>Ga0157376_10000904_pt1 | contig 19341 bp, 30 predicted proteins | sample M45metaG_FD_121801 | JGI IMG/M metagenome (GOLD analysis project Ga0157376, IMG submission 121801) | Miscanthus rhizosphere microbial communities from Kellogg Biological Station, Michigan, USA - M4-5 metaG | ecosystem: Host-associated > Plants > Roots > Rhizosphere > Soil | place: USA: Michigan... | reverse complement strand
GACGGCGGGGAGTGAGGTGGAGTTGGTGTTTAAGCGGGAAAGGTTGCACTTCTTTGATGCGGGGAGTGGGGAGGCTCTATTCGTGTAGGATAGTGTCTGCCGATGGAGCGCTCTGCTTCACATCGAGGCACACTCAGAGATCACTCGCCGCGTTTGCGAACGCACCATGCGCCCATGCCCGTGGATTCGAACGGACAGCAATTCGATGCGGCATTACGGGTGACGACTGGTGAGTTCTAGACCTCGTCGCTCATCGAGTGGATGGGCCAGGTACCGCGCGCCACTTGAGATGCTTCCAGCGCATTGAAGTGCTGGTGTCCGCCGATCACGCGCCGTCCGCAAGCTCGTCGACGCGACATTTGACACGCGCCGCCGCCCGTCGCCACAGCCGCGCGCGCCAGACGTAAAAGGAATTGAGAGCGAAGCTTGCGATGACAGCAAGTAGCCCGATCGCAAGTTCTCGATCGGGCTTGCCAGCTCCGCTCTCGCCGATGGGTTAGATACCGTCACACTCACCTTACAACTATGCCGACTGATAGTGAGTGCGAAGGCTTAGCGCGAGTTCCTCAGGGGTCTTTCGATCGCGAAATGTTGGAGCCATTAATTGAATGGCATCTTCGACCGATCTCCAAATCATGCCTGACGGCAGCTCAAACGAAGTACCTGTCTCGCGGCCATCAAATAAGCCAATCACACCAATTTCCAACTCGCGCTCACACCAGATCCCGAACCCGCCAGACGGTCCCGTGAAAGTCATGATTTGCCCATTGTAGAGCAAGGCGTCCGCTGGGCTTTCGAGAGGCTCCGCGGATATCGTCTCCATGTAAACCTCAGGAACGATATCGACTGGCAGCTGCGCCGCTCCGTAATAGTGAAAGTGTTGTCTGAAGTAGACCACAGGATCCGGCTCGGCGACAAGCAGGAAAACTTCTTCATCCTCATGCCCGCGCGCGATCGTCTGAATCGTACTCCAGAACGCTGCGTCGAGGACGTGATCGAATTCGAAAAAGCCAATCCGCCGCGCTTTGTGCCGAAAGACCCGAGCGGGAAGCCTTGCGTCCAGGTCAAAGACAGAGTTCGCGGCCTTCACGATTCTATCGTAGATACTTCTTTGAGTAACGAAAGGCTGCATTTGCGACTAGAGTTGAAGGCGAATCTTGAGAGTTTTGACGCCATTCACGAAGGCCTCTATAGTCGGGCCTTGAGTCGACTTGGACGTCGCGCGGGAAGTACGCCCCGTTCACTTGAAGCATCTACTTCGATGACCTGATCGACTCTTGAGAAAGGTCTCGAATGCTGATTTCTAAATCAGCGATCTTCACGGCTTGAAAAGAGATCGTTGCGTGCCCTCGATACCCAACCTCGAGGTGCGAAGGAGTCAGCCACGTCATCTCGATGTTCGTAATTCCTTTGGGCCACATTGATTCGTTGTCCAATTGCGCGATCAGCTGCGGTGGCTGGGAGCTACGAGCTTGCTTTAGGAATACGTACGTCTCAACCGCCGCCGTTCCAGGACCTGCCCATTCCTTCGTATGTGCAGTTCCGATCCAAACGCCGTCGGGTGATTCGAATTGAGCTGACCAAATTGTTGCTGGAGTCGAGCAGAAAGTGATGGCGATGCACGTCAAAGTACCTACGACCGCTTTCCAGCGCTGTGTCGACCGCCGGCCCTCACACACAACGAATATCGATTCGCATGTTGAATTCCGGAGACTCTGATTTAATTGTGACATAACCTTCCATTCTCTGTATTCGTTGTAGCGCGTCATGATCGAGCTATGGGCCGCGGGGTGCGCGACATCCAGACCGCACTGATCGAAGGGCTCGAGTGATTTCCGAAGGCGATAGTAGCGGCCCTTCCGTTATTCACCAGTTCGTCGCGCTCAGCGAGTTTGTGGAGATTCCGCCCAACCGGCATCCAGAGATCTCGGCGCTCTGCATCCGCCTGTGAAGACCTCGCGCTAATGCTCGCGTATCCTCTGGCCATGCGTCGCTTGCTCTACTCGTCGACCGCTGTAAATGAGGTGCAGCATCGAAGGCACGACAATCAACGAGATACCAATCACCGCGACAGCGAGGCTCGCTCCGGACCAACGTGAGTGAGGTTTGGTTACGGCGAATGCAGCACTCGCAACTACCAGCGTAATGATCCATGCGTACATCGCGAGGACCACACCGTGGCCAATCGGCGATAAATGGAAATGCTGATCGTCTATCCAGCTAGCCCACACATGCACGCCTATACCGGCAATTACCAGGAGCACTGGGAGGACATTCGCAAATAGCATCCGTCTCACGGATGCAAAGCTCATGACTCGGCTTCTTCAGACATCGTTGGCCCATCCATGAATCGACGGAGCACCACAAAAATCGCGATGAGTATACAGATATCCGCCGAATCAATGGCGGCAATTGTAAACGCGGGAACCCACTTGTTGGTCCAAGGAATGAACATGAGCACGAGAACATGAAGAGCGGCGATGATGGTAATCACGATCCAAAACCAACGGCGTCTCCTCAGACTCCAGTTCAACGCAGTGATGAAGCCAAGTACCCCAATGCAGTTCAATATTGGCAGAGCAAGATCGAGCCGCCCGGCACTATTCAATGGCCAAGCGATCGCCGCACAAACAGCGATCCAGCATACCATGCGCCATCCAGATAGGCGCAGTTTTGTCGCCGCTCTTATTTCACCTTTGAAATCATGTAATAGTTGCACGCGCGGGCTTCTCATGGTTGCCCACCAAGCTTGTTCGCCGAAGCGATGACGGCGTTCATCTCTTTCGCGAATGCGGCCTGCGACATCGGCGCACCATTCACGTCGCTCAGGTCTTCGCTATTGTCGTTCAACGAACGCGGCGGAAGCGTCTTTCCGCTGTCCTTGAAGCGCCACCTTTCATCCGAGTCGCGAATGAGGATGATTCCGAAGTGCTTGGTCTGCGACGTCATGAGTGGCGGAATGCTTACAGTGTCGAGTACTGTTTCGGTGAGAATCACGCTTCGAACTCCTGTGGCATCGGCGTACGGCTCAAACGCCGTCCAGATTCGCCCTGCAAGCGAGCTCGATGATGCAGAATCGGCCACGTGAGTCGGAGACGAATACTCGAGTTGCAAAGCGGGAGGATTGCCGTCCTTAAATACCCAATACTTCACGCGAAATACCTTGAGTGAATCGCAACCAGGGAGATGGATGTACTGGTGCGTGCGATGATATTGGCCGAACCGGCCGATAGGCTCCGCCGCGCCGCAACTCAGCGTGGTGCTGAGCAATGACATGACCAATGCCCTGCGGACGAGTACAGCGCACACCGATCTCATTTCTCCATTCTCGATCGCAAGTCCTCGATCTGCGGAAACTCCTCCTCGGCGCAAGACAATCTGTTCCTGACCGTTCTGACGCTCATCCGTGCATGCTAAGAAGACACATGCCCGCGACGACGAATTTACAGATCCCCGAGAGTCCAACCCACGTTCGATTGCGGAAGCTCTACGCGAGCGCTTGCGATGGCGATGCAGATAACTCGCCGCGGACTTGTTACTCGCCGCGACTCCCTCGCCATGTACCCCGCCGCGCATGTCATGAACTCGTTCTGGCGCTGCACTCGCGCGTTCTCGCGATAGTGTGCCGCAGCATCGCCTGATCCGTGCGAGCTGCTCGAGCCACTGCTGCTACGTCAGAGGCGTGCCGTCAGATGGGGCATGAGAAAGTCGCTACACATCAAGAGGTAGAAGCATCAGCATCACAGCGCTACCCAAAGCAATGTACGCAATGAATGCAATTGCGTAGGGATTGATGTTTTTTCTCGTTAGCTGCAGCAGAGGCATTGGGTAAATGCACAAAAAAAGCACTGACAACCATTGCCTGGAGGAACCCATTGCGTACCACTGGTGATGGAATACGAGCGCGAGAGTGTACATCTGCACTGCGCATAAAGGCGGCAGTACCCATTTAGCCAGGCCTTTGATCACACGATGTGCAGCCTCATCCTCTGCTCGATCTTGCATAGTCACTTTCCTCGCGGGAATCCAGAAGACGCTGGCTGAAGGGCAGAGGACGACACGCTATGGGAAAGCGAGCGGAGCGTCAATAATCCCTTGGGTCGTTCGGCTACCAGTTTTCGGACAGAGCTCGCAAAGGTTTGTTTGTGAGCAGCGCGGGTGATTCACAGCGATCAGCGCTTCCAAACGACCTCTCATTTTTTGCAGCGATTTGGAGCGGTTGCGATGCGGGTTGAATCCATCAATCGGCTTGACGCCGTGATCCCGAAGTGCCGAACCCAAACCGCACCAGGCTCGATGTCGTGGAGCCACCGTGAAGCAAGGCACGTCTCTCGGCGCGAATTGGCACGAAAGAGATTATGGCGCTGAGAGTGATGTGGATCTGGTGTTTAAGAGAGAGACTGCACTTCTTTGTCGGGCGGAGTGGGGAAACGTTGTGGGAGGAGTGAGTTCGTTTTCAACTAATTCTCTTGGCGAGCATGGCGGACTATTTAATCTCGACAGAAGCTGATTTCGATGGCGTGTGGGCAATTATCAAGCTCATAGAAGAAGACCTCCCGCTTCTATTTCGGTTGCGGACAGACCTGCGCTCAGTCGCGGGAGATCCTTCGATGCCGCTGCTGTTCGAAATCAAGTGGACCTACTTTCTCGATGCGGAGAATATCGATCAGCTGCCTACGCCCTCACAGCTAGATGAAATGACCGCCTTTGAGGACGCGGTCGTCGAAGCATTGCATGGGAATCGTGCGGCGCTTCTGGTGGCTGTCAATACGATCGAGGGTGAGCGCCGTTGGCTCTGGTATTGCGGCGATCGTGAGAAGGTAGAGCGATGCATGAATACTGCGCTAAATGGCAATCCTTCGTACCCCATTCGAATGGAGATAACCGAAGATCCGAGCTGGTCATTCTACATGCGCTGGCTGGAGGTCGTTGACGCAAGCTGAAGCACCAATCGGCGATGGCCGCGATTTCGCCGGCACTTCTCGCCATCGCTCGCAGCGATTCAATATCCGCCTCCGTCTCTCGTCGATCGAGGCCTTCGTCGACGGCACTTGCACCGGCTCGTGAGAAAAGAGTAACTCAGAGGCGATTTTGCGTGTTCGTTCGCCGCGCCAAAACATCGGGTTGGCTTCAACCACGATGAAATCGCCGCTGTTCGAGATCCGCAACCGGAACTCCGACTTCGTCGAGTGACGAAAGCACGACCTGCTCTGGTACCAGGCAAGCCCAATATTCAGCGGTGAGCTTCCGCAACGCGTTCCATGCTTCCGAATTGGTCGACAACGCGTCGTAGAGCACGACTCCCATTCCAACTGAGCGTTCACCCGGTCGTACCGCAGGTTTCGCAAGTCGCGAATACCTGATCATCCGTTCTTGGTAGTAAGCGAGCAACAAATCAAATTCTCGAGGTCGGACGTGAGCTTTCGCCCACGCGAGACCGATAGCCCACGCGATACCATTGTTCAGGTAGATCGCATTCGGGCCGTCGATGCGACAACCGGCTCCCCACCAATTATTTGCAACATCGCGCGCGGTTGGAAATTCAGGCGCCGCATGAGGCTGCGAGGGTCGCCGAAATCGTTCGAGCGGTTGAAGCAAAAGGGGGCCTGGCAAACTTTGCGACTTAGCCGGCGCATTCAACTCCGCACCGATACGCACTATCGGATGCACTTGCAATCGCTCGCCAACGTAGGCGCACATTTCACGAATCGTTGAGTAGATCTGCGACTTGTATTCAACAGTTAGCATTGCGTGTGGTATCCCGACAAGGCGCACCTGCGCCTCATCTTGCACGCTTTCGAAGGCGATCACGTCATTGCGAGCGAGTACCGCACGGACGTAGGGGCCGGAGGCCTCGACGTGTACTCCAGCCGAATACGCAACCGCGCCCGCAAGTAGCTGGTCAAATGCGCCTTGAAAGTTTACCGGCGTTTGCAGCGCTACTCCCGCCTCGGAACGCTTGAGAGAGCCAACGGTCGGAAGCTCGTTGGGACAATACAAATAGTGCCGATTGATCGGCGACGGATGCGACGCATCGTCGCTCCATTTCAATTTGATCACCACGTCCTGCTCACACCACGATGAGTCGGCGCTCGATTGCAGATGCAACAGGGTCTTGTAGATCATTCCACTTCCACTGCCCTTGAAGACGATCGGCTTTGCCCCTTCACTCTCAACCGAGACTGGGGTCAGCGGGCAATCCGAAAAGTCAATCTGAATTGGCCGACGTTCATCGGACGCCAGAGGGCACACACGATAGCGAGCAGTGATCAGCGGGTCTACGTCATCCGAAAGATCGAGCGTAATCGACGCGAGTGTGATTGCCGCCGCGTCTACGTGCATCTTCGACTTTAACATGACTCCCGCAGTGTCGGCGCCTCACGCGGAGTGTGACGAGCTCGCCCGAGGGTGCGCTCAGGTGGGCCGGAGAGCGAAAATAGGCTCATTACTTCCCCTAATCTCCTTCGCGATCGAGCTACTTGCGATAAGACACCAGATTTATCGTGATGACCCAACGACGATTCCTAACACAAGGGTATCAATTACAAGTCGCGTCGACCACGACAACACGACCTTGTCGATAAACCAGCCAATGCCGCAGCTTATGGACCCATGAGCTTTTGCATCGATGCGATTGTCGCGGATATCGTGGTGCCAAAGCTTGCTGCCGAAATAGGCGAACCCGTTCCATCGGTCAGTGACGCGACGCTGTCAGGGAGTATCGACGTAGAGAGCGGCTTGCCAGTTGCCTCGTACTGCCATGGCTCGCTCGCACGGCGTACGATTGCAATACCAAAGGACCTCGACGTCTGTATCGGCACGTGCGCAAAGCTCGTCGTGTCGCGCACCTTTCGTACGAGAACTGCTCGGTGAACCTTGGACGCCTCAACGTAGGGCGCGAACACAGGCCAGATACGATCTGCCATTGCAAAGGCTGATGCCGAGTCGAGCCGACCATCCGGAGCGATATATTCGAGTGTCAACGACGGCGGACTTCCATCATCGAGCGCCGAGTACTTCAATGGCATCACGCTGAGCGAATCGCCTGCGGGAAGGCGGAGATAGCGACCGCGCTCTGGCCGCACGTCGTCGTTCCTGGACTCCGGTGCACCGCAACTCAGCGTTGCGATAGTTAGAGCCAAGGCTAGTACTCGTCGGCCCTGCGCTGCACACGCCAATCTCATTTCTCCATGCGCTCTCGCAATTGCCTGACTTGCGGCATCGCTGGTTCCAACTCGTCGTCGATCACAACGATGACCTCGAGGTCGCTGTATTCCTGGAATTGCGCTAACCCGTCACGAACAGCGCCGGGTTGAATTTGCGCAGCACCACGGTGAGCGTCGGTCCAGCGCTCGTCAAGAGCGCATCAACTCGTTCCACTTACTCAGCGCCCTTCCGAAACCGAAAAGATGGCGGAGACGTCGTCGCACGGAGAATTCGATAGCCTACTACGTAGGACCGCCTCTCATGGCGTGCAAAGAGGAAATGATTGAATCGTCACCGAGTCGCGGGCGGGCTGGAGGAGGACCCTTCCACGCAATCTCATTGGCGCGTGACAAGACGACTGAGTCAATGCTATTATCGCGCGCCTGGTCGCACTCAGCGGCTCCGACGACTGCGCCACAAGATTGCCCTCACCCAATTGTCGTTGCGAGATATTGTCTTTCACGACGCCACCGATGAGCAAAGTCTTTGTCGAGTCGGCTCGGATGAAGACAGCTGCGAGGCTGGTGAGCTGTGCCACCGTGTCCACTCCAAGCAGTACCACGCTCCGGGGTGGCAACGCGCTCGAAGACATCGACGTGTTCGCAGCAGCTGAGAAAATAGCGTTTTCCAGCTGCCGGACCGTTGACGACACCAGCATGTACAAACAGAGCACGCCCGCGAGTAGTGCAAGCGCGACATAACTCAACGGTCTGACTTACCGATTCCTGCCCGTCGTCATCGCTGGTCCTGTTTAGATACCATCTGACGCATACCGTTCATTCTTGGCGGTCATCGAGGACGGCGCGACAGCGTTGAGGAGCATCTTGTTCTTTTCAGCTGATGCTCTCGTTTCCCTCGCCGTGTCCGAGCGAATCAGGTGGGACTTTTGCTTCACCGCACAGGATTGCCGATCATGCGGAGTCAGCATAGACGCAGCAAGGCCGCCTTCACGAAGAGGCGGCCTGCTGGCCCTGAACTCAGTGATGGGCGAAGTCAACGACTATGGCGATCAGCCATAGGCCGCCGACGATGAACCACCATAGCCCCCGCTTTCGCTCTCTGCGGCGTACGAGGAACCCGCTCCACACTAGGTCTGCCAGCAGGAATACACCTAAGACCGGCAGTGCTAAAGCCCATACGAACGGCTCTCCTGAAACAGGAACCACCCCATGCTCCTGCGGTATTCTCCAGCCGCGAGACGCAAGTCGGAGGTAAAACGCGATTCCGACCACGTTCGCGACTATGAACGTGAGGTCTAGGGGCTTCACGGAACCGCTCGCTGGCGGATCCAACTGATTCATTGATGACATGAGTAAGTCGCCGTTCCAGCAGCCAGAGAAAAGCTCAGAGCGAAGGAGATTGCGAATCGTGCATTTATCATCGGCTACTATAGAAATGCACGCTTTCTAAATGAGTTCGCATTTGTCGTAGCGATCTTCTCGCAGATGCGGTGAAGGTGCGGCCATCACGCAGCCTGATCGCGTGATCCAAGTATGCTGAGATTGAACTCCCGCTGATCGAACTTCTTGAATGAGTGAATGGCGGCCGAGATGAACGTTGTTCTCCGTTTCAAGGGACAGTCCTCGAAGTCGGAGACAAGACGGCAACGTCTCACGACGAGTACGCAGAGTCCCCCAAACAATCCATCACTACCGATCCGCTATCTCACAGACCGCGCCTAACTGCCGAATCTCCTCAGCGAGAGCCTTCACGTCGACGTCATCTGGAACTGAAAGCTTGACTACGCGGCCTTCCAATAACTCGTCAACGACACCCTTCGCCGCGGAAAGTGGGAGCGCGAGCCTCGACTGGAGCAGCTTCGTAAGTGAGATTTTCCGCAATCCCGGCTCGTAGCTCTTTAGCGTAATCTCGTTCATTGGTGTGGTGTGTCGACAGTGTGCCGCCGCTGGGGTTACCGACGGCGGGGAGTGAGGTGGAGTTGGTATTTAAAACGGAGCGCCTGCACTTCTTTGACGCGGGGAGTGGGAGACGTCGCGGGCCGTGGCGACGGTTGAGAACTGTCACCACGGCATTGCCAGAAGTCGACGTTACGCTGGCTCGCTAGATCGTTGAATGCGCTCCGAACGAGAGATGACAAAAAGAATCAAGCCCGCTAGCACGGGTCCCCGAAGAATCACCCCGAGCGCTGATGGGAAGGATAGTCCAAGCCCAAGACCATTCGCAGTAGGTTGAGTGAGGACGAGAATCGTGACGGCGAACATCGCGGACAGGGCAAACAAAGCACTGACAATACGACTCCAAATAAGACCGAACATTCCTATAACCAGCACAGAATGATAGGACAGAAGGACGAACGCGACTGCCCAGAATGAATGCGGAGCGTCCGGGTCAATTCCCACGCCTCGCGCGGCGCCGAGAAGGACACTTACGATCCCCCACAGCGTTAGCGCTATTTTCAGAATGATGGAAAGACTCCGGTTCATCATAAGCATCGCGAACCCTTCGCTACGCAATGCGAAAGTGGAATTGGGTTTACGACGCTTCACTCACTACGTCCCCTCCTCTACTGGGAACTTTGCGGAAGCTGACCGGGCACGAAGAGTAGATAGACGAGCGCAAAAAGCACGACTACGTCACCGGGAATGCAGCTGTTCCTGAAAAGCCTTCCCAATTATACGAGACAGGATCCGCGCTCCTACGGTTAGGCAGACGCATTTCGTACCTTCGACCACTGGAGCAAGGCGAGAGATGAGAAGAGCAGTATGCCCACCGGCCAGTCGATGGGATCGCCAAAAACTGGAGTCGGCCCCATAAAACTGCGGATCGCCCAACGGACTAGAAACAGTGAGGCGAGGAAAAACGCATACCGCTTTTTCAGCCACAGGTCGAGCAAGTACATCGGAAAACCGAGCACGAGGCTGATTCCAAAGACGAGATCCCAGGTTCGACTCTGGTCGAGGCCCAGATTGATCATGCCCCCGACAACTGTGTCCAGGAGCGCCGCTACTCCGCTCAGAACCACGAGCCAGTCGATTGGGCGATTCCTTTGCTCTAACAGAGAAAACATTCATTCCCCGCGTTCACTTTCCACGTGAAGTAAGAGTCGATCTCAGTCTTGGTCCCGTGCTCATTACTCTGATCAGCGGTGAAATATCCGTTGGTGGACGAGGCGATCGGCTTACTTTGCAGCTACGAGTGCCTGCGAGTTGACTTCTCGTCCTTGCCTTTGAAGTCCCAGCGGGTGAGATGAGGAGTCGAGAGCCTCACGCCGCCGCGTTCGTTCCGAGCTCCCGCAAGGTGACCTCGAGGTCGAACCCCTCCTTACGGATCCGCAGATCGTAATAGAGCAGCGTTGATACAATGGCAAAGAACGGATAAATCGGGATGATTACCAGCGACCGGACGATGCCGGCCGTCGCAGGCGCGAGGAGCTTTAGAGAGAGTGCCGCCGTGATGCCGGAGATGGCGAAATAGAGAAGCAACGAGAGACCGAGCGAAACGAAAATGTGAGCAACGCAGTCCTTCGACAGTCGAGACGATCGATTGATCGCGGCCCTCGCTCCCGCCCCTTCGAGCATTACGATCACTGTCGCCGCAAATGTGCGAAGGAGAGGGTACGCGGCGAACAACATGACCATCGGCGCCAGCAGAAAGGGCGCGGCTGGCACCTTGGCCAACAGCAGGATCGCGAATGGCACGCTGCAGGCGATGCCGATACCTACGACCCATAGGCCTCGAATGCATGACACGGCAGTGACCGCGAATATCCTGCGAGCGCCCGCGCGGAACGCGCGCGCCAAATCGACCTCGCCTTTCAGATACCCATCGGAGATGGCGACAATGAGCATCGCGTCAGCAATGATGAAACTTGCAATTTCGATCAAGCCCACGGCGATCCACGGACCGGGCGCCCTACTCATCAGCGCTGGATTAGTCATGCTCTTGCGCGCGATGATGCGGGCGACCACGGCTGGAAGCATTCCGACTGCACCGACGGTTACGAGCGGGGCGTAGAATCTCCGCAGAAACTGAAAGCTCGCGTCAACGAGCTCGATCGCGCTGCGTGGGCGAATCACCGTTGCTGGCAAGGATCACCGTGCGAAAGTGGGGCGGCCTTGAAGCCTTGCTGTAATCGCATTTCGGGATGGAACTCGACAGCTGATTATCAGGGTGCTCTATCAACGAAGTGCGAGCTCGAGCTGTTGTTCAAACGGGGGCGCGAGCCTCGCCTGGAGCAACTTCATGAGAGAGATTTTTCGCAGCTCCGGTTCGTAGCTCTTTAACGCTATCTCACTCATGGTTGTGGTATGTCGACCTTATCGGGCGCGGCACTTCACCGCGTGTTGCAGCGGTAGTTCTAGCTGCACCATCGATCACCACTTTGCACTATAACCGCTATTTACAATGTCGCCGAGCGCACTCTGATCTCCGCAACGAGATCCTCGAAATCAGGGCCGAGCCATCCGTCGCTGCAGTGCAACACGATTACTCCGTCAGCACGATATACGATTTCAATGGCGGCGTTATTCAGATAGTACATCGTTGTGCCGTACTTCTCGTCCCGCCAGTAATTGCGAATAAGGATCCGAGCACCAGGCTTGGCTTTGGCTACGTTGATCGTGATCTCGGATGGAGCTGTATCTCTCCACAAAGCGACATTCGTTGCCAAAGTGTCGGCGACCTTGACCTGACAGCGCTCGCACTTGATGCCAAAGCCTTGAACCGGTCGCTCGGTAGAGCGCACGAATCGCAGGTCCAGTGAATCCCCGCGGCTAACAGGGAGCACGAGTGATCGGTGCAGCTCGCGCCCCTCATAGAAAATGGTCGCGCCATTTGCCGCTTCGAAGCGCTTGCTTAAGGTCTCACTCATACATGATGTGTAACCTCGCCGGAGCGACCAGTCTTAATTAAGTTCGCTCAAGTTGTGATCAGTTCTAGCTAGCCGTGCATGCTAAGAAGACACATGCCCGCGACGACGAAGCCACCTAATTGCGCAGCCATGGCCATCCGCGCATGGGTGTATGCTTTTCCCGTCGGGTAGTACCGCTGATATTCGTCGAAAATCCGCAAAAGCTTGCCGAGATGAAACCCGTAGGATGACTCTAACTCTCCCTCCTTTCGCTTTCGATTGATTTCGGCGATCATGATCGTGATGAAATGATTCGCCATCACTGTGCCAGTAATGCCAACGCAAAAAGCAGCGATTCCTACGATGAGTAGAACTTCTAGCGGCATGGTGCGCTCGCGATCATAGAGATTCGAAGCGTGCGGTTACTGGCGGAATTTCTTGCGTGCAAAGTCCATTACCTCGACACCCGCAGAGCCGAGCATGCCCACGAGAATTTCTTCTGGCACGACGCGGCCCCAATAATCACGCGTCAACGTTGAAAGGCAGTCCCAAACTGAAGCATGAGCGACTAAGCCATCAAAAATCGCGATGCCGCTCGGAACCGTGCGTTCCCCTGGGCCTAGTTTCGAGGCACTGGAAGAGGGTGAATCAACGAGATGCTCTCGAAAATACGATAGCTGTCTGTCGAAGTATGCTGCCGAGGTAGACGATTGAGTCCACGCGAGGCCGAGGGCGAACGCAATTCCGCTCGCTAAGTGCACCCCTCGCTCGCCGCTCACGCGACATCCGGCTCCCCACCAGATATTTGCGACCATGCGCGCGAGCTGAAACTCCTTGCTCTGGTGGTTCACGTCGTTCGACCGATACCACGATTTGGGTGCGGTGAGTAGAGCGCCAAACATTGAGGGAGATCTTTCCTGAGAGTCGAGAGCGACGGCTATCCGAAGTCCAGGCTTCGCATGAAGTCTCTCGCCAAGATACATGGCCATTTCTCGAATCTGTGCGCAGATCGGTTGCATCGTGTCCTGCGTCTCACCGTCCCTATTCTCGGTGAGAACGCAAATCTCTACCGGTTCATCAGCGGGTGCAGACCGGTGGAGATGAAGCTCAGTGCAAAGGACAGCCTGCAACTGAGGTCCATCACACTCAAATCTGCCGCCCAGATTCGAGGAGATGGCACCGACAAGAAAGCGATCGTTCCGGCCGTCGACAGTAACTGGAAGGCCTTGCGTCAATTGCGCAGTGCTGGTCGCGCGCGCTCCGATCGTCGGTAACTCTTCCGGCGCGTAGAAAAACCTTCTGTCGAGAAGCGGAGGATGTGGCACTTCCTCAGACCAGCGCATGACCAGAGTCACGTCCGACTCGTCCCAGAAGCTCTCGGAATCCTTCCGAGAATTCAGCATGCAGACACCTTTTGCCATTGTACCGCTGAGCTGCACACTTCCGATCGCGTTGCCGGTGACCTCGAGCGGTACTAATGGACAATGCGTGAAGTCAACCAAGAGCGCACGCCTGTCGCTTGCGCTGGCCGCGTGTAATCGTGAGGTCGCCCGAACTACCGGATCGGGTTCATCCGTCAACTCAATGCGGATTGAAGTAGCGACGACCTCGGCTCTATTGCCAGAAGTTCCGGTCGATATCCCGAACTTTTTTAGAAGTCGCATCGGTAAGCCAGAGACGATCTTTCGAGTCGGCCGAAGTCATCACCACGCTGAATTTTCGCAGCCCCATGATGAGCCCCGGCCCACCGCCCGTCCAGAGCGCATCAACTCGTTCCACCTCCCCCGCCCTCTCTAGCGCACCCCTCCCCCGCGCGCGATCCTTTCCCCATGCCCCCGCGCGCCAAACCCCGCCTCTCCGACACCCAATTCGCCCGCATCGCCCGCGCGCTCGCCGAGCCGCGGCGCGTCGCGATATTGAAGCAGATCGGGGCGCAGGCCGAGCCCATGGCATGCAGCGTCCTCCACCGCGTGCAAAGCATCACGGCGGCCACGCTCTCGCATCACATCAAGGAGCTCGAGACCGCAGGACTCATCGAGACGGTGCGCGACGGGAAGTTCATGAACATCATCCTCCAGCGCGACGTCCTCCACGCCTACCTCGAGCGGCTCGCGAAGATCTGAGCTCCAAACACACGCGCGCCGCGCAGTAGGAGTTATCTTCCCCCGATGTCTTGGCTCCACGCCAGCACGGCGTTCGTCGCTGCCTTCCTCGCCTCGCTCGTCGAATGCGTCGAAGCACTCACCATCGTCCTCGCGGTCGGCATCACTCGCGGCTGGCGCCCCGCCCTCCTCGGCACCGCCACCAGCGCGATCTTCCTCGCCCTCCTCGTCGCAATCTTCGGCCCCGCACTCGGCCGCATCCCAATCACGACGCTCCAGCTCATCGTCGGAATTCTGCTCCTGCTCTTCGGAATCCGCTGGCTGCGCAAGGCGATCCTTCGCGCTGCGGGAGTGATCTCCATCCACGACGAAGCGAAGATTTACGAGAAGGAGATGGCTCTGATGCGCGACGCCAATCAGCCCGCGCGCGCGTCGTTCGACACGATCGCCTTCATCGCGTGCTTCAAGGCGGTGTCACTCGAGGGACTCGAGGTGACGTTCACCGTGCTGGCGATCGGCGCCGGCGGCTCGCTCCTCCTCGCGAGCATCGGCGCAGCGCTCGCCGCGCTCCTCGTCATCCTCCTCGGCCTCGCCTTCCATCGCCCACTCGCGCGCGTGCCGGAGAATCTGCTCAAGTTCACGGTTGGCATCATGCTCACCGCGTTCGGCATCTTCTGGATCGGCGAAGGACTCCGCTTCCCATGGCCAGGACACGATCTCGCACTCATCGCGATGATCGCGCTCCTGTTGCTCTCGTCCGCCCTCGGCATTCGTCTCGCGCGCGCACGGTCTCGCGCGTTGGAGCTCGCGTGAAGGCGCTGCGAATCGCGCTGCACGAGCTGTGGGGACTCTTCGTCGAAGACGCGACGCTCACGATCGGCACACTCGCCTGCGTCGCGCTCGCAGCGTTCGTATTACCGCGCGTCGGCGTTGCACCGCACTGGCGCGCTCCGATGCTTTTCGCGGCGGTCGTGCTGATGTTGTTGGAGAACGTCTATCGCGGTTCGCGGCGGGCGTAGCGTTTCGAGCGAGCGAGGAGTAACCGATTTGATGAGACCACACAAACCGAGAAGGGCACGGACACTCACGGACAACCCCGTCTTCGCAGTCTCCGTCTGTGTCCGCCTGTTGTCCGTTTGTGTCGCTCTATCAAATCAGTTGCTACTCGCCCCCAAACTAGCAATACCTATATCCACCGCCTCACCCGCGAGCAGTACTCCCGATACGCTTCCCCAAACTCGCGCGTGAGATACGCCTCCTCGAGCCTGATCGCGAACAGATACAAAAGCGCGATCTCCGCCGGCAAAAAGATGAGCGGCCAGAATGCGTTCGCCGCGAGGCAAATGCCGAGGTACAGCACCGAGAAGCCCAGGTACATCGGGTTGCGCGTGAACTTGTACGGCCCCTTCTCCACGAGCACGCGCGCGGGATAGATCGGGAACACGGGCGTCCGCATCCACTTGAAGGTTCCGATCCCCCAGTAGATCAGAACCAACCCGATCACGATCTCCGCCCATCCCACCAGGCGAAGCGTTCGCACAGGATCCACACCGTTCACGATGTGCGTCGCCACGAAGCGCTGCACGAGAAATCCCGCGAGCAGCGGCATCGCGAACAACAACGGTGGTGGTATCCGAACGTCAGGTCCGCGAGAGCGATCCTCGTTCATCGCACTACTCCTCGATCGGGGACAACCGCGCACCCTCTTCACGAATGCGACGCCACGCGTGCTCGAGATGCCGCTCGGTCGTGCGCACGTTCCCCACCCCGATGCGCATCGTGCGCCGCCCGCGCAGCGTCGTATGCGTAAGATACGCATCCCCGGCCGCATTCACCGCCTCGACAATGCGCTCGTTGACCAGATCGCACGCCTTCTCGCTCAACCCCGAGGGCTCGAAACGAAAGCAGACCACAGCCATCGTCACCGGCGCAGCAATACTATAGTAGGGTTCCGCCCTCACCCACCCCGCAAATAGCTCCGCGAGCCTGCAATGCTCGCGACGCCGCGCCTCCCTTCCCTCGCGCCCGAACGCACGCATTGCCATCCACGCCCTGAGCGCGCGAAAGCGTCGGATACGTTCGCACGACGTGCGCGTTCTGGTGCACCACGCCCAAGCCGACGAGGCAGGAGAAGCTGGCGCCGTTCACGAAGATCGCAAAGTCGCGTTCGATCTCGACTGCGCCGATCATCCTCAGACCTTGTTGTGCTCGATCGTCGATTGAGGGGCTCGTCGCGCCCCCGGTGACAACTGACGCCTCAACGATGCAGATGAAGGCCGCCGAGTCGCGAGTTTCGTGGCGAGCGTGTGCCCTCGATCGTTTGTAGGTATGGGCCGCCGTCTCACCGTTTGCCACCCGACGAAAGCATGAGCGACACCGCCGCTACCTCGACGTTGAAGGGCTACATCCCAACCCTCGATGGCTGGCGGGCCGTCGCGATTCTGGCCGTCATCGCCAGCCACGCCGGGCACAGCTACTCCGCGGCGAGCGGCACGGAAAGCTTCTTCGACCGCATCTCCAGCGGAACGCACGGCGTCAATCTCTTCTTCGCCATCAGCGGACTGCTCATCACCTCGAGGCTTCTCGAGGAGTGGGACACGAGCGGTGGCATCTCCCTTAAGCGCTTCTACACGCGACGCGCCTTTCGCATCCTCCCGCCCGCCCTGCTCTACCTCGGCGTCGTCGCCCTGCTCGGCGCACTCGGGCTACTCCCGGTGATATGGAGCGAGTTCGTCGCCGCGACTCTGTTCTATCGCAACTACCTCCCAGTCATTCTCGGCTCCAACGGCGCCGGATTCTTCACGTCGCACTATTGGTCGCTCGGCGTCGAGGAGCACTTCTATCTCTTCTGGCCAGCGCTGCTGCTGCTCGCGGGACGCAAGCGCGCTCTCCCCGTCGCGATCGCGATCGCCGTGCTCGTCGCCGTGTGGCGGCACTTCGAGGCGTGGCGCGAGATCATGCTGTACAATGCAATTCAGCCGACGTACTTCGCGCGCTCGGACACGCGCATCGACTCGATCATGTGGGGCGTTGTCGCCGCGCTCGCACTCGCGCGCCCCGAAGTGCGCGCGTACATCGAGCGATATCTTAGTACTATAGTATATCTGGCGCTCGTCGCGCTATACGGCGCGATCGTGTATCGCTACGGCACGCGTCCGACCTATTGGGAAGCGATGATCGTGCCCGTGCTCGTCGTCGGCACGGTGCTGCGCCCGCGCAGCGTGCTCTCGCGAGTGCTCGAGAATCCGGTGATGCGATGGATCGGGAGACTCTCGTACAGTCTCTACCTCTGGGAACTCTTCTTCGTCTACTACCCCGGCGTGCCGACCACGCTTGGCGTGTGGCAGACCTTCCCATTGAATCTCATCGCGACCGTCGTGTGCGCGACGGCGAGCTACTATCTGGTCGAGCGCCCGCTGATCCGAGTGGGGCATAGACTCGCTCCTGCGATGCCGCGCGATGCGATGGGCCGCGAGGGCGCAGCGACGCCGGTCGTGGCGGCCGCGTAAGTAGCCGAGCGCTCGAACTCATCGCGCGGAACACAAAGTCTAACGATTTGGGTACAGACAAAAACGGAATCAGCGGACACTAACGGATACTGCGAACTCGGGCCCTCTCCGTTTGTGTCTGCTTAACTCCGTTTTTGTCCGTATCCAAGCGTTCTATGAGAGGGATGGTCAAGAGCGGACTTCGTCCCGGTGGAGGGCCGCCGCGTTTTTTTGGCGTTGGCCATCCCCCCTGACTTGGACTTGGCGCGCGAGAGTTTCCCGTGCGATGGTGGTCGCAGTGCCGTCTGCTTCTGCATGATGCCTCACTCGTGCTTCAGGGCCAAACTCAACGTGTCCAAAGCGCTCGGGTCGCGCGGGGGCAGACCATGGTTCTATCTGAGACTCGACCGCAGTGGGTCGGCCTGACGCTTATTCGGGTCTTGCGGGAGGGCCTATGGTTAGCGAAGTGCTTCGGCTGACGATCGCCGAGCGAACGATTAGATCGAGACGTCCCCCCGCACCCACGTGTGGACTCCTGAAGTCGCCGGTGTGGGCATCAGGGCCCCGCCGGACAGCTCCTGGAGCGCGCTAGGATGGCGTGCTGGTTAGATAGGCTGCGTCATACGTCTCTCCGGTTTTCCAAACGTGTAAGAGGATCGCCGCGAGCTTTCGCGTGAGCGTGACACGCGCGAGGTCCTCGCGCATTCCACCTTGGACCATGCGCGTATAGAAATCCTGAAGCGGACCTGCGCGCGTTGCCGCCGCCGTGGCAGCGCCTTTGAGCACATTTTTTACGAGCGGATGGTGATTGCGATTGAGCCCACGGGTGAGCGGGGGCCGCCGCCGGCGCAGGGGACGGCCGTCGGCCAGCTCATATTCCGCGCTCGCGCGCGTCACGACCGCCAGGCCCGCATACGCCCAGAGCGCGCGCTTGGTGCGAAAACGCCACGGCGTCTGCAACGTCGCGAGGATCATCGCGACGCGAATCGGCCCGAGAAACGGAATCGTGCGCAGCACGCGCCACGCCGGATCCCGCTTTGCCTCCGCGAGGAGCGCGACGCGGATCGTTCGGCGCCACTGCGCGAGCGTCTCGAGCTCCGCATAGAGCTGCTCGGCTCGCAGTCGCGCGCCGGGCTGGCTCAGCTGTGCGAGCCACGTCGCGCGCGCCGTCGGATCATACACGCGCTGTCCCGGCGTTCGAATCCCGCGCGCGCGAAACATCGCCTTCAATCGCTGCATCGTGCGCGTGGCATCTTGCAGCACCGTCTGATACGAGCGCGCGAGTTCCTTGAGCGTCTCCCGGCTTGGGCTCCCATGATAGACCGATCGCAGTCCACCCCATCGCAACCGATCCGCGAGCTGCTCCGCATCGGTGTGATCGCCCTTGTTGCCACGCTGCACATCCCCGCGACGATTGCAGACGACGACTTCCGTGACGACGGGGATCAGCACATCATAGAGCCACTGGGCTTGGGTGCCTTCCTCGAAGATCACCCGAATCGTGCCGCGCATGCCACGAAAGAAGTCGACGAGCGCGTCGGCCGCGGTCGAGACGACACTGCGTGCGATCACTCGGCCGCCCTCGTCGCACACTGCGATGACAGTGGTAGCTTGATGCACATCGAGCCCGACATACTTCGATGTCCGCTTCATGAGGGCCGCTCCTGGCTGTGGGTTGTGGGACTTCGACAACTCCACAATAGCAGTCAGGGGCGTGCTCTCAATATCCGTTAGT
>Ga0157376_10000898_pt1 | contig 19457 bp, 14 predicted proteins | sample M45metaG_FD_121801 | JGI IMG/M metagenome (GOLD analysis project Ga0157376, IMG submission 121801) | Miscanthus rhizosphere microbial communities from Kellogg Biological Station, Michigan, USA - M4-5 metaG | ecosystem: Host-associated > Plants > Roots > Rhizosphere > Soil | place: USA: Michigan... | reverse complement strand
GGTCACGACCATAACCGGAATGCGGCGTGTGGCGGGACTCTGCCTCAACTGCGCCATTAATTCGTAGCCGGTCATGCGCGGCATCTCCAGGTCGGTGATCACCAGGTGGCAGCCGTGTTGTGCGACAAGTTCGGCGGCTTCCAGCCCGTCGGAAGCGAGAATCACGCGGTAGCCATTCTTTTCCAGCATGCGGCCCACGAATTTGCGAACACTGATGGAGTCGTCGGCAACCACGATGACGCGTTCGTGATGCACGCGGTCGATGGCATCGGTTGGAATGCTACCTTGGGCGATAGCCGCCGAACCCGGAGCAAAAATGCGCGCGGCGCTGGCGGAAGCTTGAATGGATTTGCGTTCGGTCGGTTCGGTAGCGATCATACGGTTCAAGTCGAGCAGCATGATTAGGCTGCCGTCGGGGGCGATCGTGGTACCTGGGAAAAGCTTTACGCGACGGAGATATTCGCCGAGGCTCTTGATAACGATTTCGTCTTTTCCGAGAACTTCTTCGACAACCAGGCCAACCTGCCTATTGTCGGCGTTGGCGACGACCATCCGGAAATAGCCGTTGATTGGCTCGAGAGGCGGCAGGCCAAGATACGAATCGAGGCGAATAACTTCGGTCACCACATCGCGGACCTTGGTCAGTAATTTGCCACCAACATCTTCGATTTCGTCGGCCCGTAGTCTACGAATTTCTTCGACCACTGCGAGCGGCAGCGCAAAATTCGCCGATCCGCATCGCAAAAATAGCGCCGGCGAAATGATCAAGGTGAGAGGCACCTTCAAGATGAATTTCGTGCCTGCGCCAGGCGTGCTTTGGATTTCGATTTCGCCGTTGAGTGCATTTAAGTTGGCGCGAACCACGTCGAGACCAACGCCGCGGCCTGCGAGTTCCGTCTTCATCGGCGCAGTGGAGAAACCCGGATGAAACAGCATGTCGCGCAGTTCGCGTTCGGTAAGGTGGCCGGCGGTCTCTGGCGAAACCAGGCCACGATCGATGGCGCTTTGCTTTACACGTTCGTAGTCGATTCCACGACCATCGTCTTCCACTTCGATGTAGATGTGGTTTCCTCGATGATAAGCGCGCAAAGTAACCCGACCGAGCTCGGGTTTACCAGCTTCGCGCCGAGCTTCCGGCAATTCGATTCCGTGGGCCACTGAATTGCGAACCAGGTGCACCAGCGGATCGGAAATTTGTTGAATGATGTTGTTGTCGAGTTCGGTCTCACTGCCGGCGAGCTCGAGGTCCACCTGTTTGCCGGTAGATTTGGCGGCGTCACGGACCGCGCGCGACAAACGAGAGTACAGCGTGCCGATCGGCACCATGCGCGCCGCGGTAATTTCATCCTGTAGGTGGTGCGCGAGTTTGGTGAACTCGTCGATGTCGCCTTCAACGCGCCCGATGAATCCGCCCATCTGCGAGAGGACTTCGTTGACGTCAGCGGAGATTTCGGCCATGGAGCGCGACAGAATGTTTACGTCGTCGTAGCGATCCATTTCCAATTCGCTGAACTCCGACCAGAAAGAGGTGTCACCGGCTGCCGAATTTGTCAGCATCTGCGGGGTTGGAGTGGTGCTGGAAGAAAGAGGTCCACGCACTGAATTAATGCGGTTGAATTCGTATTTTTCTTGAAACTCTGCGACTTTTCCTTGTAAACGTTCCTTGGAAAAGCCCAGTGTGTCGCGCAATCGTTCCAGTTCAGTGACGCGACCCAGCATGCGGGTGCGGTTGATGACCAGCTCGCCGACCGTATTCATCATCCGGTCGAGGCGCGACAACGAAATGCGTACCGACTTCGCAGCAGCTGCCGCGGCGTTTTCTTTCTTGCCGACTTTAGGTACGGCACTCTGCGTAGTAAGCGCTGCTTCGGATTCGACGGGCGCTCCGTTCGCGGCAACGTCGGCGGTTACCGGTGCTTCCTCGGCATCCATCGGAGCGGCTTCAGCAATCCGGTTCAGCAGGGAATCGACGCCCGTGCGCATCTCGGCTTCGTCGGTCCACTGCTTGTGCAAGGTCTTTTTCAGTACGTCCACGGATTCCAGACAAAGATCGATCACTTGCGGCAGTGGATCGATTTCGCCTTCACGCAACCGGCCGATCAGATCTTCGACACGGTGAGCGATCGCGCCAAGTCTTTTCAGACCCACTTGTGCAGCCGAACCCTTCACCGTGTGAATGGCGCGGAAAAGTTTGTTGATCGCTTCCGGACTGTGATTCGCTTCCAGTGAGAGCAGGCAATCGCTGACAATCTGCAAATGCTCTTCGGCTTCCGGTTGAAAAAATTCCAGGATTTCAGCGGGAACTTCGTCGTCTTCAGGCAGCGCATCGAAGTACGATCCGGTTGCAGCAGCAACGTCAGACGATTCTTCAGTCATGGCGTGTTGGTAGCGTTGGGCCGGTTGCGAATGGTCCAGCAGTGCTGCTGGTGCTGGAAAAGCGAAGCGATAGCGTTCCTTGAATGCTGCAATGTCTTCGGCCACTTCTTGACCGGTGTCACTGATCTCCAGCAGATCGGTTTCAAGGAGCGAAATGCCATCTGAAAGAAATTCCGTCAATGGCCCATGCAGATCCTCGCCGAGTGAAGCGTTGGTCGCATATTGAAAGACATGCGCCAGCTTTCCTGCAATTTCTGAAAAACAGGGGAAGCCGTAGCTCGCCGAAGTTCCGCATAAGGTGTGCGCTGAAATGTATAGGCGCTCCAAGTCTTCGCGTCGCGGCGCAATCTCCTGAAGCACACCAATGTATTCCCGCAAATATTGCAGGTGCTCAGAAGCTTCCTGCAGGAATACTTCTACGGCTTCGCGGTCCGGCATGCTCACGCGCGCCCCTCCGCCACCAGTTCGGCTTTGTGAACCTCGTCCGCAGTCGGTTTGCGGTACAAGATGCAGTCGTTCAACACGATGGCTTGGAATTTCACCGGCATTTTGGAAATGGATTCCGAATGGCCCAGAAAAAGGTAACCGCCTGGCTCCAGCGCGGAATAAAAGCGCTGCACCAGTTCGCGGCGGCGCTCTTCGGAAAAGTAGATCAGCACATTCATGCAGAAAATTACATCCATTTTCCCCACGTAGACCGAATTCGTAAGGTTCATCTGAACGAAGCTGACCATTTTGCGAAGCCGCGGGCGAATCTGCTGCCCTCCGTCCACTGGCTGAAAGTGCGCAGCCTGTTGCTTTTCGCTCACGCTGCCGATGCTCCGCCCCGAATACACGCCACGCTCGGCAATATTCAAAGCCTGTCTGCCAATGTCGGTAGCCAGAATCTCTACATTCCATGCGTCCGAAAACGAAATCGCATCCGCAACCGTAATCGCCACCGAATAGGGCTCTTCACCGCTCGAACAGCCAGCACTCCAAATTCGCAGCGAACGCGGATTCTTCCAGAACTTCCGAATATGCAGCTCCGGCAGAACTCGTTTCTCAAACGCTTCAAACACTCCGGGATAGCGAAAGAATGAAGTCTCCTGCGTCAACAACGATTCCAGCAATTCCTGAAAATCGAAATTGGTCTTCTTCACAGAACGGAGCAAATCGGTGCCGCGGGCATGCCCCTTGCGCACCATGTGCTCTCGCACACGAGTGGAGAAGAACCGCTCGCGCGATTCATCGAAGCGAATGCTTGTCCGCTCTTCAATCAGCATGCGGAGTTCACTCAATTCGTGTTCAGTCAAACTCACTGGCCCGCCCTGGCGTTCGCTCATCGTTCTCGATTCAATTCACAGCCTGTTGCACTGACGTGCAATGTTGTCTAGCGAAGTGCGCCCACCGGCACCGGCTGCCGATCGACTTCTTCGGCTTCCTTGTTGGCGTTGGCCTGTTTGGACGCCGCGCGGAATTGCGACAGCGCTTCATTGAGCTGATCCGAAAGTTTTACCAGCTGACTGACCGTGGCCACCGTGCCGCGGGTACCTTGCGACGTTTGCCGGGTAATGTTGGAAATGATCTGCATGGCGTGCGCCACACCTTCCGTGCCGCGCACCTGCTGTTTGGAAGCCAGGGATATTTCCTGCACAAGTTCCGCCGACTGGCGAACCACGCTCGAAATCGCATCCAGCGCGCGTCCCGCTTGATCTGCAAGTGTTGCGCCGGATTCCACTTCCTTGGTGCCTTCTTCCATGACCACCACCGCTTCGTTGGTCTCGGCCTGAATGGCCTTGATGAGTGCTGCGATATCTTTTGTTGCGCTGCGGGAGTGTTCAGCCAATTTGCGGACTTCGTCTGCCACCACCGCGAAACCCCGGCCAGCTTCACCGGCGCGTGCCGCTTCGATAGCTGCGTTCAACGCCAACAAGTTGGTCTGTTCGGTGATGTCGTTAATCACGTTGATGATTTCAGAAATTTCCAGCGAGCGATCGCCCAGCGACTTGATCTTCTTGGCCGTCGCTTGCACCGAAGCGCGAATGCGCTGCATGCCGTCTAGTGTGTCGCGAACGGCGCGGTTGCCTTGCTCAGCGGCGTCCAATGCGCGGCGTGCCGCTTCGGCGCTGGCTTCCGCGTTGTTCGAGACCTGTTTCATCGACACCGTAAGCTCCTCCACGGCGCTCGACGTGTTGGTGATTTCCTGATCCTGTTGCGTTGCGCCGGCTTGCATTTCGTCGGCGGCCACCAGAATGTTGTTGGAGCATGCGGTCACTTCCATCGCGGCCTTTCGCACGCGTTCCAGCACCTTGGTGAAGTTGTCCAGCATGTAGTTGATGGAGTCGGTGACGTTGCCCAGGGCGTCGTTGGTTACTTTGCCGCGCAACGCCAATTCGCCGCGCGCTACCTGGTTGATGACCGCCAGCAATTCCGTGATGCTGCGCTGCAGAGCGTCGCTGGCTTCCTGATTGCTATTGGCCTTGGAAACTTTGGCAACAGCGCGGTTCAGGTTGTCGGAGATGTAGCCCAACTCGTCCTGCGACTGCAGATCTATGCGCGCGCGAGGATCACCAGCTGCCAAACGGTCCGAGAATTCGGCCAGTTGCTGCACCGGGGTAATCACCGCGCTTCCCAGCCGCCAGGCCAGAAACCCGCCGACCGCCAGCGCCAACAAGAATGCGCAGAAGATGCTGCCGCTAGCGCCGCTAGGCAGCGATGCGAAGTCCAGCATGGACTTGTCGGCTCCGGCTTCTCGTCCGGCGTGGAACGCCAGCCCGATGACCACAAATAGCGCCAGTCCGTTTACGAAGACCAGCGTCCAGACGGTTGAACTCAATCGCGATTTCATTACTTCCTCCAAACTGTTTCCTGCAGCGTGTCTGAGTAGCTCGGCAGCACGCCACAAATCTCTTTGAAACCTAAATCGATGGCCCCGGAAAAACTTCCAACAGCCGGTGCAGATCCAAAACCAGTGCCAGCCGGTCGTCATGGCGCAGCATGCCGATGCAATGTGGTACGTTTTCCGGCGCCTGACGCAGCATGTCGTCCGACGTAACCGAATAGGTTCCCACCACTTCGTCCGAGGCAATTCCGATTCGCAAATCCTCGTGGCTTCCTTCCACGCGAATCGAAGCGACCACCACATGCTTCGGCAGCAGACCCGGACGGCGCCCTTCGGTCATGGCGATGTCAATCAACGGCACAATCGCGCCGCGCAAATTGAAAATTCCCATCAGGTAGCTCGGCCCCAGGGGCAGCTTGGTCACGATCGGCCATTCCAAGACTTCTTCCACATCCAGAACCGGCAAGCAGAATCGCTCACGTCCGCTGCGAAACACGCAGTATTGCGATTCCGCTGGACGTTCTTCCAGAGGGCCAATGGCCTCCAGCATTTCTGCGGTGTCGGCGTCTGGGGGGAGCGGCGCGAGTTGGAATTCGTCATTGATCATCGGATCTCATACAAAGCGTCGAACGGCCCGCAGCAGCTCCTCGCGTGTAAACGGCTTGGTCACGTAAGCATCCGCGCCCTGTTGCTCGCCCCAATATTTGTCGCTGGCAGTGTCTTTCGAAGTCACCAGAATCACCGGAATGGATTGAAACTGGGCGCTGCCCTTAAGTTCACGGCAGACTTGAAAACCATTGCGCTCCGGCATGACCACATCCAGCAAGATCAGGCTGGGGTGAATGGTGTTGATGGTCTCCTCCACTCGCAGCGGATCGTTCAACCCAAATGGCTGATAACCCTCATGCTCCAATAGCCCCTGCATCAGCTTCACTTGAGCCGGGGAGTCATCAACGATCAGCACTTTTTTCAACACGAGCGAAGTTCTCCGGAGATATCCGCAGACGAGAGGTGCACGTCTGCGGCCAAGCTTTCCGCTTAGCGGGGCATTGTTGCGACAGGTGAGAAGTGCAAATAAATCAATGAGTTAGCAGAGACGAGGGCGCGGTTTAGCGTTTGCCTGAAAGGCTGACCGGAGCTTGTTCTGTCTCAGCCTGAGATGCATTCTCAGCCTCGCGCATCTCGCTGGCCAGAGTTGAGAATCGCTGCATGATTTCGTTGATGCGCAAAGTCATGCTATGCATGGTCTTGATCTGCCGTAGCGATTGCGCGCTAAGCTGCCCCGGCTCCAACAAGAGCAGTTCGGCGTTTCCGAGGATAGAAGTCAGCGCATCGTTGACGCTGTGCTTCATCTCCAACATATAGCGCCCCAGCGTGGCGTCGTGTTCTGACTGCGCCGCGCGAGATAGCGCCTGCTTCACCTCGCGGCCCGATGCAGTTCTGCGCAGCGATTCGCCGGCTACCAACAGCAAAGTCTGGGTCCAGTCCTCGCGCAACGGCACATGCAGCAACCGCGGATGCCGCGCACGCAACTCTTGCATTTCGCGGCCGCCCGCTGGCGTGCATAAAATCACTGCCACTCGCGACGACAAGCTCGACAGGATTGCCGAAGATCTCTCCGGTCCGACCGGGCCAAGCACTACCAGGTCGTACGCCGCGCCATCTTGCGACTTCCAAAGTTCGCTGTTCAATATCGTAATGGCCGGAGCGTGGAGCTCGGTTCGCCAGCAAGAGCTCAGAATGCGCGCGAACTCGCTGTCGTCCGTCAAAATCAGTACGCTGCTGTTCCTCAACAGAGTTCGCTCCGGGACTTGCTTCGCCACTCCACCTGCCACCCCGCTATAACTTTTCCGCTTCGTCAATCGATGACACCAAACGCTTGGCGCTGATTCCCAAATTCACAGCCGCTTCGGTGTCCTTGGCCTGTTTCGCCTGGTCGACGCATTCCAGCAGTCGTGTCACTTCGACCCGGGCTGCGTTCAAAGCGCGATCCAAGTGTGTGGCATTGCCGGTTTCCCGGCTGGATTCCATTGCCGCGGTGACCAGCGCGCGAGCGACGACTGCCCGCCGCAGATCCTCGGCCGAGGCTCCGTCTTCGCTCACAAATGCGGACACTTCCCATGAGGAAAGTAGAATGCGCGCGCCACCCAGTCGAATGGTGGTCATCGATCGCCCGGGCAAGGGTGGTGCCGCAATCAGCTGCTCCCAAATCTGTTCCATGCAGGATTCAAAATCCAGTGCGGGTGGCCGCTCGTCTTTGCCTGTTCTTCTCGTCACGTCGTGAGACGGCGCTTTGCCGCTAGAAAGCGGCTTGGCTGTGAGATTTACGGCGGCGTTGGGGATCGGCAGGCCAGTTTGTTTCGGCGCAGCCTTTTCCATTGCCCTGTCAACGTCCGCGCGCAATCCCAACAGCTTGTCAAAAGATTGGGTGACCGTTCGTTCCGTGTATTCCCGCTGAAATGGCTGCTTCCATTCCTCGGCCGCCTGCTTGATTCGTGTGATTGATTCGTTGTTGTTGAAGCCCGCGCGCTGCCCGTCGATGAACCGAATTCCCGCCGATTCCAGTTGCGCCAGCCCCGCGCGAATGGCGATCAGGTCGGCGTGCATCAGCTCGATCAAAGTTCTGCGGAGCAGGAAATTGAAACGGATGAATGCCAGCAAAGCCGACGGATCGTAGAACATTCCTCCCGCGGATTCTTTCACCCTGCGGCCTTGCTCGATGAAATTTGTCTGTAGAAGTTCGCGCAGTCCCCGGAAGCCTTTCAACGACTCGATCATCTTTTCCAGCGGCTCGCACCACCCTAGCGGCGTGGAGTCCACTTCGCCCAGCACCGGCTGCATCACCAGCGCGGTATCCGCAAGATCGATCTGCTTGTGATAAATCTTTGCCGGCGCGCATAGCACAAAATATTGCACCAGTAGGAAGTCGATCTTGTCGCGGTCCATACTGGTCTTCGCTGGTTTGCGAAGGTGCCGCAAAATCAGCGCACGCAGCCCGGCTTCACTGGCATTGAGCGTGGTCATCTGCAGCAAGTGCCGGAGTTGGTGCACCATCACCCGCTGGTCCATCGAGTTCAGCCAGGTTTGCACTTGTCCGAATAATTCCGAATCAGCTTTGGCCGGCAACGCCCGGCGATCCGGGCCAAACGGAATCTCAAACTCCAATTGTTTGGCAAGCGCCAGATAAATTGGGAACACCGAGCGGAACTCTTCCCATTGCTCCTGACGTACCAGTTCGCCTTTTGCGGCGGTCGGAAGATTTGACGTCGTCAGCGAATTGTTCACGGCCTGTTCACCCAAGCACACTGTCCATTCACGAACTGTACCGCCACCGCCATCTGGCCCTCGTGATACTGGACTGCGACCACCATCGCCTGGCTCTGCCACCGGCCGCGTGGATCTTCGAGCCAGACCAGATCGTCGAATTCCAACGGCAGAGTTGACGCAAAAATCGCATTCGCTGCGCTGGCAAATTCAACCATGACCGTTTCCCGAACTTTGCCCGAGCCATTCCGCAAAGGCTTTAGGATCGCTTGCACCTGGACCGACTCCGCTTCAGGAAAGAAACGGGCCAGTTGATTTGCGCAGCCCGATTCCGTGTCAGCGAGCAGCGCGGTTCTCCGTGTCTCCACTTCGTCGCTCCAGGCTTTCTGCGAATCCCGTGGCGGGTTACTCGCGGACACACCCGTCAGTACTCCAGCACACGGAGCAGATAAGAACCATGCAAGAAAGTCGCCAAAGAGCTCGGGATTTTAGGCGACGTCAAACATCTAAAAACAAATGGCTTAGGTTTTTCCGGTAGTACTGCCGTGCTTCAACTGTCTCACCATGACACGTTCTCGTCTCAGGCCACTGGGCGATTGGCGTCGCGAAAATGCAGATTTTGGCAGGTTGAGATTATCCCTGGTGAGTAGCAATCGGCTCGCTCTCACTGCCGGGACGGACTGCAATGTTGTAGCGCTTCAACTTGCGGTAAAGAGTTGCTCGGCTGATTCCAAGCATTCTTCCCGCCAACGCTTTATCGCCGTGAGCCTGTTCGAATACTTTCAAAATCGTCATCCGTTCCATCTCGGCCAGTGCCGTAGTGGAGACCGCCGATCCTTCGGAAAAAACTCTCGGCGCGGCCTCGCCTGACTCTGCGCGAATCGCCGGTGGCAGATCGCTGACATCAATTACTTGCCGGTCTCCCAGTGTCACTGCACGCGCAATGCAATTCTCCAATTCGCGAACGTTGCCGGGCCACTCATACTGCAATAAGCTCTTCATTGCTGCCGGTGTCACATGAAGATTTGTACTCGGAGCATATCGATTCAGGAAGTGGTGCACCAGCATCGGAATATCCGACCGGCGTTCTCTCAGCGACGGCAGATGCACCGTCACCACGTTCAGCCGGAAATACAAATCTTTGCGAAACGTTCCGTCGCGATATGCCGCTTCCAGGTCGCGATTGGTAGCGGCAATCACGCGCACATCCACGTTGTGATGCTCGTTGCTCCCGACCGGACGCACCTCACGCTCCTGTAGCACCCGCAGTAGCTTGGCCTGCATCTCCAGTGGTAGTTCACCAATCTCATCGAGGAAAATCGTTCCGCCATTCGCCGCCTGAAAAAGTCCTGCCTTGGTTTTCACCGCGCCGGTGAATGCGCCTTTCTCGTGTCCGAAGAGTTCGCTTTCCATTAGCGTCGGCACCAACGAACCGCAATCAACCGCCACAAACGGCGTTTGCGCCATTGCTCCCCTGAAATGAATCGCTCGCGCGACCAATTCCTTGCCCGTACCACTCTCGCCGGACACCAGCACTGGCGTCCGCGCATCCTTCAGCCGCGAAATCATTCGCAGCACGTCTTGAATATTTGCCGACGTCCCGACAATCCCGTCCAAATTGTCTTCGGTGTTTACCCGTTCGCGCAGAAATTCGTTCTCGCTGACCAGACGAACTTTCTCCGCCATTCGCTGCAACAATAACCGCATTTTCTCCACACGAAATGGCTTTTCGATGTAGTCGTATGCGCCCAATTTCATTGCATCGACCGCCGATTCGATCGACCCGTGCCCGGTCATGATTGCCACTTCGGTCCTCGGCAACAGAGTCTTAGCTTGCCGCAGCAACTCTACGCCCGATTGCGTCGGCAACTTCAAATCCGTCAAGATCAGGTCGGGCGCATCCTGCTCGATGCGCGCCACCGCCGTCTCGGCGCTTTCCGCTTCCGTGCACGAATAGCCCAGCGAGCTCCCAATTGTCATGCACAATTTGCGGATGCTCTGCTCATCATCCACCACCAGCAATCTCACTTTTAGCGCGTCGCTCATGGTCTCCCGAAGGTGTGCTCCACCACTGAAATAAGTTTTTCAACCCGAAATGGCTTCTCCAGGCATGGAACACCGCTGTTCGCCAGCAACGCCTGGGTCTTGCTGTTTGCCGTGTCTCCGCTCATCAGGATCATTCGCTGTTGCAGCTCCGGCCGGTGCCCGCGAATCCACTCCTGGATATCCGCTCCGTTTACCGCACCCGGCATGCGAATGTCAGAAATCACTCCCCCAAATGTCCTGCGTTCCAGTTGTTGCAGCCCTTCAGCGCCAGATCCCGCGGAGATTACCGTGTAACCCTTGCGCTCCAGCGCCGCGCGCACAAACGCTGTCACTGACGCCTCATCGTCGATCAGCAAAATCGTGTTGGTCTCTGCGCTCATCGCTGTTACCGGCCCGCTTCTTTCGCGTTGACTGCGGCGTTTTCCATGGCAGGGGGAATTCGAATCGAGAACGTGCTGCCCTCACCGTTCGAATTATTCCAGCACTGAATCTCCCCACCGTGCGCCCGCACAATTCCGTAACAAATACTCAAACCCAACCCCGTGCCCTTACCGGTTTGCTTGGTGGTATAGAACGGATCGAAAATCCTCTCCACGTTGCTGATTCCGGTTCCGTTGTCGGTCAATCGAATCTCGATGTTTTCACCTTTATTTTCAGTGGTAATCCGTATCTGCCCTCGCCGTCCCGATTCCTCGATCGCGTCGTAGGCATTGTTTAGCAAATTCAAAAACACCTGCTGCAGTTGTTGCGCATCGCCCATCACCGTCGGCAACTTCTCATCGTAGTGTTCCACCACTTCGACTCCGTGGCTTTGAAAATCGTAGCTGCGCAGCTTGGTCGTCTGCTTGAGGATCGCCTCCACCCGCACCAGCTCGCGTTTCACCGGCCGCTGTCGCGCAAAGCTCAGCAAGTCCTGCACAATATCTTTCGTTCGCTGAGTCTCGTGCAAAATAATCTGCAAATCTTCGCGTGCATTTCCTGGTACTCCCGGATTTTCCAGCAGCAAATCCGTGAACCCCAGAATGGCGGCCAGCGGGTTGTTCACTTCGTGCGCCACACCCGAAACCAGCCGTCCCAGTGTCGCCATCCGCTCGGAGTGCGCCAGTTTCGCCTGCATCAGCGCCGCGTCGGTGATGTCGGTCATCACCACCACCACGCTGTTCACGGTGTTCTGCTCGTCGCGTATGGGGCTCAAGCTGATCGAAAAATGACCCGCCGTTCCGTCACTTCGTCGTGCGCGAAGCTCCAAATTCTCCACTTGCATCCCATGCGCAGTCGTATCCAGCGCCGCCTCGAACTCTTCGCGGTGCCCGGCGTCCACCAGGTCCACCAAACGCCGCCCGATCATCTCGTCCTGCTTATAGCCCGCTTCGTAACAGCGCCGGTTGGCATAACTGATCAGTCCCGCGGTATCCAACACCAGAATCATACTCTGGGTGGCATTCAGAATTTTCTGGTTGAAGTCCCGTTCCCGCTGCAGTTGCGCCTGGAATTTTTTCTGCTCGGTCACATCCAGCATCAATCCGCGGAACTGTCGTATCTTTCCGTGCGAATCGCGCACCGCGGTGATGTTCTGCAGCGTATGCAGCAACGTCCCGTCTCTGCGGCGCAGCGACTCTTCGTGATTCCGTAGTAGTCCAGTCTTCCTCATCGTCGCCAGCAACCGCCCGCGTGCCGTCGGCTCTGGATACAAGTACGCGCCAACATCGTCCCGCAGCAACTCTTCCCGCGAAGCGTATCCCAGCATCCGCACCATCGCGTCGTTCACATCCAAAAATCGTCCGTCAGGCGTGGCAAAAAACAAGCCCTCCTGAATGCTGTCGTACAATTCGCGATAGCGGCGCTCCGCTTCGCGGCGGTCGGTAATGTCCTTTAATACGTGAATCGTTCGCGCATCGTCTTCGGTCGCGCCACTGGCCCGCGAAGTCGACACCAGGTAAATTTTCTCCGCCGAAGAAATAACGTGCTCTTCCTTGCTCACTCCGGTGTCCAGACAGAACGGACAAGGCAGTGATCCATCGCCTTCCGCTAGTTGTCGCAAGCTGCTTACCGCCTCGCCCACCAGCGCCACCGGCGGCATTCCCAGATGGTCGGCCAGCGAACGGTTGGTACGTACGATCTTCCACGTCCGGTCGTGTACCACGATAAAGTCCGTGATCGCGTCAATATCCTGTACCCACTGCTGCTTCGACCTCTCCAATTGCGAAAATCGCCGGAAATTCTCCAACGACAACGCCGCATGGCTGGCCAACGCACGCAGAAGCTTTTTCTCTTCTTTAACAACCGCTTCTCTCGCTCCCGCTACGCAAATCGCCCCTAACGGCTCGCCATCGCTCGCTCGCACCGGAACAACCACCAGTTGCAGCGCTTCCGACGAATCATTTTGCGGCCCAGCTTCCACCACAATTTCTCGCCCTCGGCTGGCTTGCTTCGATTTCTCAACAATCGCTTCCTTACTATGTCCAGTCGCCGATAGATCCGCTTCGCCGTGGAGTTCCGCCTCCTCCCCCCGAATCACCACTACCCCACACCAATCGGCCGATAGCATTCGCCTTGCCCGGCTCGAAAAATGGCGCAGAAATTCCCGTAAGTCGCGTGAGTGGGCGGCGTCGGTAGCCAACTCCATAAGCTCCGCCGCCCGTTGCGTTCCCGGACGCACCCGTGTTCGTGCCGCCCCAGTCGCAGCTGGTTTCGCGCCAAGCTTGGATTTCTGCCTTCTCATGTGGATAGAAGCGCCAGCTGTTCGTCTCAGGATGAACCGCTCCACGCTCTTCCACGCTAATTCCCAATCTCAATCTGAGTCAATCTCTGAACAATCGCCTGTTGTTCATGACGCTACGCACCCTGTACCAACGGACAGGTCGAAGTCTCAGGCATGAGACCTGCCGTGCCACATATCAAAGCGCTTGAGACAAGATCCCTCTTTTTTTGTTTTGCAAATTCCTTTACCCCAATCCGTAAGGGATTCTGCGTCAACAAGTTGTGGCCGTTTGATCTGTGGTTTTCTCTTCCTTAGGGTCCGCTCCTCTGCTGGCATTCAACGTGCCTTTCCCCGTGTGGGGTAGTTCCATCACTGAGGAGGGTTTTGCAATGAGATTCCGTTGGTCACGGCTCGCCATCACCACCATTGCCGCGGCCGTTCTTGTTTCGGGCGCTTCCGCACAGACTGCGTCCACCGATGAAGGCAAACGCAAGGTCAAGTCCAAGGCCGCACCTGCTTACCCGGAACTGGCTCGCCGCATGAGCGTCAGCGGCAAGGTCAAAATTGAAGTCATCATCACCCCCGACGGTCACGTGCGCAGTACGCGGGTCATCGGTGGCCATCCTTTGCTGGTGCAAGCCTGCCAGGACTCCATCAAGGAATGGAAGTTCTTCCAGGCTCCCGAAGAGACCACTCAGGTCATTGAATGTGATTTTCATGGTTCCAACTAGCGGCAGCTGATTCTGTCGCAGATTTTTTCGCTCGTACGCGGGCCGGTTTGGGGAAGCGGAGGTTTTTGCAATGAGTATCGGCAAGAAACTTTATGCGGGGTTTGGCCTGATCTTGGCCATTCTCCTCGGGCTGTTCCTGATGAACAGCTTCGCAGCTTTTCGCGAACGCGTCGCTCGCACCGACTCCGCCGCCGCGTTGGAAAGTGTTCGCACCATTGAATCCGTCCGTCTACAGATCATGCTCAATCGCTTGAACCTGAATAATTTCCTTCTCAGCGGTGATCCCCGCGACGAAGAAAAGGTCAACAAGGGCATGACCGATCTCACCGACGGTCTCAAGCGTGGCGAAGCTCAAGCCGGTTCGGACACGCTTCGCACCGCCCTGATCCAGGTCGAAAGTACCGAAGCCAGTTGGGCTGACAATTTCGCCAAGCCGCTCCTCGCCAAGCGCCATCAAGTGGACTCTGGTGATTCCACCGTTTCCGACTTGCAAATCTTTTACCTGCAAAAAGATCCCGCGTCTTGGCTCACTAAGTCTTCTGCTCTTCTCGACCAAACGACTTTGGACATCACCAAATCTTTCGATGAATCGTCCAAATCCGCCGCCAAAGCCAGCGCATGGAGCTCCAGTGGCACCACTTTGGGAACCTTGCTGGCCATCATTCTCGGCATGGTGGTCGCCTTCTATACTGCCAAATCCATCACTCAACCGCTGACCCATCTCATCACCGTCGCTCGCGAAATCGGCGACTCCGGCGACCTCAATCAGAACATTGACATTCACCGCAACGACGAAATCGGGGCTCTCGCCACCACTTTCAACAATCTCGTTGCCTATCTCCGGGAAATGGCCAGCGTCTCCATGGCCGTCGCCGAAGGCGATTTAACCGTCGAAGTCGTTCCGCGTTCCAAGCGCGATACTCTCGGCAACGCTTTCATGCGCATGTCTCACGGCTTGCAGGAAATCGTTCGCACCACTCGTGACTCCGCAGGACAAGTCTCCGCCGGTTCCAATCAAGTCGCCGGCGCCGCAGACGAATCAGCAAAAGTTAGCGTGCAGGCCTCTTCCGCCATCGAAGAAGTCACCAGCACTATGCACGAAATGAGCATCAACGTGCAGAACGTGGTGAAGAACACCCAGGTTCAGGCGAGCAGCGTGGCCGAAACTTCCGCATCCATCGACCAGATGGTTACTTCCATCCAACGCGTCGCGGACACCGCCAAAGTCTTGCTGGACATCGCCAACCGTTCCCGCGAAGAAGTGGTCGTGGGCATCCAGACCATGGAAAAGACCACTGACGGCCTCAACCGCACCAACAAAGCCATTCAGTCTTCCGCGGAAATCATCAATGTCCTCGGTCACCGCGCCGACGATATCGGCCGCATCATCGAAGTTATCGACGATCTTGCCGAACAGACCAACCTGCTTGCCTTGAACGCCGCCATCGAAGCCGCACGCGCTGGCGAACACGGCCTCGGCTTCGCTGTCGTGGCCGACGAAGTTCGTAAGCTCGCCGAAAAGTCCACTCAATCTACCAAGGAAATTGCCGACCTGATCCAGAGCATCCAGCGCGAAGCGCGCCAGGCCGTCGAAAATATGGATCGCAGCACCCGTATCGTTGAAGAGGGTCTCAGCCTAGGCAACGATCTCGGCACGGCGCTGCACAAGATTTCCAACGTGGTCACCGAAGTCTACAAGTTCTCCCAGGAAATCGGCGCCGCTACCAACGAACAGTCCGTCGGCTCTTCTCAAATTGCCAAGGCCACCAGCCGGCTCACCGAAATCACCCAGGAAATCAATTCCGCCGTCGAAGAACAAGCGTCTGGCGCACAGGCAGTCGTTCGCGCCATGGACAAAATGCGCGAATTGGTGCAGCAGTCCGCTTCCAGTTCCACTGAGCTTTCCGCCGCGGCAGAACAGATGCTCAAGCTTTCCCGCAATCTGCTCGACAGTATGGATCGCTTCGTTCTCGACCGCGCTGCTCCGTCCAAACCAAAGCGAGACTCTTTCGGAACTCGCCATCAGTCCCGGGACGAGTCCGGGCGTGAATTCGAATATTCCGAAATGGTTCGTTCTTAAGGTCCTGGAGACCCGTTGATGGAAAAGGAACTTCAGGTCGTCGGTTTTCGCATCGGTGAAGAAACGTTCGGAGTTCGTATCGGCTCCGTGCGTGAAATCGTGCGCGTTCCGGAAATTACAGCCGTTCCCAACGCCTCCGAAACCATCGAAGGCGTCATCAACCTTCGCGGCAAGATTATTCCCGTGATGGATCTCCGCAAACGTTTTGGTCGCGTCGAAATTCAACCCGACAAGAAAAACCGCATCCTGGTCGTCGAAATGGATAGCAAACTCGTCGGCCTGATCGTCAATTCCGCTTCTGAAGTGCTGAAAATTCCGCCATCGGAAATCGAATCACCTAGCTCGGTCTTCGCTGACGGCGAATCCAGTTACGTCACCGGTGTCGGCAAACTCAACGGCCGCCTGATCATCCTGTTAGATATTTCCAAGCTGCTGCATCGCCCCGAATTCAAGAAACTCGAGGAGGCCGCGGAAACTGTCGCCTCCGTGAGATAGCTGCAGTCTCCGGAGCGCTTCCGACACGCGCATTCGAATGGGAACGCTCACCGCACAAATTCAGCTGACCGAAGCCGAACTCAAGCTTCTGCAAACCCTTGTCTATCAGGAATGCGGCATGTTCTTCGATGAACGCCGCTCGCATTTCCTCAAGGACCGTCTGCAGCGCCGCTTGAAAGCCGTTCAGCTCGATTCCTTTTACAGCTACTACCGCCTGCTCACCAGCCGCGAAGGCCGCGCCGAACTTGCTCTTCTACTGGAAAACTTAACCGTCAACGAAACCAGCTTTTTCCGCAACAAGCCGCAACTTGACCTTTTGCAGAAAACCGTTCTCGAAGAATTGCTCAAGAAAAAGCAGGAACGCCGGGACTGGACTCTCCGCGTTTGGAGCGCCGGTTGCTCCTCCGGCCAGGAGGCCTACTCCGTGGCTATCCTGATTTGCGATGCGCTCGCTTACTACTATCTGCGCAATCCGCTTCCGTTTGACATGCCCTCACCCAAGCCGCTCATTCCTCCGCCCTGGAAACTCGAAATTCTCGCTTCGGACATCAGCTACGCCAGCCTGCGCGCCGGCCAGGACGGCCTCTACACCGAACAACAAATGGAGCCGGTCGACTATACCTGCCGCTTGCGCTACTTCGAAAAGAAAGCCGAAAAGTACGCCATCAAGACCCAACTCAAGGAATTGGTCCAGTTCGACTTTCACAATCTCAAAACCGAATTTTTGCCGCGCCGCAACGACATCATTCTTTGCCGCAACGTCATGATCTATTTCGATGAAGCCGAACAGAAGCGCCTCATCGACAAGTTCTACAACTGCTTGAATCCCGGCGGCTACCTTTTCGTCGGCCATGCCGAAAGTCTTTTCGGCTTGACCCAAAAATTTCGCATGGTGCATGAAAACAACGGCACCGCCTATCAACGTCTTGAGGTGCATAGTTGAGCTTTATCCCCGAGGATCGCGGCTCGGAGCTTCGCGCACTCTTTTTTGAGAGCGCCAACGAACTCCTTCAGTCTCTTAACGAGTCTGGGCTGGAACTCGAAGCCCGTCCGTCCGACGAGCAGGTGATTCGCAGCGTTCGCCGCGTCGTCCACACCTTGAAGGGCGATTCGGCCGCCTGCGGTTTCAGCAAACTCAGCGAAATTACTCATGAGATTGAAGATGTGCTGAATCCGCAGATGGGTGCCACGCACGGCGCGAAATTTGCCGAGCTCGTTCTGATCGCCGCCGACACTTTCGAATCCATGCTTTCCGCCTACCAGCGGAATCTCGCGCCACCCACAGTGGAGCCGCTGCGCGCCTTGATTCGCGAACTGCTCAACGTTCCGGCAGCCCCGGGCGGCCCTACCGGTTCGGTTGTCACCGCTCCAGCGCAATTTGACTGGAGCGAATACGAGCATCTAATGATCTCCGAAGCCATTCATCGCGGAGAGTTTGTTTTCAACATTGCGCTTCGCGTCGATCAGAATAGCGGCATGCGCGCTGCCGCCTTTCAGCTCATTCGCAACGTGCTGCACGGCTGTGGCACAGTCATCGCTCTTCGCCCCGAAGACAACGCCGCTGCCGCCAACGTCGAGATTGTCGAAGCCGCAATCGCCACTAGGAACTCGCAAGATCATATCGAACAGCGTTGCCGCATCCCGGCCATCGTCGCCGATATCCGGATCGAAGTCGCGAGGCAGGCCGACGCCGCCGAACACGAACTTTTGGGCGATCTGCTCGACGCCCAAGCCGCGCAAGTCAGCGCCGCCGTAGTGGACACCGCCGACCATGCGGGTTCGAATAAAGCCGCCGCTCTTGGTTCGGCCGTCGCCGCCGTCGCCGAAAGCACTCTGCGTGTCGACGCTGCGCGCATCGACTCGGTCATGAATCTGGTCGGCGAACTCATCATCGGCAAATCCATGCTGAATCGCGCCGTTTCCGAATTTGACCGCAAATATTCCCACGATCCTATCCGCGCCAAACTGGTTGACGCTTTGTCGTTCCAGGCGCGCATTCTCGACGAGTTGCACAAGTCCGTCCTGAAGATTCGCATGGTTCCCGTCGAACAACTCTTCCGCCGTTTTCCGCGCGTGGTCCGCGATGTTGCCAAACATTGCGGGAAAGACGTCGCGCTCGAACTCGCCGGGCAAAATACCGATCTCGACAAGGGTATTCTGGACGCACTCGCCGAACCGCTCACCCACCTGGTTCGCAACGCCGTCGATCACGGCATCGAATCCAGTGAAGACCGTATCGCCGCCGGCAAAGGCGCTCGCGGAAGCATCTATCTCAATGCATTCCACCAGGGCACGCAGGTGGTCATCGAAGTCCGCGACGACGGGAAAGGCCTCGACCTTGAAGAAATTCGCAAACAGGCCGTAGGAAAAGGCCTGATCAAAGCCGACGAAGCTTTTCGTCTCGCCGACTCTGAAGTCACCAATCTTATTTTCGAACCCGGTTTCAGCACCGCTAGGGAAGTCACCGAAGTTTCCGGCCGCGGCGTCGGCATGGACGTCGTTCGCACCGTCCTGGATCGCCTAAAGGGAACTGTCCACGTCATCAGCGCGCCCGGCAAAGGAACTACCATCCAATTGCGTGCGCCGCTTACCCTGGCCAGCATTCAGACTTTGTTGTTCCGCGTCGGCGGGCGCCTGTTCGCCGTACCCATTTCCTCTGTCGTTGAAATTACCCGTGTTTCCGCCCACGAAATTCATCACGTCGACCAACGCGAAGTTCTCCGCCTGCGCAACCAGGTGCTCACCCTGGTTCGCCTCAACAAAATGAAAGGCATTCACGCCGTTGAGTCCGACAAGCAGGCGAAAAAGAATTTCGTAATCGTCATTGGAGCTGCCGAAAAACGCTTTGGCCTTTTGGTTGATCAGTTGGTTGGCGAAGAAGAATTGGTGATCAAAGCTCTGCCTTCAGACATCGTCGCCAGCGACTTGGTCAGCGGCGCT
>Ga0157376_10000897_pt1 | contig 19464 bp, 16 predicted proteins | sample M45metaG_FD_121801 | JGI IMG/M metagenome (GOLD analysis project Ga0157376, IMG submission 121801) | Miscanthus rhizosphere microbial communities from Kellogg Biological Station, Michigan, USA - M4-5 metaG | ecosystem: Host-associated > Plants > Roots > Rhizosphere > Soil | place: USA: Michigan... | reverse complement strand
TGCGTATTCGTGCACTGCATCACAAACCGCCCGAGCGTCGGGGATCTGCGACAAGCCATACGATAACATTCACCGTTGATCGGGGGAACCCAACATTCCTAGAAAAACCCTCAAGGAATCTGTGCGCGCTTCTGCACCGCACACCACGGTGCTGGTCGGCGTACTCATTGCGGTGGGAGTCTTTGCCTACTGGCCGGGGGCCGTTGCCCTCTGGAGATACTGGATCGACGAGCCTTCGTTGGGAGGGCACGGGATCCTCGTGGCCGCCCTGGCGGTTTGGCTGCTTGCCCGCGCGCGGGATCGCACTGACTCCGAACGTGTGCAAGCCGCGCCTTGGGCGCTGTTGCTGCTGGTTCCCTGCAGTGTGGCCGCACTCGTTTTCTGGAAGGCCGGCCTCCAGGCGCTGCAGCTGTTGATGCTGCCCGCCGTGATCTGGCTGGCGGTACTGGCGGCCTTCGGCACTGCTGTCGCGCGTTCCGTCTCAGTACCCATCGGGTATCTCTACTTTGAGATGCCAGCATGGAACATTCTGAGCGTGCCGCTCCAGGAACTCACGGTCCACGCAGTTGCCTTGGTCGCACCGCTGGTCGGGCTGCCAGCGACTGTTTCTGGAGCTTCATTCGCCTTTCCCAACGGGGCGCGGTTCGTAGTCACGCTTGCCTGTAGCGGCGTGGGGTTCCTCGCCCAGGCGCTCGCCGTCGCGGTGCTCTTGGGGGAGCTCGAGGAGGCGAAGTTTGCGCGGCGCGCCGGCCTTTTCATCAGCATGGCGCTTGTCGCCCTCGTTACCAACTGGGTCCGGGTGATCCTGTTGCTGGCCATCGGTTACTCGAGCGGGATGGACAATGTGATCGTTTCACAGCGCCATCTGGAATTCGGTTACGTGCTCTTCGTCATCGTGCTGGTAGCGTTCGTATGGGTCGCGACGCGGCGGACTCTGCCTGAGCCTGAGGCACGGGCCCCGAGGTTGGAGGCGCCTGCTGCTACAGCGTATCTTGTGGCAATTACTGCCCTAGTGGCCGGTCCATTGCCGATCTTATTGTGGGAGCGCTCAGACGATGCCGACTTGACCCCTCGCGCCATGCGTATGCCACCCGGTGAGAATGCCTGGCACGGCCCCCTGCCAGTGGCGGATGCGACATGGCGCCCGGTATTCGTGGGAGCGCATTCTGAGCAGCATGTGGCGTATGAGGACCGTGAGGGCCACCGGATCGAGGCAGTCGCGGTGGGTTATGCCGTGCAGCAACAGGGCCGGGAACTGGTGAACGAAGGGAACTCTCTGCTCGGCCAGGGAGGCCTGTCAGTCCTCGCCATGGCGTTCGTAGACGTCGGCGAAAGCACGTATCGTGAGGTTGTCGCCGTGGACCTGCAAGGCAACCGGTCGGTCATCTGGTCGTTTTACGATATAGACGGAGAATCGTTCGTAGTCCCGATCGTTTCCCAGTTATGGTACGGGATACGCGCGCTTACGAGTCGACCCGATTCTGAGCTGTTCGCGTTCAGGACTGCATGTGCACCCTCGTGTGCGGAGGCGCGCGGTGTACTTGAGAGTTTTTTGCATGGCATGGAACCCGGCTTGCGCGGTGATGCATGGCGGGCGGCGCGTGATTCGAAGAGCGGGACACGGGCAATGAAGTTCCAGAGTGAGCCAAACGGTTTGGAAGAGCCCTTCGTGCAGCGGACGCGTCTCACCAGGCCATCTGACGGCCGGTTGCTCGGAATGCAGCTGTGAGCCCAATACTGAATCAGGTATGGGACGAAGTTACCAGCGCTTGGCGCTACCGCTGGCTCGCGCTTGCTCTGGCAATCCTCATTGCCCTTGTCGGCTGGCTGGTCGTCTTTTCGCTTCCGGACCGCTACGAGGCGATGGCGAGTGTGTTCGTGGATACGCGCACGTCCTTGAAGCCGGTCCTCCAGGGCCTTACGGTGGAACAGGACGTCGACGCTCAGCTGAACTTCGTGAGGCAATCCCTGCTTGCGGGTCCTGAGCTGCTGCGCATCGCGCGCAGTGGCGGCGTCCTCCCCGCTGGCATCAATGAGCGAATGCAAGAGCAGCTCGTTGCCGCCATGAGCACACGGATTGACATCAGCGTCCTCAGCGCCAGCGGCCGGGAAGAGGACCGCAAAACGGCAGGCAGCATCTATCGCGTCGTCTATCAGGACCGTAATCGTGATCGCGCCCTGCGAGTCACGGGCCTTCTTATGGACACCCTCGTCACTGAGACCCTCGGCGGCAAACGTGAAGGATCGCAGAACGCTCAGCAGTTCCTCGAGACCCAGATCCATGATTATGAGAAGCGTCTCAGGGCCGCCGAAGACCGCCTGGCGGCGTTCAAGTCGCGACACATCGGGCTGATGCCCACGGAGCAGGGAGGCTATTTCGCGCAGCTACAGAAAGAATCTGATGCCGCCGCCAGCGTGAGGACCAAGCTTGCCGAAGCACAGTCGCGCCGGATGACGTTGACTAAGCAGCTCCACGGCGATGTCGCGGTGGCGGCGAGTTCCTCGACTCAATCCGGATCGGGTGGAGGGAGGGGAGGCGCCGGCCTCGATACGCTTTCGCGCATCGATGAGGCCCAGGCCAGGCTCGATGAGCTGCTGCTGAGATTTACCGATCGACACCCCGACGTCCTGGCGGCGCGGCAGACGCTCGAGGACCTCAAGAAACGCCGCGCGGCAGAGATCGAAAGCCTGCGTCAGGGCGACGCCGCAACCGCCGCTGCCAGCCGCGCCAGCAGTAATCCTGTGTATCAGAGCGTGCAACTCGCACTGAACCAGGTGGACGTGGATATCGCGGATCTCAACACCGCGCTGGTCCAGCACGAATCGAAGGTAGCCGAACTGCGCCGTATGCTGGATACCGCACCCCAGGTCGAGGCCGAGTTCGCCCAGCTCAACCGCGACTACGACGTGAACAAAGCCCAGTACACCGCCTTGCTCGGTAACCTGCAAAAAGCACGACTCGGTGAGCGAGCCGATGACGCAGGATCGATTCGGTTTGAGGTCGTGCAACCGCCGACCGCAGGTTTCCGGCCGGTCTGGCCGAAACGGCCGCTGCTTCTTTTCATGGTGCTAGTCGCTGCGCTTGGAGCCGGTGCTGCCTTAGCGTACGGTTTGAGCTACCTGCATCCAGTCGTCTCATCGCCAACCGCCCTTACTCAGCTCACGGGGGTGCCGGTATTGGGGCTCGTCAGCGTTGCCTTTCCCGAGCGTAGGCGACGGGCAATCCGTCGCGACCTGTGGCGAATCTCGCTCGTCACAGGTTGCTTGGTTGCAGGGTTTGCGGTGGCTGTGATACTCAGTCTGCAAGGCTACCGGCTGAGCATTACGGCACTGAAACACATGGTGAACTCGTGAGCCTCATCGAGAGCGCGCTGGAAAAACTGCGGCGCGGGGCTGAAGCCGAGTCGCAGGTTCGAGCTCCGGTGCTGCGTTCGACCAGCGCCGCTGCCGCACCCGTCGTGAACGTGCCCGCGGTGGCTCCGGCGTCGACGGAGAAACCCGCAAGTCGGATCGTACTAGACCTCAGGGCGCTTCGCAGTGCCGGTTACCTTCCCGAAGAGGAGCTCGAGCGGCGGTTCGCAGATCACTACCGGCAGCTCAAGCGACCGCTGGTCGAGAAGGCGCTGGCGGGAACGCCGGAGATGCGCCTCATCCTTATCTCGAGTGCCCTGCCCGGAGACGGCAAGTCGTTCACCAGCATCAATCTTGCTTTAAGCATGGCGCGGGAGCGGGACATTTCGGTGCTGCTGGTCGATGCAGACGGGCCCCGTGCACATACCAGTGAAGTCTTGGGCCTTCGTGGCGCACCTGGATTGCTCGATGCGCTTGCCGATGAGACGCTTGACGTGGAGTCACTCATCCACGGCACGGATGTTCGTGGCCTGGACATACTGCCTGCCGGCAGATTCAAGGAAAACTCGACCGAATTGCTCGCCAGCGCGCGCATGAGTCAGCTTGCGACGCGCCTTGCCGCAAAAAACCCAAAGCGGTTAGTGCTGTTCGATTCCGCCCCCCTGCTTGTTTCAAGCGAGGCGCGCGTGCTGCTCCGTATCCCCGGCCAGGTCGTGCTCGTGGTGCGGGCAGGTGTGACACCACGACAAGCCATCCTGGATGCTATCGGACACGTCGATCGGAGCAAGCTTCAAGGACTGGTTTTGAACCAGACGCCCTTCAAACAAGCGGGTGGATACTACGAGTACGCGAGCTACGGCGCGCCCGGCGATGACGATCCCGGCACCGCTTAGACTGGGGGCGTTACACCACGGACGTGAAGAGGTTCTGAATCAACGTCGCGCAGTCCGAGGGCACACTCGTTCCGCTCCTATCGGTTATGAACCAGGAGGTGGCCGCAGAATACGCGCAATAGGCAGAACCCTCCGGGCCGCCAGTACGTGACTTCGGAAAGTTCACACAAGCAAGTGCTTGTTGGCGGTTCGTGGCTAATCGCTGCCCGAACGTTCGATCGCCTGATTGGCATAGTCAGTATCTCGATACTGGCACGGTTGCTCGCGCCGTCTGATTTCGGCCTGGTAGCCATAGCGGGCACAGTCCTGTCGGCAATTGAGCTTTTCACCGCCTTTGGGTTCGATTGGGCGCTAGTACGTCTCAAAGAGCCAGACATCGATGACTTGAATTCCGCCTGGACGCTTCGCGCGCTCTTTGGTTTGGCTACATTCGCCGCTCTGGCGCTCATAGGACCGCTGGCGAGTGCTTTTTACCGTCAGCCCTCTCTCAAGTGGGTTCTTGTCGTGTTGGGGGCAACCAGCCTCATTAGTTCCCTGGAAAACATAGGAACAGTCTATTTCCGTCGCGAGTTCGCCTTTCACAAGGAGTCTCTTATCAGAGCGGCGTCGAAACTTGTCGGCTTCTGCGTAACAGTCGTGATCGCCGCACAGTACAGATCCTATTGGGCCTTGGTTGCCGGATTCTCGTCCATTCGCTGTACCACCGTCGCGGCGAGCTACATTTTCCAGCCTTTCAGACCGCGGCCGTCGTTGAGAAGAGCCCGAGAATTGTTTGGATTTTCTTCGTGGCTGCTATTAGGAAATGCAATTGAGTATTGCCGCGAAAAGTTCGCGGATCTCTACCTTGGGCGCGTCTACGGGACCTCGGCGAACGGATTGTTTGCGGTCGCCGGCGAAATTTCAATCGTCCCAATTACTGAGATAGCGTCTCCTATAAACAGAGCGGCGTATTCTAAATATGCTGAAGACGTTCGAGCCGGACGCAGCCTGGGCCCTTCGTACGTAAGAATCGCGTCACTAATTTGGATGATTTCATTGCCTATGGCCGCAGGGACCGTTGCAGTCGCCCCTGAAGTGATTGCCTTATTACTCGGGCCGCGGTGGCAAGACGCCCAGGTCGTACTTAGATGGCTGGCCATCGGCACGGCATTTACAGTCATGACGTCCAACACACACTACGTGTACTGGGCGCTGGGGTACTCGCGAACTGTCGCCGCCCTAGGGATGGTTGGCGCGGCAATAATTGTTCCGACCACCGTTATCTGCTCTCACTTTGCCGGTTACGCCGGGGTTGCCTTCGCGTTCGCGCTCGCAAGCGCGCTCCTTGTACCTATAAATTTTACCGTGCTGCGCCGACTCGCAGGAATAAGCATTACTCAATTAGCGCATCGCGTTTGGCGAGTTGCACTCGGGACGATCGTGATGAGCATAGTTCTGCGGGCGGCGTTCCCTCAGTCTGGACAAGTCGCTGGCACCACCGCCCTCTTTCTACTTGCCCAGAAAGTTGGTCTCGGGGCAATTACATATGTGGTTGCGGTATGGGGTACATGGCAGCTAACCGGTGCTGCTGACGGTCCGGAGCAGGCGGTAGAAGACTTCTTTCGGCAGGCCGTGGCCCGCTGGAGAGACGGTAGGGCAAGTAACACACTTTAGGTGGTCGGTACGCGATCGCGCCGCGGTCTAGATGACACGGGCATTTGAAGAATCGCAATACGACGCGCGGGCAGGACTGGCGAATCACGGGCTTAGATCCCGCACAAGAGCCTTTGCCGCTTATGGCACTAGGGCGTAGAGAAGCGACATGACTGACAGACAGGCTTCTTCAGTAGATACGACGCTGTACCATCTCGCGGAACTTCGGCTTGTCGAGGATCTGCACGACCCGCGACGATGCGTGCCGAACTACGATTGCAGGGGCCTGGATGTCCTCGACGTAGGTTGCGGCTTGGGTCAGACTCTCGTTGCGCCCGAATTTCGCGGAGCGAGAGCACTTCACGGTATAGACATTGACAGGCTCGCGATAGAGACGGGCATCAAGATGTTCCCCGAACTTGTGCTGAGTGTTGCCTCGGCTGAACACATTCCATATGAAAATGGTCGTTTCGACTTGGTTTTCTCGCGCGTCGCGCTGCCCTATACGAACATTCCTCGCGCGATGACGGAGATCGCACGGGTGGTGCGACCCGGCGGCAGGGTGTGGTTATCGCTGCATTCTTGGCGAACCGAAATGCGGGAAGTCCGCGTCGCAGTCAGAAGCCTTGCGGCTCGTCGACTAGTAGACCGCGCCTACGTATGCGTAAACAGCCTGTTGCTGGGCTCTTTCGGACGATGCATTCCGCGGCCGTGGTCTGGGACCTATGAGTCGTTTCAATTTGCAAGCGGATTGACCAGAATCTTTCGCAGATTGCAGTTCCGCGACATCATCGTTCACCGGGCGCGGCATTTCTATATTTCCGCGCAGAAAGAGCCTGGCGCCACTAATGCCTGAGAGAACTCCGCCACAACGTGCGATCGGGATATTGGCGTACCATTTCTATCCGTCGCGAGAGGTCGGAGCCAAGCGTATGACCGCCTTGGCAGTCGCACTCAAGGAGAAGGGCGAGAGCGTCCTGGTCTTCAGTGCATTTGATGGGCTAGGGAAGCTGGCTTCCGACGACCGAAATTTATGTGGCTACGAGATTCACGAAGTTGCCGACCGCCCTAACAGAATGCTGAGCGCGTTGGTCCAGTCGAAAGCTTACCTTCGGAAGCTGCGTTCGCGATGGAAACCTGAAGATAAGGCGACTCCTGCTTCCCTATCGGATGACGAATTTTCTGATAAGACGCGGTCTGCGATGCATCGATGGCTATTTAATGTTCTTCAAATTATCGATGAGAAGAAGTCGTGGTCGTGCCGCGCAGGCTTAGAGATCGTTCGGATGGGATCGAAACGTCAACCTGATGTTATCGTCGTGTCCGGTCCCCCCATGTCTTCCCTTCTCGCAGGCGTTCTGGCAGCTCGGCGAATGCGGGTTCCGGTGGTTGCGGATTTGCGAGATCCGATCTTTGGCGAGTCTGAACAAAGCGTTGCCGGCCATGGTGTTCCGGTGCAATGGGGTCGGCGCGTAATCGAGCAATACATTCTTCGCCATGCGACTGTTGTCATCACCACGTCGCCAACTCTTCGTGACCGGCTTCAACAGCGGTATCCAGACAGTGCCGATCGAGTATGTTGCATCTACAATGGCTTTGACGGCGAGCCCCTACCTGCGAGGCGTAATACTAATCACAGGTTGATGATTGTTTACGCCGGAGCTCTTTACCTGAATCGCAATCCATTTCCGTTCCTTGAGGCTCTTGAAGATTTGTTGGCAAACGCAGAGGTTGATTCCTCTCGAATAGAAGTTGTGTTTGCAGGGGAGTGTGAGCGGTTTAGAAATGTAGCTCTTTCAACGTGGCTCTCCGGGCGCCGTCTCAGTAGGATTGTGACAATCCGTGCGCGCCTTGATTCGCACGAGCTTGCGCAGCTATATCGGAACGCTACGCTTCTCCTAAACTTCGCGGAGGGGCAGCGCATGCAACTACCAGCCAAGACATTTGAATTGCTTGCTCTGGGCCGAGAAGTTCTGATGTTGTGTGAGCCCGACAGTGATACCGCGAACTTGGTTCGAGGAATTGAAGGTGTCGAATGCACAAGCTCAGCCGACGGTGTAGCTTTACGTGAGTTTTTGCGCCGTGTGTATCGCAGGCACGTAGTGGAAGGCACATTGATTGCGCCCGCCCCTGATGAGATTTCGCCATTTTCACGGGCGAGGCAGAATATGCGCTTTATCGAGACGATCACAAGTGCCAGACGCCGGGTAACTTCGCTCGGCACTCTGTAGACCGAAGGGACTGGGAATTTCATGAACTACGAGATAGTTGAACCAGGCCTCGGATTGGCCTGCGCATCAGCGTGGAACGCTTGCTTAGATTCTTCTAGGTTTGCCACTCACTACACCGGGCCTGAATTTCTTGACGAGGCGTACTTCAGGGATAAGCGGCCTTTTGCGATTTTGGCCACGGATGCTGCAACGGTCAAAGGAGTAGTGACGGGCTTCTTCGAGAATTACGACATGCGGTGCGGCGACCCAGGCAGCCCACACCTCTGCATTCGTCATGACGCAGATGTAGTAGCGGTCAGCACTACGCTGGCCGCCGCGTTGCGCGCTCACGCCGGGCGGAATACCGCGTTTATTAGCGCGTCCTCTTGGGTGGAGATACCCGCACTCCAGGTAGCCGGATTCCGCGGGAAAGTTGTCAACCCGCCGCTGTGCACCATCTTACTCGATCTCTCAAAGAGCAAAGACGAGCTATTTCGAGCATGCTCAGAGACAAGGCGGAATAAAATTCGCAGGGCGATAAAAGCCGGCGTCGATGTGAGAGAAATGGATGTCGACAAGGATTTTGACAACTACTATCAGTTGTATCGTGACTGGAGCGAGGAAAGGAACGTGCCGTATCAGCCCTACGGCTTACAACGATCTGTATTTGAAAAGAAGGGCAATCGCTTAGCGCTTGTGGCTCGACATGAAGGTCGGATGATCGGTGTTTCGACGTTTCGTTACAGAAGGAAGGGACTCGTGGAGTATGCGGCAAACGTCTCTCGACGAGAGGAAACTCGCGCGCGTCAGAATGATCTACTGCTGTGGCGCGGAATTGAATGGGCGGTGGAGCAGGGGTGCTTCACCGGATTCAGCATGGCGGGTTCCCATTTTTTCCTACAAAAATTTGGCGGAGTCACCCAAGTAACGTGGCAATACAGCCTAGATCGCACGATCCTTCGTAGCCGTCATATGCGTGAGAGCGCGCGGGACGGCGCAATGCGGTTCTACAAACGGCTACCTGCTGGAATTCAGCAAAGGGTGAAGAAGGTCCTTCGAAGGTCGGGAGGCGAGGCGGACTGATGTAGGTCAGATGACGCCGCAGGTCATGGTTTCAGCGAAGGGGCTTCCAGGTTACCATTCGTTCGCCCTGCAGATACCTGAGGGTCGCAATCAGTGACGCGACATTGGTCAATAAAAAGTAGTAGGGACGGCCGAATAACCCCAATCCACGTCTGCTACCTTGCAACAGGAACCCGATTGCTCCGGCGACGAACAGTACGGTTTGCGCGATGAGCAACAGGAGGTAGGGCACGTCGTCGATTAAGGCCAGGTTCGCTACGAACGCACAGAGCCAAAGCATCGGTGATGTATATCTAAGGACTTTGTGCGACCAAAGCTGCCACGAAAAGAGACCATATTTAAGCGGGTTAAGGAACCGCCTTTCCCTAATCAACGCATTGAGACTACGGGTCGCAACTCGCACGCGCATGGAGAGTTCATGACTGCCCTGGTCAAGGGTCTGTTCATAACAGATTGCGTCTGGCGCTAGGACCGTACGCAGTCGCTGCTCCTGCATTTTCATCGCGATGACGAAGTCGCTAATTAATTCCGGGTTAATCGCCCGGTACGCGCTTCTGCGCACTGCGTAAAGGCAACCGCTTACTCCAATCAAAGACCCGAGTAAGCTTTCTGCGGCTCGTAACCTTAGCTCGTAGCTCCAGTAGGCTTCGCCGCCTCGGCCGGTCACGTTGTCGATGTCTGTTACGTAAACGAGACGACCGCCGACACAACCCACTTGCGGGTCTGCCAAATTCTCCACAAGGCGCTTGAGAGCTCCTTGGTGGAGTCGAGTGGTCGCGTCAGTAAAGACCAGCAGCTCTCCAGAAGCGGCGGCAGCGGCGGCATTTTGGCAAGCAGTTTTACCGACGCGGCCGTCGAGTCGTAGCACACGCACTCGCTGAGGATCATACGCTGCGGCGATCTGTTCTGATGAGTCGGTGGATCCGTCGGATGCGACTATCACGTCCACAAGATCGCGCGGGTAGTTTAACGCCGCAAGATTGTCGAGCTTGGCGCTGATGCATTTTTCTTCGTTGTAGGCCGTCACGATGATCGTTACTGTCGGCAGGGCGTTGCCAATGACTACCCGCTTCCCAAAGCGAGCAGCAAGAAGTCCTGCGAGCGCCGGGTACAAGACGTACACGTACACTAGCAACCAACAACAGATCCAGAATGTGGTGACCGCCATGATCCAGCTACTTATTCTTCTTCTGTCTAGGTGCCAAGGAATGGCCCGCAGATCAGCTGATGATAATACTCGTGCGAACTCTATCTGATGTCACGTAACGTGACCACACTTGCCAATTTCATGCGGAGTTACTCGCAAGGCCATGTTTCTAAAAGGAATAATAGAACTTCATAGGGGTCACCACTGGTTGGGCGGCGAGACAATTGCGATTCCGTCGGATTTTGGGCTCGTTTCACGCTTTTGTGTACTTAGCCCCTAGCGGTTGAATGGTGCACTGCGATTGAGATCAGTGCTCCGGCGTTCCGCTTTCCTTTTATTAGCCATGTGAGTGAATCTCCCCGGGAACATGATGTAGGTTGATTTGGCCGAGACCGATAGCAGCCTTGAGACCACTGGGTGTGAGAGCGGGGGCTGCAGATCGCTCATCGTGTAGCCCAGCGTGCAATTCTGCCCCTGACCTGCCAGGCGACTTTCGTCCCAGCTGATCTTTGGGAAGATGGGCTCCGCAGGAAGCGGAGGGGGTCATGAAGAAAGCCCGTTTTCAGCGAAGAGCAGATGGTCAGACCCCCACGTGAGGCGGATACGGGCGCCCATGGTCGAAGTGGCCAAGAAGCACGGGATCAGCGGACGATCTATCTTGGCGCGAGGTTCGGGCAGCTGGGAAGGCGGACGTGAAGCAGCTGCGGCAACTGGGGCAGGAGAACGGCAAGCTCAAGAAGCTCGCAGCCGAGCGAGATCTTAGGATGAGGTAATGAAGGAGATCCTTGCAAAAAATGGTAGGGCTTCGTGCGTCGTCGCCAGGTTGTCTGCGGACACGGAGGCGGCCTGTCGCGCGACGAGCGTGCGAGCTGTTGTCAGTGGCCAGATCAACACTGCATTACGAGTCGCGGCTGGTCGAGCGCGATGCGCCAGTGGTCGCTGTGATGCGCGAATTCGCACCCGAGTAGCCACGTTACGGCTGTCGGCGCATCTAGGTCTTCCTCGGGCGGAGTGGACATATGATGAGCGCCGATCGTGCACATCGGCTGTGGCCGGTTGCATGGGCTTCGAGTGCCGAGAATGAGGCCACGGTGCAGACGACAAGGGCAATCTTCTATCGAGGGCTTCTGACTACGGCGCACTCTCCATCCGCTGATTCGATTGTCTGCACACTCACGCCGAACTCGCGCTCCCACCGGTGCAGGATCGCTCGTGCCCTCGGGTCGTTTACGTCATCCAAAAAGAGACGATCGAACGTCTTGTTATTATCCTTAAACCACGGAAGAACCCCGTAGCGCCACGCTGAATATGCTGGCTCCCCAAGATCCCTATCTATGTATGGCCCGTCACAGATGACGAGAGAGAAGTGTTGCGGCAGATTCACCCTCACGTCGTACCATTGATAGGCGCCGAAGTCCCGAAGGGGCGTATCTAGCACCGTAACGGCCTCTGAACGCTTCAGGGCTCGTTTTGCGGGCTTCGCCCACTCTGGGTCTTGTTCCAGGCTGTAGGTCCTAAAGCCGTTACGTTGCCCCATAACGTTGGCTAATAGCGTCGTTCCGCCGGTCCCGCATTCCAGCACGGGACCCGAATCCAGCATGGTCAGCAGCAGGTTCAGGTATTCCTTGTCCGCTGCGAACCCCTCGTTTCCCCATGCCTTATAGAACTTCTCCACCTGCCCCGGGGACATCACGCCAGTCTCTCTTAGCGGTAGTAATGCAACCCACAGGTCTGAATCCTGGTAGGCATTCTTTATAGACTGCTTAATTCGCTTGGGAATTAGTTTTGTTATTTTCATTACTGGCACTGTTGAGTTAACCGATGCTCTAACGGGGCAATGACGGCCCCTCCGGATTTTCCAGCATCTCTAAAAGCTCCGCCATTTCTTGGCACCGAAGCCGGCTCCAGTCCCCTTCCCACCGCTATTGGGACCACGACCGCCGCTCGGTTTTGAGTGGCGGTAGGATTTCGAGTCTAACCCCGGGTACGGGGGTTGGCGTAAAGAAGCTGAGGTGACCCCCACCAATAGTACCGCTCAGGAGTAGAGTCCGCCGACATGTGACGCTGCCCCATTTCCTGGACGGTTCGGCGCTAGAGATTCGCTGCTTCTGAAGTCCGTTTCTCCTGACACTTTTGTGCGTACTCGATCGGTGTCAGGTGACCGAGCGAGCTGTGTGGTCGATGGCCATTGTAGTCGATCCGCCAGGCTTCGATCTTAGCGCACGCGTCTTCGATCGACAGGAACTGCGTGACGTTCAAACACTCATCGCGTAGTCGCCCGTTGAACGACTCTATGTGCCCGTTCTCAGTCGGCTTTCCCGGATGAATGAAGTCGAGCTTCACCCCGCGCTGATAGGCCCACTCCTCGAGCGCCTTTGAGGTGAACTCTGTGCCGTGATCCACCGTAATCGACACCGGGATGCCTGCTCGTTCAATGGCTCGATCAGGGCCGCGACTACGTCGCGGCCGGAGAACGAAAACCTCGGCTCAAGCAACGGAGTCTGACGGCTAAACTGATCGACCACGGTTAGCACCCGAAATGTCCTGCCATCGAATAACTGGTCGTGGACAAAATCCATGCTCCAGCGCTCGTGCGTGCGCTGCGCCTGAGGCACGGAGCCTCGATGCAGGTACATGTGCTTGCGACGACGCACGCGCATGCGTATTTGAAGGCCTTCCAGGCGATACCAACGGTGGACGCGCTTCTTGTTCACAAACCAGCCCTCACGACGGAGCATCACATGGATGCGCAGGTACCCAAAGCGCGGCCGGGCATGTGCAATCTCCCGAATCCGCAAGCGCAGCGCCGACTGATCGCGGGCCTTACTCTTGGCGTACCAGCCGCCGTGCGAGAACTGGGCGAGCCGAATCGCCTTGCGCACACTCACCGAGTAACGCTCCCGGATCCACTGCGCCAGCGCGCGACGGCGCGCTGGCCTCAGAGCTTTTTTTTAACTACCTCGCCCAAGATGTGCTTGTCGAGCGTCAGATCCGCCACCAGGCGCTTCAGACGCGCGTTCTCATCCCGCAGTTGCCGCAACTCTCGGATCTCGGTGAGCCCAAGCTTGGCGTACTTCTTCTTCCACAGATAAAAGCTCGCCTCGCTCACGCCGAGCTGCCTACAGACGTCCGCCACCGGCGTTCCGCCTTCGGCCTGGCGCAATGCGTAGGGCGATCTGCTCGTCGGTAAATCGCTTGCCCTTCATGGTCCTCTTCTCCCGTTGTCGAGGACTTCAGAAGTTCAGCTTAGTCCAGTTCTAAACTGTCCGGAAATCGGGAACAAGGTCAAAGCAGCCCAGCGAGGATAACTGGGCGTTGTGCGTAGAAACGATCCGCCGGCGACTGGTACAGGGCGAGTACTCCGGTCAATTTTGCGTGGCCAACTTCGGAAGCCGGCTGACAGTCCTATCTGAACAGGGCGCCGACAGCGCGCGTCCAACCGGGGGGGTCCGGTCGTGTGCGGCGCGCCTCGTAGCTCCGAATGGCCGCATCCATCGCGGCAACAGAGGCAAGTACGAGGATGTAGTTCAAGGCCGCGGGCACGGTCGCAAAATGGTTGAGCACGCCAATGACCTTCGCCAAGTACAGATGGAGGACGAAAGCGAGCAAGGCGTGACGTCCAAAACGCGTGACGAGCGAATATCCCCATACCCGTTGGAGAACCGAGAGGTAGGACATCGAAAACAGACACAGAGCCAGGATGATTGGCACATGGTACGCGAGACCGAATAGATTGAGGGGATGCGTGGAAACTAGACCGGGGGGAAGCACTTTGCTGTGGACCACAAACATCGACGCGGCGAGAAGCGCGACTGAAAAAGCGAACCAGCGCTTTGGATGTTCGAGTTCAACAGAGTGCCTGATCGACGAGTACGTACCCAAGGTGCAACCAATGACGAAATATAGTTGAAAGAGAAGGAAGGGGAAGATTGTCGGATCCCCAGAATCAAGCAAATACGGGCGGTAGTGTCCAAGGCAAAAGAGGGCAACGCTTACGGTCAGCACTGCAGCGTCGAGGTTTCTCGATAACGCCCACAGAATAAGCGGACTCACCGCGAAGAGCGGAATGAAAGTCGGCAAGATGTGGATGAGGCCGATTTGATTCTGCAGTGTGACGGACCGTGCCAAAAATTCAGAGAGCGACTCTCCTACCCCTGCACCGGGCATGCCGAGAAGATGTAGCGGCACTCCAACGGTCACGATGATCACGCATTGGACAATGACTATCCGTAACGCTCGCTTCCAGAGCACGATCGTCTGTCGCTTTGGGGACATCGCGAATTTCTGGCATTCCCGTCCAACCATGAATCCCGCGAGCAGCACGAAGAGCGCCATCGCTGTTTCGGTGTACGTGATGACCTTGGACGCGAGCGGCGGGAAGTACGTTGAAAAGTGGGTGACCAACATTTCAAGAATCGCAATGCCGCGCAGGAAATCTATCAACTCGAGTCTGTTACTGGCGCGCTGCATGACTCCCCGGGCGCGGTTGCTCCCGCTCTACGTGAAGCACGGCACAGTAGAGCATGCGATTGAGCACAATTACATTCCAAATGAGCGGCGTGTAGAGTACTTCATAGAAAATCCCGCTCACGCAGTACGCCAGGAATGCGCCATTCAGGCCTAGGGCCACCGCTTCCACGTACCCGGGAGGCAGCGCGTTCTGGGTAACTTCCGGTGCCTTTGGGGCCTTTCTTATGCGCCGATTCGTCCGGAAGAAGTCCCACACGATGAATGACGCAATCAGTACTCCAAGCAGCCCGTATTCGCTCAAGATGGTCATCGGTGCGGAGTGTGTGGCTCTACCCCAGAGTTTCGCACGCGTGTAGCGTGGTCCGACTTGCTCCTGAGCGCCGAGTACCCACTGCGCCGCAACTCCATAGTTTGCTGTACCAACGCCGACGATCGGGCTTGATAGGAACTCCCGCCAAGCAATCGCCCACAGGTACTTTCGATCCTCGCCAGTGCCTTCGTGCATTCCCTGTTCGGTAATTGTCTGCATAGACGCAAGATACCGCTGGGTGACCTGAGGGGCAGCGAACGCAAGCACCCCGACGGCCGCGCTCGCGGCAATGAGTATCGCGAGCTTTCTGCGAGCCCGCGCCCACATCGATGCCGCTGTCACAAGAAAGGCCAAAAACGCGCCGCGACCGAAGGACGTGACGAAGCCCACTCCGGAAAGAAGAATACCTAGAATGATCACGACTTTCTGGTTACGGCTCGCCGTCGTTTGCGTCGCCCGATAATAGTAGATTGAGTACACCAGCCCGGCCACCATCAATGGCCCGAAGGCGTCGCGATTTTCAAAGTTCGGATGCCAGCCAACGATCACTCTTGCACCAGGGTCGACGTTGGCAGCCAGCGGTGACAGCTTCAGGCTGATCAGCCCCCATATCCCATAGTAGAGAAAATAGAAGAAGTAGACGGTTAGGATCGCCCGCGCTCTCCGGGGCGTGTTGCAGAACGTTAGAGTAACGATGCCGAGAAGCCAGTACTGGTAGAACAACCGCAGCAGCTCACGCGAAACGCCCCAGTTTCCGATAACAGCGGCTACGCCGGTCCCGAAGATTATCAGCCAGAGGAATGCTGTAAATGCAGGGAAGCCGGGTCCCTTCCGAGGCGACCGCAAGTAGACCCACGTGCACCAAAACAGGAGGAGTTCTGGCGCCCATGAGAGTGGCCGCAGTGACGGGATGTAGTAAGTGACTACCTTCGCAGGCGCCAATAGGTACAGTACCCATAGCAGGACGACGAGGCGGTACGTGCGCTCGTCGGGATCGGGACCAGGTGCGTTTGCTAATTGCGCGCTCATCCGCTAGACCGATCGCGAACGTTACTTCGCTGCCGCAATTTTGGTCGGCGGCTGATGGATAATTCGTCGTGGTCTGCGAAGATAGAGTTTGTCACCCTGATATTTGTACGTCGGGAGGCCATCGTCTCGGTAACCCGAATAGATCTAGGTACTGATCCACGACTCTGTCGAGATCATTTGTAGCAGACACCTTTGCAAATCCGGCTTCTGACATCCGGCGGCGCCGTGCTGGGTCTGCCACAAGCGCGAGCAATTTATCTGCAAGGCCGACGTGATCTCCGGGCGCCACTAACATCCCTACGCCCCCGGAGAGAAGTTCCGGAATTCCCCCTACCGAGGTCGCAACGCACGGAACCTGCGCGGCCATAGCTTCCAAGAGCACCATGGGAAGTCCTTCGGACAGGGAACTCATGACAAATCCATCTGCTGCGATCATTAGATGCGGAACGTCCGTGCGTGGCCCCAGAAACGAAACCGCAGATTCAAGCTGCAACGAGTGACAAAGCTGTACAAGTGACGTCTTTTCGTCGCCGTCCCCGACTAACGCGAGTCTCATCCGTTCGTTGCTCTTAGCGCGCACGAGGGCGAATGCCCGAACTAGTGTTGACAGGTCCTTAACCGGCGCCAGGCGGCCCGCGTACATCCAGAGAAATTCGCCGTCTAGAATTCCGAGTTGGTGTCTCAATGCTGAACGTTCGTGGGGCTCCGGCCGCTGTAGACGGACGCCGTTCGGAATGTAGCGCAATCGTGCAATAGGCACGCCTAGTTCAGAGAGAAAGAATGGCTCCATCGATGGATGTACAACGCTAATTACGTCCGCGAAGCGACAGTAGCGCCGGCTTTGTCGCCGATAGGTCGGCATTCCCTTGAGTTCGCGAAGCGAGTGTTCCGTCATGACGATTCGTCGCACACGTCCAATTCGAGCTGCTAAGACGCCCAAAATTAGGGACGTTGCATGATGGATGTGGACAGCGTGAACATTGTGTCGACGAAAGAATTTGATCAACGCTACTTGGTACGTGAAGCGGCGGACAAACCGCGCGCGCTTCAGGTAGTTGAGGTCTATACACACAACGCCGTTTGCTTCTAATTCGCGCCTCACGGGGCCGTCTGAGCCATAGAAGGCAAAGCAAAGAACCCGATATCCGCGCCGAGCGCATTCGAGTGCGACGTCTGCCCCGACACGCTCCGAACCTCCAAGCTCGAACGAGAATAGACCCTCCACAATGAGTGGTGGCTCACCGTGAGGTAGCGTTGGCTCGCCATTACGCCCTATTCGCATCAGCTTTCGCTTCTGAATGCCCGGTCAAATAGCCGGTTCGCGGATCGCTTCTATTGGTGGTAGCAGCAAAAAATGGTGCCCTAACTTGTTATCCATCCAACTGGAGGGGGCAGCTGACGTACGACTCTCGCTGGGTTGCCTGCCACTATGGCTAGTTCGGGGACGTCTTGTGTGACGACTGATCGTGATGCGACTATCGCACCGCGGCCTACGGTTACGCCCTTTAGAATCATCGCCCCATTGCCTACCCAAGCGTAGTCGAGAAGAACGATCGCGCCCGTACGGTCGGAATCCGGAGGCTCATCGCGCGCGCGGGCGAATGGGTCAAGTGGATGGCCATCGTACCCATTCAGCAAGACACGGTTGGCGATCCTCACGTGGTTGCCAATTCGTATGACGTCGCCAACCACAAACTCCGTCGCGTAGCCGACTGAGCAATTGTCGCCGATGGAGAGTTCCTTGGATGTACCGCTGCCCGCTGCGATCCAAACTTGTGCCCCGGAGAGAGTGACACGCTCGCCCAGTCGAACGGACAAGTTGCCAATGATTTTTGGCATGTCCTCGTGAAGCAACAAGGATTTCCCCGCGCTCACGCATTGCAGGCGCAAGAGGGGCTCATGGTACAACTTGCTCATTAGGAGACGAAGCGGTCCCTTTCGGAAGCGCCTTTCGGCCAACAGTGCGCGGTGCAACACAGGCACCGTTGGCATAGTGAAGGCTGAAGCCGCCTTCAGTCCGGCAAAGACCCGCCTTTGGAGCGGGGATTCCCGCCTATGAGCCCACTCGATTATGCCCACCTCTGTCCTCTGGCGTCAGAAGCCGGATCAGCTTTTCCTGATCGTAGCTCATCTGGTGGGTTTGGCCGAGCGCTGCCCGGTCACCGTGAGGTGACCAACGATTCAAAAGAGAACCGGTTCTGCCGGGTTGCGGGACTGCGCGGTACAGCCGCGCCCGCAGTTCCTAGAAACCGTGACTATCTCATCTCTGCAACAGGTAGGCGTTTACGGCTATGAAACAGTTAGAACTGGAGCATCGGGAACTGTTGTACTGGCACCGAGCGCGAAATTGCACCCGACTTGCGTTGCACCATTGCCCCAGGCGCCCATATCCGTTGCCGAACCGGTCGACGTACCGTTGCTTGATCCCTTGCCAATGCAAGGACTTCCGGATTGTAACTTGTAATAAGCAGCGCCGGAGCCCGCGGCGACGAATCCGGGGCTCGCGGTAATTGAGTGCGCGTCCTTACCAACCGTACCAGAGGGCAAAGCAGCGCTCCAGGATGCGAGGCTGGTGATCAAAACGGTCGGATAGGCCTCGGAGCCATTTGTCGATAGCCCCAGTGCAGGTTGGCTCGGGTAGCAGTTGTAGTCAATTAGAGAGAGCGCACTTGCGCTCGTGTCAACGTCTCCACGACCGCCAGTAGTTCCTCGCTGGAGGATATTGTTGTAGAACTTGATGGTCGACGGCGCGCCAAATCTAATCCAACTTCCCACGCTGCAATTCGGTATGCCAACGAATGTGTTGTTGTGCCAGTCCTGGTGGTTCAAAGACGCCGGATAGTTCCCGACGTCCATGTTTGCGTCCTTTGCAACGTTGTCGGCGATTACGATGTTGTTGTAGGCAGACGAGGTAGTCGTACCGTCCCCGTCATCATCCATGTTCAATCCGTACGTACCTCCTGCCCCCGATCGCGTCATGTCAACATAGTTGTATCTAATCGTGTTGCTGTGCTGGGACGAGTTCTTATGCTGAATCCCTGCGATATGCTGAGGACTGACTGACACCACGGTGTTGAATTGTGTGACCGTCTGAACTGATGTCCAGATCTCAATCCCCGACGCCCGACTTGTGTTATCGAAGATGTTGGTAATGTAGTTGTTTTGAATCAGCGCGCCCTGGCTCGAATAAAAGGTTATTGCCGTAGTATTTGCGCCAGCGATCGAATTGGTGATGTCATGGACGTAACAATTCTGTACGACCAATCCCAAAAGGCGGGTCCCGGAGAATGAAGCTCCAGCCTGCTGGCCCAGGGAGACTGCTCGGTTATAGCAATTCTT
>Ga0157376_10000891_pt1 | contig 19515 bp, 15 predicted proteins | sample M45metaG_FD_121801 | JGI IMG/M metagenome (GOLD analysis project Ga0157376, IMG submission 121801) | Miscanthus rhizosphere microbial communities from Kellogg Biological Station, Michigan, USA - M4-5 metaG | ecosystem: Host-associated > Plants > Roots > Rhizosphere > Soil | place: USA: Michigan... | reverse complement strand
GAACCGATCGAAAGATTACGAGCGAGCCGTGGTCGTCGAAGCGAAGGTCAACAAAGAACCAGGAAGACCACTCTCCGGAGTGAACGGAGTAGTGCGCTCAAAAAGGATTTGACAGAGCCGACATTGTTAGAGATTTCCGATTTGGGCGCTGACCAGGGCTTGAGCACATCAGAGACTGTGGCGTGAAAACCGTTAGACGAAACCACCGGGAGTCAGCCCATGACAAAATCACTTTCTCTAGACGAGCAAAGGACGGAGTTTGCACGACGGCGCGGGCTCGCGATGCCCTTGGCGGGTCTCATCGCATGGTCCGTTGTTGGAGTTGGCGGGGCCACGCTTTCGGCAGGTCCGGAAGTATGGCTACTCTTCATCGTGACCGGCTCGATCGTCTACATGGGAATGTTCATCTCCCGATTCACTGGTGAGAACTTCCTGGATCGGACTCGACCCAAGAACACCTTCGATGCCCTGTTCTTTCATACGGTCGGCATGGCCCTGCTCGTGTACGCCATTGCTATCCCTTTCTTCCTGAATGACTATACCTCCCTTCCGCTAACAGTAGGGATCCTGAGCGGCTTGATGTGGGTGCCGCTTTCGTGGACCCTTGAGCACTGGATCGGGTTGTTTCACGGAATTGCGCGGACGCTCCTGGTCGTAGCCACCTGGTATTCGTTCCCTCACGCTCGTTTTGTCGCTGTTCCGGCGGTGATCGTCGGCATTTACGCTTTCACGATCTTCGTCCTTGAGCGGCGCTGGCGGGGGATCAATCGGGCCCGTCAGGTCGTTGTTAACGCTTAAAAGTTCTAAAATCGTCTCCTTGGGCGCACCCCACGAACAGTACAAGAGCCGATGTGGTTGCGCGCAGAGTAGCGCGTCAGCCGGCCAACGTTGCCGGTCCCTCCAATCATGGGAATCCGATTCATGCAGACCATCCTACCCTAGTCTCAAGACCTTAAATGACTGTTTAAGAAATCCTCGACAACCACCCAGGTGGCACGGACGGCCTCCGGGTTGTAATTCTTGCCTTCATTGAAGAGCGGTTGCGCGTAGCCGTGGTCCGCGCCCGGATAGACAAACATTTCGCACGGTCGTTTTGCCTCTTTCATGTTCGAGAGAAAATGAATGGCTGCCTGCGTTGCATCGGTATCTTCACCGCCGGTGATGACCAGGACGGGACTCTTGAGTCTCTCGAGCTGCGGTCTACCAATTCTTTCAAAGCCGGACCCGTATATCATCACGGTCGCGCTAACCGCCTCCGGGTCGTTCAAGTTTGCATTGAGCGCTTCCTGTCCGCCCATGCTAAACCCAATGGTCGCCAGCTTTCTGCCGGGCTGCTTTAGATAGTTCAGTCCAGCCTGCAAAATCTTGTCGGTTGTTTTTCGATCTAGGGACCGCATCAACTTCACAGCCTCCTCATTGCTGGTCGCTGACTGGCCTCCATAGAGGTCGACGGCAACCGCCCGGTATCCAAGCGCAGCGAAGTGCTGTACGGATTGTTTGGTGGCATTGGAGATGCCGAGATAATCATGAACGATTAAGGCGGCGGCTTTGGCGTCTGTAGGTCCAGCAACGAAAGCACGGAATTCAGTTCCGTCGTCCAGCTTGAGAGTGACGAAGCTCCCCTTCTCCGCGGCGGAACCTTTATCTTCACCTGCAGCCCGGGTCGACAGAGTCAAAACCAACAGCAAGAGCATCAAGCGGTTTAGAAATTTCATCGGTCTACTCCACGGTCGTCTATTCGAACTTGATCAGGATGGATGCGTCAGCGCATTCACCCTGATCCTGTGGAACATGAATATACAATCTGCTATGCGACCCTCTGGGCTTACTTCTCGATTTCGACTGCGAACCAGAGGTGAGCTCCCGCGGCGTTGCGGACAAGGGGCACCAGCGTTTCACAGGAACTCGAGGCCAAACGGCGATAGACCATTAAGAGCTGCCCCAGAACTTCTTTGTGTAACTGTTGTTCACGATTTTGTGGGTGCAAGCGCACCAGAAATCCTTAACCCGAAACATAAAGGGCTCTTTATCGCGACTTCCAAGAGCGCTTAGGCCCTCAAGGACCATTGATCTGTGTTTCCCCCAAAACGTTCGGTTTGTAGATCAAGGCGTCCGCGCCGTGCCAGTGTTATTGGTCCCTACTTGAGATATCGGAAATGGGAGAGAAAACGCGACAACGGAGGGAAGAAATCAAGAGGTTAGGCTATTGGTGCTGAGTTTCGGACGTTGCCAACTGCCGGGCACTGCGGGTGTCGGGATGTCCCGGGCCAAGGGTAGCTTGCAGATATTCGACGGCCGAACGAAAGGCAGCACGAGCTTCCTCGGACTTGCCCTGACCTTGGAGGGCGAGACCTAGCGCGTAGTAGGCATGCCCGAGATAGCTCGAGAAGACACCTGGTTCGGCAACTTTCTGCAGAATGGTCACAGCCCTGGCTGCATCCATGGCCGCGTCGTCGGCTCGGCCGATCTGGCGCTCGATGTCAGATCGAGGGACGAGAACTCTCGCCAGGTAGTCATCCCCTCCCTGGCCTGCTTTTATCGCGGCTTCGGTAATCTCCATCGCTTGATTTGCCAGTTGAAGTGCAGAGGGAGAGTCGCCGCGTGCCAAGGCCAGAAGCGAGTACTCCGTGGCCACCGTCGCGAAGGCTAGATTACCGGGAGGATAGGCTTTTCGCAGCCTTGGTTCTACCTCCGAGAGCATCGCCTCTGCACGGATAAAGTTACCCTGCTCACGATAGATTCGGGCGCCTACAAGCAGCGATTGATTGATCACCACTTGATTGCCCGTGTGCTGTGCCTTTGCGTAGGCCCGCTCGGCGTAGCCGGCTGCTTCGGTGTGGCGTCCTAGTTCACGCAGGGTGCGGGCATAATTAGTCAGCAACATTGGTGAAACCCCTTCTTCCGACTCGCCAGCGCGACTGATCTCGATGGCCCGCCGATAATATCTCTCGGCTTCAAGGGGGCGCCCTGAGAGCTGTAATGCGAAGGCCCAGTTGTTGAACATTGTGCCTGCGGTCTCGGTGTCGTCTCGCCCGAGCGCGGTCATCAGAGCGGAGACCTGTTCGTAGGCGAGAATGGCGTTACGATATTGGCTGGCGGCGCGATACGACTCGGCCAAAGACAACTGAACACGTAGATCCGTAATTTCCGATCGCAATGGTGATGACGCGAGCAAGTCTCGTGCCGCCTGACTTCGCGCAATTGCTTCTTGGGAGGAATCCCGCTCGCGCGCGACCCAACTGCCGCTTAACAGGCAGGAAGCTCGATCCAACGTGAACTGAGGTTCGTTGGGAAGCTCACGCAGTCCCTCCTGGATGAGGGCCTCCGCGCGCGGCAGATCTCTGCGGGCGAACGCAGATCCCAAAGCACATGCGGCCTGAGCGCGAGAAGATGGGTCCGAGAATCCGCGCGAGACTTGGTACGCCTGCTCAAGGATCCTGCGTGCTTTGCCGTCTTCGTCTTGATCTACATATTTGCGGCCGATGGAAGTGAGCAACTCCGCGCGGTTAGCGAGGTTTGCCTGATTCTGTCGCTCAATAATGTGCTCGGCGCGTCCGAGTAATTCGTTTACGGTGAAAGGCTTGCCGGAAGGCGCCGCATCGGCGAGCAAGAAGTTATCAAGGTCGTTGATGGATTCAGCGCGAGCTAGCTGGCGGAGCGCGAAGTCGCGCTGCACTCGCGCCTTTCCCGCTTGCACTAACGTGCCTGCGACGCCCGCTGCTGTCCCCACAACTGCCACGGTCGCAAAAGCCACGGCCGCGCTATGCCGGCGCACGAACTTCGTTCCGCGATAGGCAAGCGTGTCCGGGCGTGCGGTGATCGGTTCGTTCCTCAAGTTGCGACGCAGATCGTCGGCTAGTGCCGTAACAGAGGGATAGCGTTCCGCTGGTTCTTTCTTCAGCGCCTTCAAAACAATTGTGTCGAGGTCCCCGCGCAAGAGTCGACTGTGCTTGGCGGGTGTCGTGGACCGTCTGGCGGCATTCGCGGCTGATGTCTCTGCATTTGTCACCGTAGGAGCCATGATGTCCGAAGGGCGAGCAGGCTCGGTGTCCAAGATAGCCTTGACCAGACTCGCAGGCGTATACGGGCCGGGGCCGGCCGGATGTTGCCCTGTCAGCAAAACATAGAGCAAGACGCCCAAAGCAAAGACATCCGTGGCAGTCGTTACTGCTTCGCCTTTCAGTTGCTCGGGAGCCGCGAATTCGAGTGTCATCGCCCGCCCACCTTCGAGCGTCAGCGGCGACGCTCCGGCGTCGCTTTCCAGTAGTTTGGCAATCCCAAAGTCGAGCAGCTTCGCCTGGCCATCATTTCGCACCAGTATGTTCGAAGGCTTCAGGTCACGGTGCACGATGAGGTTCGCATGCGCTTGGGCCACAGCCTGCAACACATCGAGGAAGAGCCGAACGCGCTCTCTGACGTCAAGCCTGCGTTGGTCACAGTAGCGGTCAATGTGGTCGCCCTCAACGTACTCGAGAACAAGAAAAGGCTGGCCGGCGAGTGACACTCCAGCGTCGATCAGTTCGGCTATGTGCGGGTGCGTAAGACGACCGAGTATGCGGCCCTCGCGTTTGAACCGCTCCTCGCCTCCCTTTCCCATCAATGCGAAATTGAGAATCTTTACCGCCACGCGCCGCTCAAATCGTCCGTCGTTCCGTTCCGCCAGCCAGACGGTGCCCATTCCGCCATGGCCGATCTGCGAAACCAGAGTGTAGAGGCCAAAAATTTGACCAGCCAGGCCCGTCGATCCGGGCAATTCAACAGGGCACTCATCGAGAAAACCTTCCTGGGTCAGCACTCGATGCTCCTCTAGAAGTATCTCCAGTTGACTCGCCAGAGTGGGGTCCTCGGCCCGCAGCCTGGAGAACCAAGTCGAGCGCTCGTCGTCTGTCATTTCGAGCGCTTCGTCAAGCCGTGGGCTAAGGGCCAGCCATTGATCGGGACTGAGCTTGGACATCAATTCCTCAGAGCGGCAAATCCGCGCGAATGCTGCGATGAAGATACATGCGCGCCTCTTCCCAACTTCTCTGCACCGGGCGTTCCGAGAGGTTGCGCAGGGCGGCGATTTTCAGCGAATGAGAACCCGCAGAAGAACTTCAGGTCGACGAGTTCGGCAAGTTCCGGCTCTACCTTGGCGAGTTGATCCAGGGCATCGCTAATCGACGAGAGCTCTTTGGCGTCCACGGAATTCTCGAAAAAGTCGGTCTGGAGCGACGTGATTTGAAACTCACCCTCGCGTTTGATCGCGTTGCGGCTCCGGGCATGATCGATGACGAGTCCTCGCATCACGCGCCCTGCATACTCCATAAAGCGCGGCTGGTCGGGAAAGGACTCGCCTTCCCCCGCGGCCATGTCGAGATAAGCCTCGTGCGAGAGCCTAGTCACACCGAAGGGTGCTGGAATCCTCCGTGCTAGCTCCCGTTTCGACAATCGGTGAAGTTCCGAGTAAAGAGCGGTGAAAAGCGAGTCCGCGGATGCGCTATCGCCCTTTTCGGCTGCGTCGATGTGCGGGGAGATTGTCGACCCCACGCGGCACACTCCTACCGGCAATTCGCCCCGAGTTGCCGTTAGTCTCGCACGTTTACCAGTAACAACCAAAGTACTCAGATCGTTCGCAATCGAGAAACATGAAATCCTTCGGATTTGAGATTGCGGGTGCTTATTTGAGTTCCTGGAATGCCGAAGCGTTACACACGAAACTCGGTGCACAGGCTTTTCGGCCGCTAGATCTCCTTCACCTTCCGTTGAGACCAGGATTTCCGGCGAGATTCATGGCAGGATGGCGAAACCATCTTTAAGCTGGACAACCCGACAGTTCTGGCAGCAAACCGAGTACGATTACACGTATTTCTGCGTATATCTGCCCGAAATCAAATCTATCTAACCAGTTCCGGCTGGCGCATGAAGGTGGAAGGTGAAGAAGCAACATTGCTGGTCAAGCTTATCAACTTCGAACCGATGAACCTAGACCGCTTCGTCACACCTCGACTCCACAATTGGTAAGTGGACAACCGATTGCTCAATGATGATCTTTTCGCTCCCTCAACAGAACGAACTTCTGTATTCGTTTGCCCGTGTCGACCTCACCGGTATAGAGGTTGCCTTGCGAGTCTGAAACAATCTGATGCACCCAATGGAACTGGCCCGCATTTCGCCCATTGTGTCCAGTCTGTCCAACAACTACTCCATCGTCGCGGCGTAGAGTCCAAATAACATTGTTTTCGCCATCTGCAAGCAGGAGAAATTTTTGCTGAGCATCGGTCGAAAACGCAAATTGCCAGACGGAGCCTATCCCCAACGTCTGGGCGCGCACGGTAAACTCCTTCACGAATTTTCCTTGTTTAGTGAAGACCTGCACCCGGTCATTGACTCGATCGCAAACGTAAACAAGGGCGTCCACCGAGATGTGCACGCAGTGCACGGGATTTCGAAACTGCGGATCCGCGGGTGCCGCAGGATTGTAGGGGCCGAGATCCACATCATTCGGTGGGTTGCCATACGCTCCCCAAAGACGCTTGAAAGCGCCGGTGTCCGAGTCATAGACGATGACTCTTTTATTCAGATAGCCATCCGCGATGTAAACCTCGTGGGCTCGGGCATCTAGCTCTATGCCCGCCGGACGTCCGAGTACGTCGGTGCGCAAGCTATTGGCTGCATCAGCCGAGGGATGGCCAATCTGCATCAAGAAATGCCCGTTGTTTTTGAACTTCAGTAGGTGACGATCAGTGTCGCCAGCGCCTCCGATCCAGACATTGTCATTCTTGTCTACGTAAATTCCGTGCTCGCTCTTGGGCCAATCAAAGCCTTCACCTGGACCTCCCCAAGACTGAAGAAGGTTTCCTTGGGTATCGAATTCGAGGACCGGCGGCGCAGCGAAGCAGCATTGTGACCGCGATGGAGTCTGCGACGCGCCCAATTCATCCGGTGAGTTTGAACTCGGACGTTGTAGAACCCAAATGTGATCTTGCCGGTCCACGGCCATACCGCCTACTTGGCCCATGATCCAGTTGTTGGGCAATTCTTTTGGCCAAGAAGGATCGACTTGAAACTTCGGAGGGTTCTGCGCTGAGACCTTCTCGCTGGCAATAAGGGCTAACATCCCAAATTCAAGAAAGAAAGCGATAAACAGAACGGTACATCTCGACTGACTTTGTAAGGTTTGCATAAAATGCACCCGTCAAGCCACAGATAGGTACGTAGGTAGCGAGGGAGCGCAGAGTATAGGTCTAGAGCACCAGGGTGTCAACGAATCGACTTCGGATTTTTCGAGCCGCACGTTCGAAAGGTGTAGCCGTTACGACCGCCGACGTTTTGATCGCGGCGATTGCTTTGGAGCACGGCGCTACACTTTTTACCCGGGACAAGGACTTCACGAGAATCGTAAGCATTGTCCGACTCCCGCTCTATGCGTATTGACGATATCCTCCTGCGAAGCCGCGCATGCGCTCGGGCAACAGGCAACGGCTGGCGGATTTTTTCGAAAAATGGCCAAGCCGCCCTGTCGTTCAGGGCTTTCTTCAACTCCGCATATTGATCGAGCTTCCAAACCAGCTGTTTTCTTTCAAAGGCGTCATCGTCGTCTTCTTCGCTCTGAATGCAGGTGAAATCGCCGTGGCGCAGAAGATAAGTTCCAAATCCTTCGCACCGAGTGTTCGCCGACGTACAGAAGATCGCCTGGGAAAAGCCAGGATCATCTTTGTCGAGGCTATTGGGGAGGATCTCAATCGCCGGTTCGGTCCACGCGCGGACGGCGCCAGAGCAGAGCCATCCGTCAAAATACGCTTCCAATATTCGACGAGTGTCATTTCGAGCGATTCATTTCCGTCGGTGACGAGGATGTTGGACGGCCACTTGGGACGGTCGACATTAGGTTCCACTGTCCAACGCATGGAGATCCTCGGAGCGGGTACGCGCACCACCGATCGATCCTTTGGAATGGCCGGGCCTCATGATATGCGGGGCAGTGCAATGTTCCAAGCCCGTCGCCGGCAGGCTACGTCCGCCTTAGCGAGCCGGTTCGACCACGCCGACTTCATTGAGGTTATGGGTGTTCGGCAGTTGCAGAGCCTTGTCAGGCCGCAGAGAGCTCACTGATCGTAACGTAATATCCGTCCGGATCTCGGAGCGAGAACTCCTTGGTTTGAGTGTTAGGATTCACGTGCGGCTCCTCTTCGAGCCGAGTGACGAGAGAGCGTGCCCTTTGAAGCGCCAGGTCGAAATCATCGACACGGAAGAACAACAGGAGCCCGTTGCCGGGTGTCCCGTGATCGGGGCTCATCAATGAGGGATGCTCGTGGGCGCCCCACCTGTGGAAGCAGAGCAAAACAGTTCCATCTGGATCGAGGATTTGCCCAAAGTAATCATGAGCAGGAAGGGTAGCCGGCTGACCCAACAGCACCTGGTACCACTTGAAGCTGCCCGGCACGTCGCCTACCCCTATGATCGTCCACGTGCGCTTCATCGCGTCCCCCTCTGCGGACCAATTCTTGCTTAGACCGACCTGGATACAACCGGTCATCCCAGAACTTGCCGTACTGTTTTATGGCGACGGGCGGGCCACGCTAAACCTGCCGTCGCCTAGAGATAGATCCTCTCAGACTGGCGAATCGTCGACTACGAGACAGAGCACTTATTTTGACACTCCGATTGTTGGTCGCAAGGCTCCAGAGAAAATCTCCTCACGGAAGTTAAGCTCGCGATTTTCAACCAGTTCAGACTGCAGAGTTTTCAGTCGGCAGCCGAAGGCTCTAAATTCCCTCGCAGGGATTGGTCTATCGTTTTCAGGTGCAGGCCGAGCTAGGGCAATCCTAAAAAGACTGATGCAAGGAATTCGCGGCTGATGAGACTACTTATCTGGATGCGAAAACCAATGATGGCCCAAACAGTCGGAAAAACCATCGTGGCTCTCCAAGAGTCGGACCGCCACGAAACCTTCGTGCGGCTGATCGAGCAGTTTGAGTCGGCCTTGAGACGGCTGATGGCTGCTTACTTGGTTCAAGGGGCCACCGCGAGGACTCGTTTTAAGAGATCGCTCTTGCACTTTGGCAGGCCATCCCGAATTTTCGCAAAGAGTCGAGCGAGCCTACCTGGCTTTATCGCATCGCGCACAACGTAGCGATTTCCTTTTCCGCCAGGATGCATCAGCAAGGAAGAAGAGAAGAAGCTCTTCATCGAAGAACTCGATCATCCTTCTCCCGCTACCGACGCCGAACAGGGATGCGTTCGGCGCTGACCGTTTGGCGACGCGTAGAGACGCTGGTTGTCGGCTTAGTGCAAAGACAGGCGCTATCGAGAGAGCTTAACTTACGAAGTCCACCACGCCATTCGCGAGGTTATACATTGCGCCGGTGATCTGGATCGATCCTTTCTTTTCCAGATCCGCCAATACCGGGCTTCGCCTCCGAATATTTTCGAGGGCTAATTTGACATTGGTTCGGGCCACCGCGTCGACGTAACCCGGATTCTTGCTCGACTTTTCTCCTTCAAACTTGGTTTCCGGAATGGCCGGCTTGATCCTGGCCAACAATCCCGTGAGATTGCCTAGTATCGCGTCATCGATCGCGCCCTTTACCGCACCACAGGCTGTGTGTCCCAGGACCAAAACCAGCTTTGCGCCCGACAGCGCACATGCAAACTCCATGCTGCCGAGCAGGTCATCGTTAACGACGTTGCCTGCTATGCGTCCATTGAAGGTGTCACCGATCCCCACATCAAAAATGATTTCGGCAGGTACTCGCGAGTCGACGCACCCAAGAATTACCGCCGCAGGATACTGGCCTGAAGCACTTGAGCGTTTCTCACCTAAGTAATCCCGAGGAACCATCTTCCCTGTACGAAATCGCTCATTTCCTTTCTTCAATTCGTCAATGACCTGCAACGGCGTCATGCTGTCACGTTGCTCTTTGGTCAAAGACTCACTCATGCTTGCCGCAAATTGCATGGACCAGAGCCCAAGTGGAGGGCTGATGGCGCAGACACCGAGAGCACTGCCGAGAAATCTGCGACGATGCACAGCTAGGTCGCTTGCCGACTGTCGTAACATTCTTTTCATCATAACCTTCCTCCTCGTTCTTGAGATGTTCTCGGGCCACCGCGATTCATGGAAGTGACGCTGAGTCTACCATTAGCCGCACAGCCCAGGTTGCGCCAAAAGCCGAGCCTATGGAGCTGAACAGGCTGCGGGCAATGCCCGATAACGCTAATCGGATCAGTTTGGCATTCGGTCTGGACCTATCAATTTTGCCAGTGTCATCTACGGCGCAGCCTGACCTAGACTTTCATTCTTTCCTGGAAGCTAAGGGAGCAGCTGACAATGCGTGATCACCAACCTTGTGGGCGTAGTGGTTGTTCGGAGCCTGGAATTGCCACGTTTGGCGCGGGGACCCTTTGCAGAGAGCATTTTCTCGTTGCTTGTTATGAGGCACTGGGGCGCATGGACCGTGGTATGGGGTTGAGGGCAAGAGGTGCGACCGAAGCGCGAGAAGCGAAACGTGTGGCAGACGAATGCGCACGCGGGGTGCTCGACGTTTCATTGAACGCGGCTGAACTAAGTAATCTGGAAAAGGCGCGCTTACTCGATGTGCTGCTCTGGGCGGAAGATATCCTGCAATATCCCTGGTGGGAACTTCACAGTGATTCCTGCCTCCAGGTCAAGGCAGGCGGAAAACGCCAGTAATGATGCGGGTGATTTGCGCCCAGCGTGTTATTCGCGAAAGCTCGGAAGTAGGACATGCGCTTCGCATCTTGCATGTGGTTGTTGGCGGTCCTGTTCCTCTGTGCGCCCGTCTCGGCGCAAACGCAAAAAATCTCGCCTGAAGGTCAAAAGTGCCTCGAGTGTCATGGCTCGACTACACCCGGCATCGTGTCGCAATGGAATTCAAGCGCGCACGCAAAAGTGGGAGTGGATTGTTACTCGTGTCACCAGGCCAACGCGAATGACCCTGCCACCTTCGACCACTACGGGCAGAAGATCGCGGTTATCGTGACACCGAACTATTGCGGCCGTTGCCACGCTAAAGAACTAGCACAGTTTGAGAAGAGTCACCATGCCGCGGCGGCACGCTTCATCGGCTCGCTTGACAACATGCTCGGTGAAATCGTCGAGGGGGGGCCCGCGGCTGTCAACGGCTGCCGGCAGTGCCATGGGACCGAGGTGAAATATACTGGCGACGGCAAGTTTGATCCCGATACATGGCCCAACAGTGGCATTGGCCGCGTCAATCCCGACGGCAGCAAAGGTACCTGCGCCGCATGCCACGGTCGTCATGAGTTTAGCTCTGCTCTCGCGCGACAACCCGACAACTGCGGCAAATGCCATCTGGGCCCTGATCACCCTCAAATTGAGATCTTCAACGAGTCGAAACACGGCATTCAGTTTCGTGCGAATGTCGCGAAAATGAACCTAGAATCGAAATCATGGGTAGTCGGGAAGGACTATTCAGCTGCACCCACATGCGCCACGTGCCACATGAGTGCAACTCCCAATCAGTCATTGACTCACGACGTCGGCGACCGAATCAGCTACACGCTTCGTCCGGCAATCACTGTCCATCTCGAGAACTGGGAGAAGCGACGTGCTGCCATGCAGGACGTTTGCTCTAACTGTCATGCCACCGGCTGGGTCGAGAATTTTTACAAACAGTACGAGTCCACGATACAGCTGTACAACGAAAAATTCGCGAAGCCCGCAAAGTCAATCATGGACAAGCTTTACGCCTCCGGCAAACTTAGTCGGACTCCTTTCGATGAAAAAATCGAATGGGAATACTACGAACTCTGGCACCACGCGGGGCGACGCGCACGGATGGGTACGGCGATGATGGGACCTGACTACACTCAATGGCACGGCTTTTTCGACGTGGCCAAGATTTTCTACACAGAGTTCATCCCAGAAGCCGAACGGCTAATGCCGGGGGTTACTGTGGATGTTATGAACTCGGACTACCACAAATGGACGAAAGGCTTGACGAAAGAAGAGTTACAGCAGCAGATCGATTTTTATAAAGACCGCTACAAGCAGTGATTCCGGCATGTGCGATCACTTCCGAAATTCTTAATCGAGTGGTGACGACTAACTCTGTAAGCTGGTGGGCATACTATGCCCACCCATGACAGTTAAGAACCATCCGGTCTGAGTCTGCGATGTCGGCGGTCATCGCTGGCTTCAGTAAATGTGCCCGGCGAGCCAATCGTCGTACCTGTGTTTTCGCGGACCGTGCGAACTTTTCCGTAGGTCTCAGCCACCCTATGGTCCACCGGGAACAGGTGCGAAGATTGTAAGTTCCAGATCGTCCCTCCGGGCGCACTACTTTTCCCCGCCAATTTTATTTTAATGAGTCTGCGAATCAGTGGAAATTGTGCGCAGGAGCGGCGGCTTTGATCAGGTGAAACGGCTTGATGATGCCGGCTTTTACGGAGATGACGCCGTCTTGATTTTGCAAGATTCCTTCAATGAGCAAAAACGAATTGTGGACCACGGTGGTGTGATCTTTTTCAAAAAGTTGCGGCTGAATGATGATGTTGGCGATGCCGGTTTCGTCTTCGAGGCTGAGAAAAACAAAGCCTTTAGCAGTGCCTGGGCGTTGGCGAACGATTACCCCGCCCGCCACGCGAACAAATGCGCCATCGCGTAACGCGGCCAGCCGCGAAGCAGGTGAAACTCCGCTGCGATTGAGTTCCGCGCGATGCTGCGCCATCGGGTGGTGGCCCACGGTGAGGCCGGTGCCGTTAAAATCGGCGACCAGGCGCTCTTCGTTGTTCATCGGAGTAAGATTCATCGGATCAGACGGCAAAAAACGGGAAGCGGGACCGGAGTTTTCGTTTCGCAGATGCTCCGCAAAGAGTTCGCCTGCGGGACGCGCTGCGCGCTCCACCTGCCATAGCGCGCTGCGGCGGTGAATATGCGTTTTGTTGGAAATGAAATTCAGAGCGCCGATGGCGGCGAGCACGCGCATTTCATCTTTCTGAAGTTGCGGGACGCGCTGTTTTAAATCTTCGATGGAAGCGAACGGTTGAATGCTGCGCTGCGTGAGAATTTGCAGCGCGGTTTCTTTATGCAGTCCTTTTACGTAGCGCAGGCCGATGCGAACCGGAAAGTTTTCGGAAGATTCGCCGATGGTGCATTCCCACTGCGAGCAAGTGATATCGATGGGCTTGAACTTCTGGCCATGGCGCTGGGCATCTTTTATCAAGGTGGCCGGCTGATAAAAGCCCATGGGCTGATTGTTGAGCATGGCGGTGGTGAATACCGCGAGGTAGTGGCACTTCAAAAACGCGCTGGCGTAGGCGATGAGCGCAAAGCTGGCCGCGTGCGATTCGGGAAACCCATACAACGCAAAAGAAGTGATGGCTTGCACGATTTTATTTTGGGTTTCGCCAGTGACGCCTTTGGACTCCATGCCGCGACGCAATTTGATTTCGATGTCTTTCATGCGCGCTTCGGAGCGCTTGAATCCAAAGGCGCGGCGAAGTTCCTCAGCCTCGCCGCCAGAAAAACCGGCGGCAATCATGGCCATACGCAAAAGTTGTTCCTGAAAAAGCGGCACGCCGAGTGTGCGCGAAAGTGTGGACTCCAGCGATGGATGCAAGCTTTCGGCGACTTCGCGGCCCTGGCGGCGATTTAAATAGGGGTGAACCATTTTTCCGACAATCGGCCCGGGGCGGATGATGGCTACCTGCACCACAATATCGTAAAAACATTTTGGCTTGAGGCGCGGCAGGCAGGACATTTGAGCGCGGCTTTCCACTTGAAATAATCCGATGGTGTCGGCGTGTTGCAGTGCGGAGTACACGGCGGGATCGTCCTGCGGCAAGTGGCCGAGATCGATTTCCACTTTATTGTGAGCGCGGATGAGCTTAAGTGAATCTTCCAGCACCGCCATCATGCCCAAGCCGAGCAGATCAATTTTGATGATGCCCATGTCTGCACAATCTTCTTTATCCCACTGCACCACCACACGGCCGGGCATAGTCGCCGGTTCCAGCGGCACTACGGAATCGAGTTGTCCCTGGCAGACCACCATGCCGCCGGAATGCTGGCCGAGATGCCGCGGGAGATTTTGGACTTTCTGGCAAAGCTCAAAAAATTTGCTAATGCGGTGATTAGCAAGGTCCAGGCCGGCATCTCTAAATTGGCGGGTTAGCGTGTCGTTCGAATCGGTGTATTCCCACGCGCTGACCAGACTGGCCAAACGATCGAGCGTTTCTTGACCGAAGGAAAGCACTTTGCCGATTTCGCGCGCAGCGGATTTGCCGCGATAGGTGATGACGTTGGCGGTCATCGCGGCGCCAAGTTTCCCATAGCGTTCGTAAACGTATTGAATGACACGTTCGCGCTGATCGCCGCTGGGTAGATCGAGATCGATGTCCGGCCATTCGCCGCGCTCTTCGGAAAGAAAACGTTCGAAGAGCAGATTCATTCCGACCGGATCGACTGCGGTAATTCCCAGGGAATAGCAAACGGCGCTGTTGGCTGCCGAGCCCCGGCCCTGCACCAGAATATTTTTCTCGCGGCAGAAGCGAATGATGTCCCACACGATCAGGAAATAGCCAGGCAGGTCGAGCTTTTCGATGACCGAAAGTTCACGCTGGATTTGCAGGTGCGCGCGTTCATTTTGCGTGCCGTAGCGATGGACCATGCCTTCCAGCGCGCGCTGGCGCAGGTATTCCATCTGCGATTGGTTGTTGGGAGTGGGATAGGTCGGGAATTTGTAGCCGAGATCCTTGAGCGTGAATTGCAAGCGCGAAGCGAGTTCTGCGGTGCTGGCGATGGCTTCCGGTAAATCGGCAAAAAGCGCGGCCATTTGCGCAGGAGATTTAAGGTAGCGTTCGCTATTGCAGGAAAGCAAGCGTCCGGCATTGGCGAGCACGCGGTGATGGCGCAAACAAGTGAAAACATCCAAGATTTCGCGTTGTGCCGGCGAAGCGTGGGTAACGCCATTAGTGGCGAGCAGCGGAAGATGCAGGTTACGCGCTATTTCGATGGCAACCTGGTTGCGGCGTTCTTCTTGCACCGAAAAATGCCGCTGCAACTCGACGTAGACATTGTTACGACCAAAGATTCCACAGAGTTGTTCGATTACTTTGCGCGCGGCTTCTCTTCCGCCGTTGCGAAGCGCGTGGGCGAGCGGCCCTTCGTCTCCGCCGGTGAGGCAGATTAATCCGTGGCTGACGCCTTCCCATTCTCGCACTTCAATTGCGCCTGCCCCTTTTGCGGCGCGGAGCTTCATGTGGGTGATCAGGCGGCAAAGATTCTTGTACCCTTCGTGCGAAGTGACCAGCAAGGGATAGCGCCAGCCCTGCACGCAAGTCACTTCCGCGCCGATGTGCGCGCGAACGCCGATTTTGTTTGCAGCCAGATAAAATTGTGGCGCGCCATAAAGTCCATCGCGATCCAGCAAAGCCATCGAAGGCATGCCGAATTCGGCGCAGGACCGAGCCATTTCTTCGGGAGAAGAAGCGCCTTCCAGAAAACTGAAAGCAGAGCGAGCGTGCAGTTCGATATACATCAGTCGTACACACCGCGCACAAACCATTTTTCCAGCATGCCGTCATACGAAAAACGATAAAAGCCCCGCGGGGGCTGTGCTTCACCGGAAAAAAGAATTTCCAGATCCCAGGCGTCTTCCTGCCAGGGTTTTTCTTCCCACCATTGCCCGGAAGTGCGCCAGGGGCCGGAAGCGTGGAGGACCGTTCCGGAGCGCCCTTGAAAAAAGACCAAGGTGGGCTTGTTTCCCTGCAATTGCACGCGAGCGGGAACCGGCGGACGAAAAGCGTGCAGCGCGATCGCTGTAACTGCGGAGCTTTGCGAATTTATAGTGGAAACACTTTGAGCGATACTGCGCGAATCAGAAATACCTGCAGACGCAACAGAAAACTTCCGCACTTGAAACGCGTCGGGCTGGTGAGAATCAAGCAGTTGCGGCGAACCGACATTGGAATCCCCCACCACGGCGGCGATACGCGCGATGGTGAGTTCGAGTTTGTCGGGGTCAGGCGCAGTGGGAACAAAAAGTGAGCTTTGGGTGACGCGAGCCAGCGAAGACTGCGCGGTAATCTGAATTTTCTGGATGGGCGCGCCGGGTGGGCGCGATTGCAGGCGAAGATGCAGCAACTTTAGCAAAAGTTTTGCGTCACGCGTGGGAACCGGCATTTCGAGCATGCAGGAAAATGTGCCGGGAGCAGGTTTCACCCGCAACAGATCGCGCGAAGTATCGAAAGCATGGTCAAAAGCAGGCTGTAATTCGAAATGCACGTGAATTGCAGCGATGGAAACCGCTCGCGCGGAAAGCCGCGCGCTCAACTGGTCCAGAAGCCTGCCCAGCAGAAACGAAAGCGATTCGAGGTCGTCTACCGCATCGTCCAGCTCCAGCCACTCTTCGAAATGCTGTACAGGCTCGGCCAGCAACAACGGACGCATGCCTTTGCCGCTGGCGATGGCATGCAGACGAACTCCTTCCTGCCCCACACATTCGGAAAGAGAAAGCACCGGCAACGACGTGAGAGCTTTGCAGGTAGCGACGCCCCAGCGATCGAAAATTTCGGCCAGCTCCAGGCTGGGCGATAACATGGCGACCGGCAGCGTTTCCAGAAAATGGCGCTCTTCGCCATCCGGAACGATGGTCGGGCCGGGCAAAGCACGAGCCACGATGCGCGCGGTTTCCAGGTTAGCGGAAATCGCGACATGGACATTCATTCCCAGTGCCGAAGCACGTTCGACAATTTCCAGAGCGATTTTTTCTTCGTCGCCAAAAAGCGATGCTAGGCCGGAAATATCCAGCAGCAGGGTATCCGGCGCGGTATCTTCCACGCGCGGAGTGATTGACCACGCCACATCCAGCAGTGCGGCGTGCGCCGCAGCTTCGTGAATGATACAGCGCGGCCGGATGGTGACTTGTGCGAATTGGCTGGCGGCGGCTTTGGTCATGCCACGCGCAACGCCGAGAAGCTCGGCGATCCGGTTCAGCGCAATTACTTGAAAAGTGGGCGACGGCCCATCAACGATGGCCAGCGGATGGGTACGAAGTTCGGGCTCCGAGCGTCCGATGGCCTGCAAAATAAAATGCGGAACGTAAACGGCAGCAAATAACGCAGTGAAAGACATGGCCAGATGCAACGAACACGGTGAGTTGGGAAGGCTCAGCCAAAGTTCTAGGTCCTTTCATTTTGTGCAGAGGCAGCGGGAGGAAAATGGTTCGAATGGAGATCGAAGTGGGCAATCTCCGAGCTAGAATTTGCACTATCCGTATTTTTTGCGCGATCGATGAAGAAAAGATTCCTACGCTGCGAGCTGGAGCGAATCATCTCCGCAGTGGTTGTCCATCCATCCAGCAAGGATGCCGGGGTGTGAAATTCGCGCGATGGGTAACGGCAATCCCGCAGTGACCAGCGCGCGGCTGCTCTTTCCATACGCAGCACCAGCGAAGCGCACGTCTTGGCATGCGATTCGCGGGAAAGGACCAGCAGGATAGTGGAAGTGTTTTCCACGGTGCGCCGCAAACGAAACCAGAAGTTCAACGGAATCTGGCGAACCAGCTTGGCCGGTGCGCCACTTACATCCAGGGCCACCAGGCTAAAGCCGCCGCCGTGCAGCAACAAATCCACGGAACGCAACGCTTGATCGAGATTGCGACAGCGCACCCAAAGCAATTGACGCAGCGAAACTCCAGCAGCTTCCGCGCAAGCCGGATCAAACGAATCCTGCGAGTCCACCAGCGCGCAAACTTCCGCATTGGCCGTGCGTGCCACCAACGCGGATTGCAGTAGGGAAGCGATTCCTGAAGAAGGCGTGCCAAAAATTTCGGTCAGGCAGCCGCGCGGCAATCCGCCGGCAAGCTGATCGAGCGCGGGAATGCCCATGGAAGCGGTGACCGGCTGCGGCTGCTGAAAGCGGAAAGGGGAAGCGACACGTCCGGTGAGAGCGGACTCGACGTGCAGACGCAGAGCATTGGATCTGGAGAGCATGGCGTAAAAGGCGAATGGAGAGGGATGCGGGATTTTCGCTTTTTATTCGCTACAGAGATTCTGGCGCGGCGCAACGTGTTTGTCAAATGCCACCGGTGGAAATCAAAAATAAAAGGGAGTGAATGAAATCTGAAAAGACTCATACGTGATTTTCAGAAAAAAGCGCGATTGAAAATGCGTTGCGAAATTTACGCGGTGGTTTCGGCGTGATCCTTGGCGTCCCAGTAGCTGGGGCTCAGCACGCTCTGGCCTTCGGTGAGCAGTGCTTCGGCTTTGCGTTGGCGCTTCAGCTTCGCAACGTCCACGGTTTCAGCGACAATCGCGCGTTCGTGCAGGATGCGTTCGGTTGCGGCCACTTGCGGCTCCGCGTGAAAGCGCCGTTGAATGGAAGAGTCGCACAAGACATTGGCCACCGACAGCAGGCACATGCCTTGGTGATGCGCCATCCAGGAGCGGACCATAGTGAAGTGTTTGCGGTTCAGCGTGAGCTTTGGTCCATAGTCCAGCGCTTCGTAGAATCCGTAAGCGCCGACGCCGCCCAGTTTTTTCAAGCGCTGCAGATTTTTCAGCGCGTCGTAGGAGCCGGTCATCAAGCTCATGAACGTGGAATACGGAGAGATGACGATACGCTCTTCCTCCGGACGGTGCAGCGCCAGTGCCGGAACACCAAACGCGAAATAGTGGTAGTGGCCATCGCCGCTGAGCAGGCTGCAGCCCGATTCCGAAATGCCCCAGGGAATGGAGAAGCGCCCCGCGTGCTTTTGCTGCGCGCGAACCGAGCTGCGCATATTGCGTTCCAGCAAAGTGCCGGGCGACGACTTCATCCACAACGATGGCATCAAGTATTCGAACATGGTGCCGGTCCACGATTGCAGCACTTGTTCGCCCTTGAACTGGACGTGCGAACGATCCAGATGGAACCAGCACTCCTGAGGAATTTCGCCCTTGGCCACGCCGGCAAAAACGGCAGCGCGTGCTTCCGAGGCCAACAGATCGTAGTGATGTTCGCTGGCGGCACCCTTCGAAGCGTCGAAGCCGATGGTGATCAGCTTGCGCGATTCGTCGTAGACCAGCGAGAAGTCCATGCCCGAGGCCAGTTCGTCGGAGTACGCAGCAATTTCGTTCAACGCAGAGGTCGCAGCAGCGGCAGCTTCGCGGCTAATACGGATCGCTTCGCGAAGCAGTTCACGCGAAGTGCTTTCCGCAGTCCCTTCGTTCGCGTTATTCGCGATTTCGCTGTCCAGTGATTCCGCGACTTCGGCGTAAATGCGCTCGGCGTTGGCCAGACTCAAATCGCCAACCCACTTGGCCTGCTGCTCTTCACTGGCGCGCAGCGTCCGGAATTTCGTAGAAGCCCACGGTGCGAATTGCACGGTCAATTTTTCCAGTTCCGCCAACCGGAAATTCAGTTCGGCCATCCACCATTGCAGCTCGCTGGAACCTTCCGTGGTTTGCCGAGCGGTTTCGATCAGTGCGCCAACCGATTGTTCGAGCATGGCCAGGTTGCCAAGCCATTCGAAAGGCGTCGCGCCCATCGCTGTGATGCACTCTTCCAGT
>Ga0157376_10000887_pt1 | contig 19599 bp, 13 predicted proteins | sample M45metaG_FD_121801 | JGI IMG/M metagenome (GOLD analysis project Ga0157376, IMG submission 121801) | Miscanthus rhizosphere microbial communities from Kellogg Biological Station, Michigan, USA - M4-5 metaG | ecosystem: Host-associated > Plants > Roots > Rhizosphere > Soil | place: USA: Michigan... | reverse complement strand
CATTACCCCCTTCCGGCGCACAATGAACTTGTATCGCTCGGCCTGGGCCGACACAACCTATGCGTAAATCAAATTGCCTTCCTGATGAGCGGACAACGAAGCCAGATCCCTGATCTCTGACCCTGACGACGGGGACCTAACTCCAATCAGAAGACATATCTGCGGCGAACTTCAATTCTTGGAAATACCTACAGCGTACCCGTCGCCGCAAGCTCTTGAAAAAAGCATACTTACGCCCAGATGTATCTAGAGAGGGCGTTGAAGGAGTCATCGATGTACAACGAATGCCGTCATATTTTGCCCAGCGGCTATAAGTGCAAGGCGGCAGCCTTAAAAGGTAAGGCCTTCTGCTACCACCACACGCTCTCCCGCCGCCCCTCCAACCGCGGCATCGCAGAAACTGGCATGCTACTGTTGCCCTCCGTCGAAGACGCTGGCGGTGTGACCATGGGCATCAACCAGGTTCTTCGCCAATTCGGAAAGGGACACATCGACGGCACGCAGGCTGGCATCTTCTTCCGCGGCCTCCAGATCGCCGCATCGCTCGTCCGCAAAACCTCACCCGACCAGAGGCCAGGCGACACCGTCCGCGAGGTCTGCGAAGATCCCATTAAAGGACCCATTGGCCCCGAGACGACCGGCTGCGATCCGGAAGACTGCGTCAACTGCAGCAAGCGCTATGACTGCAGAGACAATCAATCGAGGTCAGACCGGGAGCAAGCGCAGTTCCGTCGCGATCATTTGGCACTCGCGGTAGAGGAGTAGACGATCGGACCTTCGCATCGGAGAGATTTGTATCGCTCTTGGAAATTGTCCCGCTCTCGCTTAACTCAGCGAGAGCGGGGTTACGTCCAGTTCACTCGGACGATCAGAAATAGATTTTCGCGCCGAACTGGAAGACTCTCGGATCAAAGGCAGATGTGACCTGGCCGAAATTGCTCGACCCAAGCCCGTTGCTCACCTGATTGAACTCAGTGTGGTTCCAGACGTTAAAGCTTTCAGCACGAAGCTCCAGTCTTCGCTCCTCGCCAAACGTGAAGCTTTTGAAGAGCGAGAGATTCCAGTTGTCCCGTCCGGGGCCGCGCAACGAGTTAAAACCCGCGTTGCCCCATGCACCCAGTGCCGGGGATGCAAATGCCGATGTATCGAACCACTCGCCGGCCTTCTGCGGGTAAGACACTTTGCTTACCCTGTCCGGACGGTTGGTTGCATTTGGCAACCCGTTGCTGCTTTGCGCTCCAGTCAGTTGCGGATTGATTGGCAGGCCGGAAGTCATCGTTACGATTCCCGACAGTTCCCAGCCTCCCAGAGCCGACCTCAACAAGCCGTTGGGACTTCTCTGCAGGAAAGGGATCTCGTAGATAAAGTTCACAGCAGCATTGTTCGTTCTGTCATATCCTCCCGGGCCGCTGTCGTACTTCCAGCCAAGGTATGGGTTTGAGACATTGGTGAGATCGGCTCCCCCGCCGCCGCCCAGTGTCGGATCGACAGTTCGTGAAAACGTGTAGAACGCACGCAAAGTCAATGTCTGAATGCGTGAGTTCAAATCGACCTGCAGTCCGTTATAGTGCGAATTCGCCTCATTAGTTGACATGTCAATTGAGTTGAAGCCGCGATACGGCAAGCCGGGCGCGGTGGTGTACTGTGCGCCTCCAATCAGGGCCGGCAAATAGCTCTGATCCGGCAGATTGAGCTGCCTGTAGTCGTTCTGGTATCGGTTCTGATTCCCTACATAAGAAACCGACAGAACAGATTTGGCGTTCAATTGACGTTGCAGCCCTGCGCTGTACTGGTAGCTCGCCGGCTGTTTATAGTTGTCGATCGCCAGCCCCGTGATGCTCGGCGGGTTAATGGGCCGGGCAGCTGCGGAACCAGTCGCCAGAAGTATGTTTGGATCCTCCATGGTCACGCTGTTGTTGGTCACGTTGAGACTGAAGGGAGTATTGGCGCCGGCGTTATACATGTCATTGCCTTGGATTCGCTCGTACATCAGGCCCACTCCACCACGAATCACGGTTTTCCCGTTGCCCGTGAGGTCGTACGCGAACCCAATGCGCGGTCCGAATGTGTTCCAGTTGTTGTTAACCAGGCCTTTTGGGATGTGGTTGTGCCCAGGAATGCCGATGCCATTCAGGTACAGCGGAACCCCTGCCAGAATGGGATTCGGGCTCGTTCCCAGCCCCGGACTGTTCGGGCTGATTGAGCCGTCGGGCAGAAGAACCGCGGCATCCGCCGGATTGTACAGCGATGGGTAGAAGTTCCCCATGCGGTCATTAGCCTCGTATGTGTGAGGGATACCGTCCCACCGCAGACCCAGGTTCAAAGTCAGATTCCGATTCACGCGCCAGTTGTCCTGCGCGTAAACGGCAAATGAGACATTGTTCCATTGCCCATGGTCTTGCACCGCGAGTTCGTTGTAGCTCTTCGCATTGCCAAGCAGGAAGTCCGCGAAATCGCTTCCCGTGAACGTGCCGTCAAAGTTCAATGACCCTTGTGTTTGACCGAACAGATCCTGAGTCTTTTTGTAAAGCGCCCAGCTTCCGCCGATTTTGATTTGATGTTCACCTTTGGTCCAGGAAATGTCGTCGCGAACTTGATAATCGTCCGCTTTGTTGTGCCATGGCCAACTGGAGATTTCGAAGTGAGTGCCCAATGCCCCATTCAGATCGATGTTGGGAATGCGATTGTCATTATTGGGTCCGGAGAACAGCCGGGACTTCGAAGAGTCGTACCCATCTGGGATCGCCAGACTCTTCAGTCCCGATCCGGCGAAGGGCACAATATTGATCCGGTTGCCGTTGTAATTGAACGACGTCTCATTCAACAGACTTGAGTTGATTGTGTAAGTGGTGTGCACCACTGCGCTATACGAGGGATTGCCGAAGGTGTCGCCCACAGTTGGTACGTTCGCGCCGCTCCACTGGCTCACACCGAAGCCTTGCGAAACCTGTTCTGCAATGAAATGCCCGAAGATTGAGAATTTGCTGCTGAAGTTGTGATCGATGCGCACAACCTCTTCTGTGAGATTCGTAGGAGAGTTGTTTCCTCCGATGAAGGTCGGTTTACCTGCCGCGTTTACCGCGTTGGCTTGCGGAAAGATTCCAGCCGTGAGCAACGAAGTGGAGTTCGGTGAAATCATGCACGCCGGAATCGTATTGTTCGGAAACGGCTGCCCCTGAACGACGCCGGCCGGCAACACGCCTCCAGGGCAATTCCGCGCCAGCACCGCAGCCGACACAGCACTTGCGCTCGGAACCCTTACAATCTCACTGCCGAAGTTGCCACCGTAAGTTGCGGGATCGGGAACCGGCTGATTCGTCAATCCACCTTGAATGAGCCGCCGCCACTCCTGGTTGTAAAAGAAGAACGTGCGCTTTCGTTCCGGATTGTAGAGGTGCCCGAGTGTCACCGGTCCGCCCACATTGAATCCGTAGACATTCAGCCGCAGTTCCGCCACCTTCTGCGGCGCAGGATTGAAGTAGTTGCGCGCGTCGAAAGCATCGTTGCGATTGAACTCCCAGGCCGACGCATGAAGCGTCCTGGTTCCGGATTTCAACACCATCGACATGGTTCCGGCCGACGACAGCCCATAGTCGGCACTGTAGTTTGAGGTGAGCGTCCGGAACTCCGCGATCGCATCACTCGAAGGCGCAATGCTCATCCCGCCTGCACCGCCGCGATCATCATCTTCACCGCCATCGAGCAGATAGATGTTGTGATTCTGACGCAAGCCGTTGAATTCCACGCTCGCATCTCCGCCCACTGGCGTATTCACCTCGCCTGCGCTCATGCCGCCCGCGCCAATCTGGCTCGAAGCACCCGGCACCAAGGCTGCCAGCTGATACATGCTCCGTCCGCTCACCGAGATCTGTGAGATCTGCTGCCCTGTGATGACGCTGCTTTGCTCTCCCGAGTCCGTCTGCACTCGCACGGGATTAGCTTCCACCGTCACAGTCTCCTGCACCTCGCCGACCTGCAATTGGAAGTCGATGCGATCCCGATCGCCCACTTGCACGGCAACGTTCTTCTGCTCGGTAACTTTGAAGCCAGTGGCTTCGGCCTTCAGGTTGTAGCGGCCAATGTTCAGATCCGGAATCACATACTGTCCGGCGCTGTTGGTCTGAATCGTTTTCGCGATTCCAGAATCGATGTTGGTTGCAGTGATGTTGACATTCGGAAGTGACGCCCCCGCAGGATCCGTAACCGTGCCCACGATTGTCGCCTGTTGAGCGAACACCACCGTAGATACTCCAGACACGGTCATTAGAACCATGAGCATCCATCGCAATGTCGCTCGGTTCTGCGGGGAATAAGAGATCTTGACTCGACGCATCCTGGCCAAAAGCAAACACAAATTCATTCTCTTCTCCAGAGTTCTATTCGGACTCGGGCTTAAGAGCCGTCATCCCATGCTCCAGAGTGCGTGGATTAGTGGCTACTGGCCATAGCCGCTAAAACCACTTCGGCCATGACCACTTCGACCATGACCATTCGATCGGCACAAACGGCAGCAAGCGCATCCTGGAATTCGCACGGAATTGGCAATTAATTTGTCGCAAGATGAAAATATCGGCCGGATCGCGCCTGATACTACCCGAGCACAACAGAGCGCATGCGCTTCACGGCTGTGAGAATCTGGTCTGCATTAGTGCTGCCAAATCCCAGCACGAATCCGTGCAGCGGCCGATCGCCTGAGTAGTAGCGCGACAGGGGCCAAAGCATGATCTTCTGCTCTGACGCGCGCTCGCAGATCTCCACGTCGTTGAAACCCTCGGGCATGCTTACCGTAACGTGCATCCCTGCGGGAGCGCCGTGCACCTTCAAGAAATCCCCGAACTCGGCCCGAATCGATTCCACCAGCACACTCCGGCGCTCACCGTAGATGCGGCGCATCCGTCGAATGTACTGCGCCAGATGCCCGCCTTCGATAAAGTCTGCGAGCATCTCCTGGTAAAGATAGGGAGGAAAAATATCTGTTACAAAGCGAACCGCCTCGAACAGAGTCACAAGATCACGCGGAACCACGATGTACCCGACGCGCAGAGACGGAAACAGCATCTTGCTGAACGTGCCGATGTAGATCACACGTGAGTTGACGTCCAGGCCCTGCAAAGAGGCAATCGGCCTCGTGTCGAAACGATACTCACTGTCATAGTCGTCTTCGATGATCCACGCGCCGCTGGACTGTGCCCAGTTGAGTAGCAGCAGGCGGCGGGTTGCGCTCATGGTAGTTCCAAGCGGAAACTGGTGGGATGGAGTGACGAATGCCGCTTTGGCTCCTTTATGCTTGGCTGCCGCCGTTATATCCATCCCTTCATCGTCAACCGGCACTAGTTTGAGACGGCACCCTGCCGCCTCCAGCACAGTCTTCTCCAGCGTGTATCCCGGCTCTTCAACAAGCACCGCGTCTCCCGGATTGAGAAGAACCCGCGCGGTAATGTCCAAAGCTTGCTGCGAGCCCGATACGATCATGATCTGTTCCGGATCGCATTTCACCGACCGCGCGGTGCGCAGGTATCGGCAGATCTCAACCCTGAACCGCTGCAGCCCCATCGGATCGATCTTTTGCAATGCGGCCGACCTGGGATTTCGGCTGTGGCGGCTCGCCAGTTCCGACCACAACTGAAACGGAAACTGATCAGAAGCAGGCTGATGAAGACCGAATGCTCCCCAACTCCGAAGCGGCGAATTTCTTGGGAACTTGGGATAGAGCGCATTGCGTCTCGCAACAGGCCTGAGCCCTGACGGCACTCTCTCCGAAGAGTCGAGGCCCCGTTCCGAAGACATCATCTGCTCCGGCAGCGTCGCTGAAATGAATGTTCCTGAGCCAATCTGGCTCTCGAAGTATCCTTCCGCCTGAAGCTGCGCATATGCATGAAGAACCGGGAAGCGAGAGACCCGCATCTCAGATGCAAGTTCGCGACTCGAGGGGATTTTTTGGCCTGGCGCCAGATCGCCCCGCAGGATTGCTTCTCGATAGCCGTCGTAGACCTGGCGGTGCAGCGGCTTGGCATCGTCTCGATTGATCGCAATCGCTGGACACACGAAGGTCCCGATGTGACTCATTGAAACGGATTGTAGGGCTCCGTGATTTCTGTCTCAACCCGGCTGGTGCGGAGAAAGCGCCGCCTCGCAACATTGCTTCGCTTCCCTCATCATCTGCCCGCGACAAATGCCCTTGACTACGACGCTACTTTGCGAGCGCCTCGCGGTTCTCCTTAGCCCAGTCGCTGTCTGCGGCCACTGCCTTCATGGGCGGGCCGCCCTCGGTTCCGCAGGCGCAAGGCCCTTCCATTTTCGCCTCAGTCATACACGAACAGGACTTATTCTTCATGCACGCGCAGACGTAAACAACCTCCTTTGATTGAGCCTTCTCCGATTTCTGATGCTTGCCTGACAACCCGGCTCCCACCGGTTCGTAGACGAATAAAAGCATCAGCAGTGACAAGCAGGCGAGCGTGATTCGATAGGCCATAATGCTTCTTCTCCGCAATCAATTCTGTCCAGACTCGCATCGTCCTCGATCCTCATCCATATCCACTTTGCCCCTATCCACAAGGCCACTTATCGCGACCTTGCTTGTTAGGATTTGTCCTGCTGCAACCGTTTGTACAAGGCGCCGGATGCGTTGTAGCAAAATGAAGTCGATGAGTATCCAGCGATTCGGCAGATACGGCCGCCTGGGAAAACGTGGCCTGACGCCCGCTTAGGAGGCTATTCGGCACGCAGCGCCGCGGAGGGATTCACCGACGAGGCTTTGCGTGCGGGCGCAAGGCACGCGATCGCGGCTATCAGGATCATCACGGAGGCGCCGACAAGGCTCAGCAGAAGGTGGTGGCCGCTGTCTGCGACCCAGTGCGTGATCCACCGGCCAAGGCCGATACTGAACGCGAGTCCGAGCGCGATTCCCGAACCGATACACCCTGCCTCTCGGAGTTGGAGATCCTGCTGTCTGGCACTGATGCCGTCGGATTCCTTTTCCTGCGACGTTCGGGTGCGCCGGACCGACCTCTCTATGCTGAATTGACCACTCGGCAGCTTCCGAGTGGACGACCTCAAGACTTACTTATATTGACGGATTTTGGGTGCAAATTCCGACAACGCTCCGGATCGCAACTGATAAGTCGGCGATCTTGTAGCAATCCGGACTTGTGGGGAGGCGGGATCCAGGCCAATCGCGTTCACGGCATTATGAAAGCGCTGTTTGCAGCCGAGATAATTCTCCGTGGTTTCGATCGAAAGCGTGTCCAAGCAGGTGCTGGATTCGCTCAAGTTCACCGCCTGCCTGATGGCTGAGTCGCCCACAGGTTCTGTGCAGGTAGTGCGGAGAGGACGCCGGCTTCAAAGCTGTCGTTTCGATGGACCAATAGGGTGTCAGCTCGCATCAATTGCGTCCTGTTCAGAAAGATGGATGCTGAAGAGCGGAAGAATCCCGACCATCTTGAATGTCTTTGCGACGAAGCTCGACGGGTTCACGAGTTTCACCGTACCGCCAGCCTTGTTCGCCTGACGCAGAGCATTCACAACTGAGCCGATGCCCGATGAGTCGATGAAGGAAACTGCCTCCAGGTCCAGAACAAGTGAGATGTGACCGGACGCGAGGGCACGCTGGAATGCATTTTCAAACATTGAAACCGGCTCGCCGCTCGTAAGCCTGCCTTTTGCTTTCAGGATGCAAACAGCTCCGCTCTCTCTTATGTCCAGGTCCACGGTCACATCTTTCCCGCGAGATTTAGCTTTACACCAGGCTTTGGGAATTGTTAATCTCACAGCCTCAACTACTTGAGAATCAACAGCTCCCTTCCCCTTGTCAAGGCCAGTTTTCCGCGATTGAGTCTGGGTTTGAATGCTCTCACCTGTCGACGATGCCGGTATAGAAGCAGGTGTACAACTTCTTGCGGCGCATGACCCAACTTCGCGCGCCGCAATTGTTGCCGCCGTGGCTGTGGCGCAAGTGCCCAATTGCGCCTGCGCCGTGCATCGCTTTCTGGCGGAGGACATCGAGAACGCCTGGACGCTGATCGGGTTGGCAGGTGACATCACGCCCGAGCTTTCAGTGACTAGTTCTGGTAACCGTCTCATGGCGCCCCTGGTGCTTGAAACTCCTCAAATTCTTGTCTATCCAGCATCGGAGATCTTGCGGGAAGACTACTCGCACCTTCACATCAACCGCTCTGTATCGGCGATTGCTTATGTGCCGCTGCTTTTGAATGAGCAGTTAGTCGGAGCGCTCGAGTTGCTTTTTTTTTCGGGAACGCCTAGGTTTCAGGATCTCGAGACCATTGCGCCTCTCATTCAGCTTGCCGCTCCGGCCATCATTGCGGCAGAAAGCAGCGAGGCGCAGAAACGCGATCTCCTCGACTCCCTGCACCGGATGTCGCAGCTCTATGACCTTGAGAAATCGTTGAATGCGACTTTGAAACTCGAGCCGCTCACGGCCCTTATCCCGGGCAAGGTCGCGGCCATCCTCCCCTGTCAGGCAGTTCACCTCTGGATGTTCGACGGGGACACTCTTCGCCTGATGGCTAACGATGGCGAGGACGCCACTGTGACGGTGGGCGAAACGCAATCTCCGGGCGAAGGGTACGTAGCCGATATGGCGGAGGAGGGCGAGTCGCTGCTCATCGTTGACCCTAGGGATGAACGGCTCGTTCAACGCAACGCCGCTAGATCGGCGGCCCTCGCAGCACCCGTATCCAATGCGCTGCTTGTTCCGCTCATGCAGGACGACGCCGAGGTAGGCGTCCTTGAAGCTATCAACCGGCAGGATCATCCGTTCGACGAAGATGATCAGTTCCTGATGATGTCGGTCGCCGAAACCGTCGCGAGCGCGCTCAAGAATGCGAGCCTGCTTCATGCGGAGAGGAAGCTGGAGATTCTCCGAGCGCTCGTCGCTGTCAGTGGCGAGATCACCTCCACGCTTCGCCTGGACCGGCTGCTTGGCATCATCGTAAACAGCCCGCAGAACGTCCTTCCCTATGAACGTTGCGCGATTGCTCTTGATCAGCGGGGTAAGTTGCAGCTCAAGGCCGTCTCAGGCATGGCTGCCCTTCCCCTCGGCGACATCAGCGTAGAGAGACTTAACCAGCTGACGCGCTGGCTCTCAACCCAGCAAGAGACGATTCACATCCGGCAGACGGAAGATGCTGATGCGGTGACAGAAATACCCACGCCGGTGGCCGAATACTTCACGGCGACAGGATTTCGCGCTCTATACGCCACGCCTCTCGTGGATGACCAAGGCCGGGTTGGCGTACTTACCTACGAAAGCAGCCAGGCCGACTTCCTCGATGTTCCGCACATTGAGATGATCAAGATTCTTGCCGGTCAGGCAACCGTGGCCATCCGCAATGCGCTCCTCTACCGCGAAGTTCCGCTCATCAGCCTTATTGAGCCGCTGGTCAAAAGAAAGCAAAGACTCCTGAATGACACGCGGAGCCGGTGGATGACGCTGGGGATCGTATTCGAGTGCGTGCTCTTTATGTCCGTGTTTCCCCTTCCGATGAGAGTTAGTGGCGATGCCACGGTTGCACCCCAGCATCTGGTCACAGTCGCCGCACCGGTCGATGGAGTCGTGAGCTCCGTTTCTGCTCACGAAGGGCAGCGGGTCACCACTGGCGAGGTGCTTGGCAAGATGAGCGACTGGCAGTGGCGAACCGAGCTGGTCTCTGCCGAAGCGAAATATCAGCAGGCACTGCTCGCGATGCAGAACGATCTTGCGCATGGCGCTGCCCAATCGGGCGCGGACCGCACCCAGGCTGAGTTCATGCGGGCGGAGGCAGCACGCGCGCAAGCGCGCCTGGAAAACGCGCAATTACGCTCGCCGATTGATGGCGTAGTCGTCACCCCTGATCTCCAGAATGTAGCGGGCAAACGTCTCGATGCGGGAACGCCCTTTGCGCAGGTTCTCGACCTTTCTTCGGCTATCGTGCAGATAGGGATTCCGGAGCGCGATCTCGGGTTTATGAAGCCAGGCGAGGAAGTCGCCATCAAGCTCGACAGCTACCCGCAACGCACTTTTCGAGGGCGCGTCTCGATCATCAGCCCGGAAGCGAAACTGGGAGACGGCGAACGCACGTTCAATGTCGAGGTGCCTCTCTCGAATAGCGACGCTACTCTCCGCACGGGGATGACCGGGCGAGGCAAAGTCTCTCTGGGTTGGCATGGGGCAGGATATGTTCTGCTGCGCCGGCCCGCGTTATGGATCTGGCAGACTCTCTGGAACTGGATCGGTTGGTAGAAATATGAGAAACAGACCTCACCACCGCGTTCATATCATTCTTTCGGCAATAGCATTCGGAACATCTGTGCTCTGCGTGGGCTGCGACTCTCGCACACCAACCGTAGACGCAAGTGCTGCTCCAGCACAGCCCGCTGTAACACAACCTGCCACGGGCGGGCCTGAGAAGGTGCTTCCAACGGCGCAGACAGCTCTGGAGCATGCTGATCCGCAATCATTTATGACCATGGGTCCTCTTGTTGCCGAGGAGCAGGCCGACATCTCCGCCGAGCGAAATGGGCGAATTGAAACCGTGAACGTTCGCATCGGTGACCGCGTCAAGAAGGGGCAACTCCTGGCTCAACTCGACGACCGCGAACTACAGGCCACCTGCGCAGCGCACCGGGCGCATATGCAGTCAGCTCTTGCCCAGTTGCGCGAATGGCAGGCGGAGCAGTTGACTGCCGAAGCCGACCTTCGGCGCGCCACAGCCATGCGCGACGCAAAGATCATCAGCGAAGAGAACTGGGAACATGCAAAGTATCGCGTCGACGAGACCATCGCTGAAGTGGCTCGTTATCGAGAAGAGGCAGCGGCCGCCGAAGCGAATCTCAATTCGGTTAAAGTGCAGCTTGACCAGTCGCACATCACCGCTCCATTTGCAGGCGTGGTAGGCCGCAGCTCAGTTCGGCTCGCCCAGGAAGTAAAGCCCGGCGACGTGCTCTTCTGGGTCACCGCTGAATCGCCTCTTCAAGTTCTATTCACGGTCCCTGAAACCGCAATGGCTGCATTCACGGCCGGGAAACAATTGGATCTGAGCACGGCCGATTACCCTGGCCTCCATCAGCAGGCACGCATCAGCCGCGTGAGCCCCGTTGTCGATCCGGCAAGCGGCAGCGTGCAGATTATCGGCGCCGTTCTTCGCCCGTCGCCTTTGCTCAAGCCCGGTATGACCATGCAAGTGAGATTGGGTCAATGAACCTGACCGAAGCGCTTGATGCGGTTCTGCCGGAGCTGCCACAGGTGCGCCAGTCGAACTCGCAGCCTCCGAGACTGGATCCTGATCTGGTGGTTCACGATACAGTGCTCGATGGGGAACCGATTGTCGGCGTCCTCAAGCGCGGCAAAAACGCCTACTTCCGTCTAACGCCGTTCCAGTGGCAGCTGCTGCAACTGTTCGATGGGCAGCGCTCCTACGAAGATATCTCGCAGGTCTTCAGCAGCCAGAGCGGCTCAATCATCTCTGCAGAGGAGGTTCGCGAATTCGCTTCCGAGATGGAGGGCTCTGAGCTGTGGTATGAGAGCTACCAGGACAAGAATCTGGCCATGCGCGAGAAGCTCCTGGGGGAGCGCCAAAGGCGCACCAAGGCCAAACTGAACATCGCCCACATCAGCTTTTCCGCCTGGGATCCCGATCGCTATTTTGATTGGCTCGACGGCGTTGCGGGCCGGTTCATTTACAGCCGCTGGTCGCTGCTGGCGGCCCTTATGCTGTTCGCGGTTGAAACCTTCATGGTCGTGAATAACTGGAAGATGATCGGGCCGGACACGGCGACCTTCTTCAACTTCGCTGAAAAGAACCTGAATGACCTCGCGCGGTTCTGGATTCTGATCATGATTGTCGGTTTCATTCATGAATCAGCTCATGGCCTCACTTGCAAGCACTACGGCGGGCAAGTTCATAGCATGGGGTTGATGTTTCTCTATCTCACTCCCTGCTTTTTTGTTGATGTTACCGAGAGTTGGATCTCCGCAACCAAGATTCAGCGTCTTGCCACAATCATCGCGGGGATCTGGATCGAGCTTGTCGTCTGCGGAATTGCGATGGCATTTTGGCTTCACGCCCCCGCCGGGAGTTGGTTTCACAAGTTGATGTACGAGTTCATCCTACTTACCGGGATTGCAGCAGTTGTCATCAACCTGAATCCGTTGCTCAAGCTGGATGGCTACTACTTTCTGACTGAGATCATTGAGATTCCCGAGTTGAAGGAGCGATCCTCGGCATTTGTATCGGCTTGGCTCAAGTCGAAGATCTTCAGGCTGACGGTCCAGGTTCCGGTAGTGCCGCGCAGACGCGTTGTGCTTTTTGTCATATACGCGATCCTCTCGTCTGCCTATAGCTACTTTCTGCTGTTCATCGTCCTCCGCTTCGGTTACCGGATCAGTGCGCGGTGGCTGGGCGAGTTCGGCCTCGTCCCAATTGTGGCGATTGCATTTTTCATGTTCCGCTCGCGACTTAAGGCCTTGAGCGGCATGCTGGGCTCAAGTTGGACTCACCTCAGACGCACACACCTCCAGCGCAAACCTGCGTTCGCGGGAGCAGCTATCGCCCTTTGCGTGCTGATGTTCACTCCGCTGTGGCGCGACCGCGAGCAGGCTTATTTTGTCATTGAACCTGAAGATTTGCATTCAATCTGCGCGGCTGTTCCAGGACAAATAGAGTCGGTCTTCGTGCGGGAAGGCGAGCGTGTTCGCGCGGGCCAGCCGCTGATCAGAATGACCAGTATTCAGGCAGCGTCGATGCGGTCGTCGGCCGATGCAAAATCGGGCCAGGCACGATTTGAAGCCTTCAATTCTGAGATACGGGGTCAGAGTATCGGAGCCGCCGAAGCCGACCAGACTGCCGCGCTGCTGAATACACGATTGGCAAATGAGGCTGTATCGTCGCTCGTCCTTACATCCCCCAGCGACGGTACCATTCTCGGCGACAACCCGGCGAAGCTGGTCTACGCAAACGTCGGCTACGGTCAGCCACTGGTTCGAATCGCATCGGGCGCGAGCAACGTGCGCGTCTTCATTCCCGCTACCGCCCTGCGTCGCATTCCTCCCGGAGCGGAAGTCGCACTGGAAATGCCGGGGCAGTTCTCGATTATTCACATGCGACTAACTTCGATATCGGGTGAACCGGTTCAATTGCCATTCGGGCTGGTCGCTTCAGAGAAATACAAGGGTCTGGTGCTCCCTGTCTTCTACAGCGCTGTCATTCCGCTTGCACGAGCGAAGGGCGATTATGCGTATGGAATTTCCGGGGAGTCAATCGTCTTCGGTGGGAGGCGAAGCATCGCTCAACGCCTCGGCTCTGACCTTGAGAACAGCGTGCGAAGTCATATCTGGTGGTAAAAGCGACGACGGCGGCCTGAGGCCGCCGTCAGCTGTCTGGAGGAGTTGTTCCAATCCCAGGATTGTGATCCTAGATCGCCCGGCCAACCTTCAGGGTGGTTCTGAATGCGGTTGCCAGCTTGGCGGCGTTAATGGTGTTGGCTGCTGCCTTCGGGCTTACCTTGGCTGGAGTCGTTTTCTTCGATGGGCTGCTGCTGATCAGAGACTTCTTCGTAACGGCCATGATGCATCTCCTGGATTCGAGTTTATGAAATTTGCTTAAGCCCGGATTTTAGGTCTCATCGAGCTTGACTCTGGACGACAGAGGGCCGGCAGGCTGACCCTCAGAAGTAGGTGCGGCCAACCTTCATTGAGGTCTTCAACGTCGTTTGCATCGCAGTCGCGAGCTTCGCAGACGAGATTGGGCTAGCCTTCGGGCTCGCCTTCTTCTGTGCGGTTTTCTTCGAGGTCTTGTTGCTGATCAGGGACTTCTTTGTGATTGCCATTGCTGTCTCCCAGGCTTTGAAATTGAACTCCCGTACGTAGAGATGGTTTGCAACCGGCATGCCAAAGGTCAAGGCGAGATTATCTTGACTTGCAAGTTATTCATTAGCAGCGAGTTAAATTAATGCATGCGTCTAGAGCGCATATGGCGGATCGATTCAGTTTAGGTGAATTTTTAAACTAGATTGGTTTAATTTTTAACCCTTTGGCGAACTAAAGCGAATATTTCCGGCACAGATATTTCATCCGCTGTACGTCAAGGCTCAGCAACCTCGCCGCCGCAGTCTTACTACCCTCGCCCCGCCGTAGTGCTGTGCTCAGCAGAGCTAGCTCAAGCTGGCGAATCTGGCCGTCGAAATCTGTTCCTCCCGGCGGCAGGAGAATCGCTTCGCTCGCTGCCAGGCTGCGCTCCACAACTCGCGCTGGCAAATCGCCCGGCCCAATCTCATCACCTCGGGTTGTAATCACCAGCCGCTGAATCAGGTTCTCCAACTCGCGCACGTTGCCTGGCCAGGTGTGCTCCTCCAGAACGCCCAAGGCTTCCGGCGTCAGCCGTTTCAAGCGCATCCCATTGGCGGTACAGTGCACCTGAAGCAAGTGCTCGCACAGCAGCGCGATGTCGCCCACTCGTTCGCGAAGTGGCGGAAGATGTACCGGAATCACATGGATCCGGTAGTAAAGGTCTTCCCGGAACCGTCCCGTCCGGACCATCTCTTCAAGCGGTTCATTGGTTGCGCAGATCAGGCGAAAGTCGATCTTGCGATGCGCGCGCCCTCCAAGCCGCTGGACGTGATGGTCCTCCAACACTCGCAGCAGCTTGGTTTGCAGCGCCAGGGTCAGAGTTGCAATCTCATCGAGGAAGAGTGTTCCACCATCCGCCATCTCGATGTGCCCCGGTCGCGATTCAGTTGCTCCCGTGAACGCACCTTTCTCGCTGCCGAATAGTTCCGATTCGATCAGATTTTCAGGCAGAGCCGCACAATTCAGGCGAATGAACGGCTTGTTAGCTCGCTTGCTGAGCGCCACAATAGCCCGGGCGGCCAGCTCTTTTCCGGTACCGCTTTCGCCTCGAATCAGCACGTTGATGTTGCTCTTCGCAATTTGCTCGATCGCGTCGTAGACGCGGCGCATCGGCTCGCTGGCGCCAATGAACTCCTCGAAGCGGCTTGCCTCCAGCACCTGCTGGCGCGACCGCTCTCGATTCGCCTCGTCCGCTCTCCGGCGGATACCGTCCACAAGCGTGGTCCGCACTTCCAGCACGTCCAAAGGGGTCCGGAAGTGTGCATCGACACCCGCATCCAGCGCCAGCTTTTCAACGGACCGGGAGCGCGCTCGGCTGACAGAAACCAGCGCGAATTCCGGATTCATCCGGCGCATCTCCTCCAGTACTGGAATGCCGCCGTACGAGTCATCTCCGACAGTGTCGATGTCCAGAACCACCGCGGAGACTCCGTTCTCGCGGGTCCAGCGCGTCAGATCGTCGTAGGTGTTTCGAACAAGCACCTCGCACCATGGCTTCAATTCCGTTTCAAGAAGCTCAATGAACTCCTGATCCGCTGCAACAATACACACGGCAGGCTGCGGTTTCGAGGCAGAGCGACTCTGCCTTGTGAAGCCATTGGGCGAGGAGAGCATAACCGAATCTATATAGGACTACCCGACTGTGCCTCAAGCACTTTCAAAACAAGTCGCTCGGCAGTAACAGAAGCAGAGCGGATCGACGGTCTTATGTACGTGAGTTCCCTGCATGACGGAATTCTTGGATAGTAGGACATTCGGTTGCAGGAGGAGGTCCGCTTTAGCAGTGGCTATCGCTTGGCCGCTCGATGACAGAATAGGAACGGGAAGTCGGCGGCGCTTCAGCTGTACATTACCGATCTATCGCGGGACATCGAGGCCTAATCTCTGCGAGAGATATAGAGACGCTAGCTTGGGCTAGGCTACGCGGAGCCGCTTATTTCTGATTCTCAGTCACGGGCCCAAGTAAGGGGCGATCCGGTTCCGGCGGTGGGCAGCTAACTGCTCATCTTCCACGGGGCGCGGTATCCGCGAGTCGTCAGCTTGCTGGCTTCCTCATCGCCGAGGATCTTCTCTTCCCTGGCGTCCCAGCGGATCTTTCTCCCAGTGAGCATGGAGATCGTACAAAGGTGGCCGGGGATCGTTGAATGATGCCCCACCCCCACCGGAGTGACGGTTCGCTGACGCGTCCTAATACAATCCAGAAAATTTTGATGATGGTTATCAGAGGTGTAGAGCTTTACTTTGCGCAGCTCTCTGGGTAGATATTTGCCCCGCTTCCACGCGGGGTTCGAGACGTCAAACCCATCGCGGTCGACCCATACCCAGCCGTCGGTGCCTATCCACTTGGTGCCCATCTTGATGTCGGGATAGCCTCCAGCGACGGTCATTGTGACGCCGCCCGGATACTTCAGCTCGAAGCGGTAATGTTGCGCGGTGTTCCAAACCGCGTTGTCCGGCGGAAGCTCGCCGCTGCCTTCCACCTCAAGCGGCCCGGTGTTGTCGAAATCGAGGCCCCAATGCGCTATATCGCCGTGATGGCCGATCCAGTCAAGAAGCTTTCCGCCGCCCGTGTTGTAGTTCAAGCGCCAGCACTTGTGGGAACGCGCTTTGATGTAGGGTTCCATCCTCGCCGGCCCCACCCAGGTCTCGTAGTCCAGTTCCGCCGGCGGAGAGCTGACCAGCATATTCCAAGCCTTGCTTCCAGGGACGATCTGCTCAAGCTGCCCCTTCAGACCAGCCGCTGCCAGTTTTGCTGCAGTCTCCTCACGAATGTGATCGTAGTTGGAATTCTCCCCGGGCAGGCCCACTTCGACATGCGTAACCGCCCCGATCAGCCCGTTGCGGACGATCTCCGCCGCCTTGTGGAAGATGGGACTCGAGCGCTGCCATGAGCCCATCTGCCAGACGATGTTGTTCTCCTTGACCGCGCGAACGATGGACTGCTGCTCGGCGATAGAGTGCGCCAGCGGCTTTTCCGAGTAGATGTCCTTTTTGCGGCGAGCGGCCTCGGTGGCAACAATCTCATGCCAATGATCGGGAACGGCAATCATCACGGCATCGATCTCCGGACTGGCCAGCAACTCGCGATAGTCGTGGTAGCCCTTGCAGTCGTCGGTGCCATAAGCCTCGTTGATCATCTTGACGGCGGCCTGCAGGTGATTTCGGTCAATATCGCACGCGGCCACTACCTGACAATCTTCCAATGCCAGAAAGGCCTTTGTATTTTCGGGACCCTGCCAGCCCATACCGATGACACCAATGTTGATGCGGTTGTTGGCCGGCGTAGGGCTTTTCGTCGTCTGACCTTTTGCTTGAGCTGAGAGAATCGATGGCAGAACGGCGGAGGCTCCGGCGATTCTCAAAAAATCCCGGCGGCCTACCAGAGTTCTACCTATCTCGACACCAGGGCGGCGAGCCATTCTAGATCCCTTCCTGCTTCTTGTTATTGGTCCTTGCCCATTCTGCCAGATCAGCGCCCGAGGGATCTGCACACGGGATCATTGCGCCGTTCGATTCCGCCGTCCCAAATGTGGCGCCCCCGTACTCGTCCCAATCACAACGCTGGTAGGCACAGGATTTTCTCACTGCAAATCTGCCTCGCGTCAGTTCTTGCTGAAGCAATTGAATTTTGTATACCGCCCTCTATTTCGTCACGGCTCAAGCCCCTCAATGAGTAGTTTGACTGAATGGGCCAACTTAGCACGTCGCGCTAGCCGCCACTAGATCCCCGCTCACTCCGCTCTTAAGGCATCAACTGGATTCACGGAGGCCGCGCTTCGTGCCGGTACGATTGCGGCAATTAGCCCACATACAACCAAACACGCGGATACGAAACCCATCGTCCACGGATCGATCGCGCGGACGCCACACAATAGCCCATTGAGCAGCCGCCCGCTTACCATTGCCAAGCAAACGCCCATGACAGTCCCTGCGCCCAGCCAGATCAGCTCTGCCTCAGTATCATGCTCACAACGCGTCCACGGTCTGCACCCAGTGCCATTCGGATTCCAATGTCCTGCGTTCTCTGCGTCACCAGATAACTTAGCAGCCCGTACAGCCCCACCACGGTTGTCAGCAGCACTAATCCCCCGAACACAGCGATGACTTGGGCTGCCGATTTCTGCGAGCGAATCGAATCCTCTACCGCCTCGGCCATCGTGCTGCATGCCCCGATTGCCAGATGCGGATTGGCCTTCTGAATTGCCCGCCGTAACTCGGAGATCAGGATATCGGGCGCAATTTCCGTACGCACTGCAACCTGCATGAACCGGCCCAGTAGCGCCGGTAAATCTGCTGGTCCTGGGCAATTTGTGACATGCACAAATAGAATTCTGGCTGGCTCTCTTCGGCCACGCCGTCCTGATGCACGTCTTCGATAACGCCCACAATGGTGGCACTCCGCGGAACATGACCGTAGCGAATCTGCTTGCCAAGTGCATCCTCCGTCCAGATATCGGTTCACAAACGTCTGGTTCACAACCATCACTAGCAAACTCGCGGCGGTGTCTCCATCTGTAAAGAATCGACCGCTGCGGATGCGCACGCTCAACGCATCCATCAGCCCTGGAGTCGCGGCTCGTACCGTGGCATTGCCATCGTGTTTCATCCACTGCGTCGCATACATGCTGGTAATCAGTTCCACGGTAGGAAATGGTGAACATCGCGGTCACTGTTCCTATGCCGAGCACCAGTACCAGCACGGTGAACGCCGCATATCCAGGCGCACGCCGAAATTGCCTTAGGCTAAAACGCGCATCCTCGCCGAAATTGCACAGGAACACAGGTGTCCGTTTCAAAACGGCGACCTCCTGACTTGATCCGAGTGTAATGAGCGGCGAATCCAACGTCTAGATGGCGCATCATCGCCGATGACTCGGAAATGGTCCTCCGAGGTCGGCGAGTGTCCAGAGATTCATGGGGTTCAATATCTAGCTGACCGGCGGCTGATTTTCAACGAGAAGCCGATGAACTCCTCTGCGGGCGTGTGTGGGCCGCCAAGGATTTTGGCAATGTTTCTGCCGGTGATGTAGCAAGTGCACCTTTGATGGGGAGCGCATTTTACTCTGTCCGCAGGGTGGTCATGGGATCGGTGGCGGCTGCTCTTCGCGCGGGTATGTAGGACGCGAGGAGCGCGATGAAGAGGACGAGGAGGACGACGGCGGTCATGACGACCGGATCGGTGGGGCTCACCTGGTAGACCAATCCCCGGACAACACGACTCAGGCTCAAGGCGAGGATGACGCCGATGAGGGTTCCCGGAATCGCGAGCCTCGCGCTGTGCCCCAGCACCATTCGCAACAGATCGCCGCGCTGAGCGCCGAGGGCAACGCGCAGGCCGAATTCCGATGCTCTCTGGCCGACGGTGTAGGAAATTACACCGTACGCGCCGATTGCCGCCAACATGATGGCGAGTCCGGCGAACAATCCAACCAGTGCAAAGGTGAATCGCGGAGTTGAAACTGCGGAATCTGTGATCTGGTCCATGAGCTTAATGTCGGCGACAGCCAATTCGGGGTCGAGTTGATGCACGGTTCCACGCAACGAATCGATGGCCTGTTTCGGATCCGACTGGGTGCGCATTGCAATCAACATGTCGAAGTCAGGAGACTGGTACTCCGGGTACCAGAAGGCGGCCTCTGTGCCGGGACTGTTCGGATGATCCTTGACGTCGCCGACAACGCCAACCACCGTGGTCCAATCTGAGTCCTTCTTGGGGTCATCGGAAAAACTCAATCGTTTGCCGGTCGGATCTTCAT
>Ga0157376_10000883_pt1 | contig 19646 bp, 15 predicted proteins | sample M45metaG_FD_121801 | JGI IMG/M metagenome (GOLD analysis project Ga0157376, IMG submission 121801) | Miscanthus rhizosphere microbial communities from Kellogg Biological Station, Michigan, USA - M4-5 metaG | ecosystem: Host-associated > Plants > Roots > Rhizosphere > Soil | place: USA: Michigan... | reverse complement strand
CTCGAACAGGCGCAACAGTCGCTGAAGACGCTCGACCGCAGCCTTGCCGAGGATTCGCCGTTGCAGCGCGGCGCCGGTCATACTCTCGATGAGGTCTCGCGCGCCGCGCAGTCGTTGCGCGCGCTGGCCGACTACCTGACACGCCATCCCGAAGCGCTGATCCGCGGCAAGGGTGGCGAGAGCGCTCCGCAAACTGTTCCGCCGCCGCCACCGCCGGGAGGTCACTGATGCACCCGTTTCAGCGACTCTCACGCACGATTGCGGCCATCCTGATTGCAGCGCTTGCCGCCTGTTCGTCGGCGCCGACGCATTTCTATACTTTGCAGCATGAGGCAGCGCCAACAGCAAACGCCACGCCGGCCTCTTCCGCGCCGTTCCAGATCGAGGTTCTGGCAGTGGCCGTCCCGCCGCAGGTCGACCAGTCCGAATTCCTCGTGCGCCAGAGCGACCAGCGCGTCGCCGTACTCGACAACGAGCGCTGGGCCGCGCCGCTTGCTGCTGAACTGCGCGGCGCGTTCGCGGCCGACCTCGTGGCCGCGCTCGGCACGCGCGACGTCTACGGCTTGCCGCGCCCGCAAGGCGTGCCGGTGTATCGCATCGTCATCGACGTCAGGGTTTTCGACTCATGGCCGGGACGTCATGCGCGAATCCAGGCCGACTGGAGCGTTCGCGGCAACACCGAAGCGGCCATCGTGACCTGCACGAGCACGGCGTCGGAAGACGTCGGGGCTGACTACGACGCGCTGGTCCAAGGGCATCAGCGCGCGATCGCGCGAATCGCAGCGGACATCGCCGCGACGGTGCGCGGCATCGCCGCCGGTGGTGCCGCGTGCCCGCGATGAGCGCCTGTTCTGCCACAGAGCCTTGGGTGTAGCCGCTCAAAGCGGCGGCAGAACAAAAGCTTCCGAACCCTGTCCCAATTGGCGTCATTCCTGCGCAAGCGGGAATCCATCTTGATCTTGCTCACAAAGCAAAATGGATTCCCGCGTTCGCGGGAATGACGACTCTCTTTGACCCTCTCGGAAAGCGCGCGCGGACGTCCCCGGATTGCTATTGAATCAGCTGCGCGTATGACGCCGCATCGATATTGCTGCCGCACACGATCAACCCGACGCGCCGGCCGCGCAGCTTCTCGCGCAGCGGACCGACCAGCGCGGCCATCGCCGATGCGCCGGCCGGTTCGACGGCGAGCTTGATTTCGCGAAGCATCAACCGCATCGCTTCGCGCAATTCGTCATCGCTGACCAGCACGACGTCATCGACGTTGCGGCGGCATAATTCGAACGTGATCGGCGCTGCATAAGGAGCCCCGAGGCTGTCGGCGATCGTCGCCACGCGTTCGATCGAACGCGGCTCGCCGGCCGCCAGGCTGCGCGCCATCGAGTCCGCGCCGGTCGGCTCGACGCCGTACACGGCTCAGTCCGGCCATAGCAGCTTCACGGCGGACGCCACGCCAGCACACAAGCCACCGCCACCGATCGGCACGATCACCGCATCGAGCCGCGGCTGCACCTGCTCGCAGAATTCCAGGCCCACGGTCGCCGTGCCAAGCGCCGTGCGCACGCCCTCGAACGGATGGATGAATGCGCGCCCTTCCTCCGCCTCGACCTGCTTCACCCGCTCGAAGCCGATGTGCGCGTTCTCGGCGAATTCTATTTCGGCGCCGTACTTGCGGCACAGTTCCACACGCAGCGCGTTCGCCGTCTTGATCATCACGACCTTGGCGTTGATGCCGAGCGCCTTCGCCGCGTAGGCAACGGCTACAGCATGATTGCCGGCGCTGATCGCCGTCACGCCGCGCGCGAGTTCCTCCGGCGTCAGCCGCAGCATGTTCAGGAGCGCACCGCGCGCCTTGAACGTTCCGGTGCGCTGCAGGAGTTCGAGCTTGAGGAATACCCGCGTCTGCGGACCGAGCATTTCCGCGCGCAGCGAACCTTCCCATTCGTGCACCGGCGTCGTGACGACGCGATCGCCGAGTTGCTCGCGCGCCGCGCGGATTTCATCGAGGGTCAGTGAAGGAATCATGATTTCTCGCCAAATGATTGCTGGCCGGATGACTGCTGGCCAAACATGGCACACAGTTTATGCAGGTCGATGTTGCCGCCCGAAACGATGCACACGATCTTCCCGCTGCCCGCCTTGCCGGACAACGCACACGCCACCGGGCAGGCGCCGGCGCCTTCGGCAACGACGCGGTTGCGTTCCGCGATCAGGCGCACGGCCGCCGCGACTTCGTCGACGCTGGCGACGAGTGACCCGTCGATCAGCGCTCGCGCGCGTTCGAACATCCGCGGAAATACCGTCTTGCTGCCTATGCCGTCGACAAACGAAGGCTGGTAGTCGACGACCTGTGGAGAGCCGGCGGCAAGCGACGCAGCGAGCGGCGCGGCGCCGGCGACCTCGGCGGCAAACAAGCGGCAATCCGGCTTGAGTTCGCGCATCGTCGTCGCGATGCCGCAGGTCAGGCCGCCGCCGCCCCAGGGAATCACGATCGCATCGACGTCGGGCAGGTCTTCGACGATTTCGAGCGCAATCGTGCCGTTGCCGGCTATCACGTGCGGATCGTCGAAGGCATGGATGAAGGTCGCGTCGACGCCGGGAAACGCACGCTCCTGAAACGTTTGCCACCACTGCTCGAACGGTACTTTGACGACGACTCCGCCGAGGCGTTCGATCGCGGCGATCTTCGTGGCCGGCGCTGTGTCGGGCGCAATCACCGTGCACGGTATGCCGAGTTCGCGCGCGCGCCAGGCGACGCCTTGAGCCATATTGCCGGCCGACGCCGTCACGACGCCGCGCGCGAGTTGCTCCGGTGACATGTGCGTGATCGCATTCGCCGCGCCGCGAATCTTGAATGAGCCGATCGGCTGCAGGTTCTCGAGCTTGAGAAAGATCTGTGCCGGACCGTCGAGTACGTTCAAACGCACCAGGGGGGTGCGAATCGCCGAACCGGCAATGCGCTGGCGCGCTTCCCGGACTTGATCAAGCCCGAGTAGCGAGGTTTCGACCGATGTCATGCCAGAACGTTCGGCAAGGTCACTTCGGCGCTGCGGCCGGGGTCTCGTGGACTTTTTTCAGCGCTTCGGCGGGAGATATATCCTTGCCGTCCGTATCGACATAGTGCATGTCGAATGCCGCGTCGGAATTCACATACAGCGTGCACCCCTTCGGGCAACTGACCTGGTGCGCATGCTTCGACGGCATCTGGGCAAAACCGCCAGGCTTCAGCGTGAACGCTTTGCCGCCCTTCATTTCCACCAGTCCCGACCCGTTGATCATCATGAGATTCTCGTTCGGGGTATGCCAATGCCACGGAAAGACGCAGCCTGCCGCCATCTTTGCCAGGAGTATCGACGCGCCCTTGGACGGGTCGCCACTTTGGACCGAGGCCCGGGCGCAGGTCGGCATCCCCGGCACTTCGGCAAATTTCATGTCGGCGATGTTGCGCCCCGGAGGGTCTGCAGCGGCCTGCGCAAGAACCGACGACGCCGTCGTAGCTGCCAGCATCGCCGCAAAATATATGCAACACGATTGCAATCGGTTGTGCATGGCTCCACCCGACCCGACCAGCCCAATTGGCGACGCTACTATATCAGCAGCATGGCCGCGCCCGGTTCAGCGGCGTCTTCGTCAGACTGAAACGGGACCCGAAGCGCGGGCGCTGTCTTCGATCGCGCGCAGCAGATGCTGCAGCACGTCGAGATCCGCAGGCTTGACCAGATGATGATCGAAACCGGCTTCGCGCGCGCGGCGGCGATCGTCCTCCTGTCCCCAGCCGGTGAGCGCAACGAGCGTCGCAGCATGTTGCGGGAAGCGCGCTCGCAGCGTGCGCGCGACGTCGTAGCCATTCATTCCCGGCATGCCGATATCGAGCAGCACAACCGACGGCCGATAAAGGCCGAACATGTCGATTGCCTCGGTCCCGCTGCGTGCGACCCGGACTTCCGCGCCCAGCACTTCCAGGATCATGGCGAGGCTGTCGCCCGCATCCGGATTGTCGTCGACGACGAGCAGGCGCATTTGCGTGAGGCGCTGATCGGCGTGAAGCGAAGGCGCGGCTGGCTCCGGAACCGCGGTCAGCGGCAGGCGTGCGATGAACTCGCTGCCCTTGCCAGGACCTTCGCTGTGCGCTTCGAGCGAGCCGCCGTGCATTTGCGCGAGCCGTCGCGACAGAGCCAATCCGATACCGAGGCCTCCCTGGCTGCGGCCGCTGTCGCGGTCGCCGCGGCTGAACATCTCGAACATCCGCGGCATGACTTCGGGCGCAATGCCGACGCCGTTGTCGCTGACGCTGATGGCGGCCATTGCGCCATCGCGCCAGGCACGCAGCCGGATGCGCCCGCCGTGATCTGTATACTTCGCAGCATTGTTGAGCAAGTTCGCGAGAATCTGGGCCATGCGCACCAGATCGCCCTCGAGCCAGAGCGGCTCTTCAGGCAGTTCGAGGACGAACGAATGGCCGCCTGCCCTGATCAGCGGTTCGCTCGTTTCGGTCGCGCTGCGCACGACTGCCGCAAGTTCAACCTGCTCCTTGCGCAGCGAGAAAGTCCCCCTGCTGATGCGCGACACTTCCAGCAGGTCGTCGACGAGACGCACGAGATGCTCGAGTTGGCGCTCCATCATCAGGTGCACGGCCTCGAAACGGATATCCCCGTCCCGCGTTCGCCGCAACAACTCGATCGCATTACGCAGTGGCGCAAGCGGGTTGCGAAGTTCATGCGACAGCGTCGCCAGGAACTCGTCCTTCGCGCGATCGGACTCGGCCAGGCGTTCGGCCTGTTCACGCAGGGACCGGTCCGCGGCCTGACGCTCGGTGACATCGCGCGTCGTGCCGGCCACGGCGACGACGTTTCCCTCGGGCCCGAGCACCGGCGCGAATATGTAGTCGTAGATGCGGCGCCCATGGGTGCCGGTGAACGGAACCTCGCCGCGGATCGGAGCGCGGGTTGCGATCACCTGTTCGATCTCGCGATCGTGCATTTCCACATGCCATTGCTCGTAGCCGAGCTCGGACAATTTCTTGCCGAACGCTTCGGTCACGCCCCACATCGTCAGCAGCGCGGCGTTTGCATAGATCACGCGATGCTGCAAATCGAACACGTAGACGAAGTCCGGAGTGCTGTCCAGCGCGGTCTCGTAGATGCGCCGCTGGTTTTCCGAGGCAATGATGAGATGCTCGCGCTCGCCTTGCACCTTCTTTTGCTCGGTCACGTTGCGAAAATAGACCGAGACACCCTCGGGGGCCGGAAACGAGGTGACTTCGTACCACGCGTTGTGATTCGGGTAGTACGCAGTAAACGAGGCTTTTTCCCGCTGGATCATCGAACGCTGGTAGTTGCGCTCGAATTCCGTGCCTTCGAGGCCGGGAAGCGCCTGCCAAAGGACCTGGCCGCAAAGCGTTCCCGGCTCGCGATGCAGGATGCGATGCGCCTCGCGATTGACGTAGTCGAATCGCCACTGGCGATCGAGCGTGAAGAACCCCTCGGTGATGCTCTCGAGAATTTCGACCGCGTCGCGATTGGCCGCGGCGCTGGCATCCTCGACGCGATGAATGATGTATTCAACCTCGCCGTCATCGCCGAAGACCGGCGCATTTGTCGGGATCCAGTGTCGCTCCTGGAACCCTCCGCCGAGTTCGGCGGGCAGGCGCACATCGTAGCGCTGCAAGGGCATCTTGTCCGGCGCCTTTCGCGCCACGACGCGCTCAAGCGAGGCGCGTACGTTCCTTACTCCGCTGGCTTCCGGCTCGGCCGGATTGTCGGGGAACACTTCAAATGCCGGCCGCCCGAAAATCCGCTCATCGGTGTACGTCACTCTCAGGTAGTCATCGCTGGCGCCGACGATCGTAAAAGCGCGATCGGGCTTCAGGATCAGGAATAGCCCTGGAATGCCGCGGAAGATTCGCTGGATGTTGGTGTCGCTCATCGCAATCCAACTCTCAGGGCTCGGATAAGGAAGCGAACCAGCGAACGGCTCACCTCCTTGGCGAGTCGCTCAATGCATGGGTAGCTTCCAACACAGAAATTTGAGCATGAAGGACGCGAAAACGCCAAGGTCCCAAGCAAGCTCAGCCAGCGTTCATTCAGCTGGCCGGCAACGGCGCGGGCGTACCAGCCAGAACGTTCCGCCAAGCGATCGCTTCCAACGGGCCGAACGAGCGACTGGGTTGCGCGCGAATCGTGTTGCCCGTGCAGCGCCGTTGCGCCGCGGCAGGCGATGCCGATCCGTCTTTACCAGACCTCGCAGCGATCCTTGCCCTGCCGCACCATCGGCGCATCGGCCTTGCAGCCGAATGCCTGCTGGAACGCCGGCAGGTTCGACAGCGGACCGTTCACGCGATACTTCGCGATCGGGTGCGGGTCGCCCTGTACCATCGTGCGCTGCGTCTCCATCCGGATTTCGTCGCCGCGCCACTGACCCCAGGCGATGAAGAACTGCTGGTCCGGAGTGAAGCCGTCGATGGTCGCCTCCGGCGGCTTGCCCTCGCGCGATTTCTTGTACGCCAGGTACGCGAGCTTCGCGCCGGCCAGGTCGCCGATCGATTCGCCGAGCACCAGCTTGCCGTTGTGATGGATGCCCGGTTCGATGAAGTAGCTTTCGAACTGGTCGACGACGCATTGGCCGCGCGCCTTGAACTTCTCCTCGTCGGTCGGCGTCCACCAGTTGTCGAGACGTCCCTGCGCGTCGAACTGCGCGCCCTGGTCGTCGAAGCCGTGGCTGATCTCGTGGCCGATCACGACGCCGATCGCGCCGTAATTCACCGCATCGGTGGCGGTCACGTCGAATGCCGGTGGCTGCAGGATGCCGGCCGGGAACACGATTTCGTTGAGCAGCGGGTTGTAGTACGCGTTCGAGGTCGGCGGCGTCATGCCCCAGCGGCCGCGATCCACCGGCTTGCCGACTTGCGAAATATTGTCGGCCACATTCCAGCGCGTGGCTGCGACGACGTCATCCCAGTACGACGTGCGCACTATCGTCACTCCGGCGTAATCCTTCCACTTGTCGGGGTAACCGATTTTCGGATTGAACGTCGACAGTTTCTCCAACGCCTTCTTCTTGGTCTCGTCGCTCATCCAGCCCAGGCCCTGGATCGTGTCCTTCATCGCCAGCAGGATGTTCTTGACCATGTCCTGCATGCGCGCCTTGGCTTCCGGCGGAAAATACTTTTCCACGTACTTGCGGCCGAGCGCTTCGCCGAGCTGGTTGTCGGTCGCTTCCGCGCAGCGTTTCCAGCGCGGCTTCATCTCGGTCGCGCCGGTCAGGGTCTTGGTGAACGCGAAGTTCTCCTCGACGAACGCTTTGGAGAGCGTATCGGCTGCGGCGTTCAGCACATGCCATTCCAGATATGTCTTCCACTGTGCAACGGAAGCGGTCTTCAACTCCTTGTCGACTTCCTGCATGAACTTCGGCTGGGTCACGTTGACGTCGTTGTGCGGGATCTTCGCGGCGTCGAAGTACGCTACCCAGGCGAAGTCCGGCGTCAGCTTGGATAGATCCGCGAACGAGGTCTTGTGATCCTGCTGGCGTGGATCGCGCAGCGCGACGTTGTCGAGCGAGGCTTCGGCCAGGCGCTTCTCGAACTCGAACACGGTGCTGGCGTCCTGTTTCGCCTCGGGCGGCTTCGCGCCGGCGAGTTCGAACATCTTCGCCACGTGCGTGCGGTAATTGTCACGCGCCTCGACAAATCTCTTCTCCGGCTTCATGTAATAGTCGCGATCCGGCATGCCGAGCCCGCCTGCGACGAAGTGCGCGATCACCTGCGTCGGGTCGTGCAGATCCTGCTGGGCGAACACGCCGAACGGAACCGCGACGCCAAGATCATGCAATTGCGCGATCATGTGCTGCACATCGGCCTTGGTCTTGATCGCGCGGACCTGATCGAGCAGCGGCTGCACGGGTTTGATGCCGAGCTTGTCGACCTGCGTTTCGTCCATGCACGCGGCGTAGAAGTCGCCGGACAGCTGCTCGGGACCACCGGCTGGCCAATCCTTGCGCGCCGAAACTTCGGTCAGGATATCCTTCACGTGCTCCTTGTTGATCTCGCCGGACTCCCAGCGCTTGCTCCAGCGGTCCATGTAATCCGGAATCGCGTGGGTCGAGCGCCACGCACCGTTCGCGTAGTCGAAAAAGTCCGTGCAAGCTGCGCCCTGCTTGTTCATGTCGTTCGCGTCGATGCCGTGCGAGGCGGCGAACGCCGTGGCGACGCTGCAGGCGAGCAGAGTCGCCAGAGAGCCGCTGCGCCGGAGGATGGAAAGCGGGAGGCGCGCTGGCGCGCGCGGCGCAACGTCAAGCAGGATTCGATTGCCCGGCATGGTGTGTCCTCAGTTGGAAAGTTCGACCGCCGATCCTAGGCGATACGGTTTCATCGCCACATGGCCCGAATGGCATGGTTGCACTGGCTTGTCGACCCGGCCCTGACGAGCCAGCGACTCACGGCATCAGGCTCAGCCCCTGTTCCTTCAGGCGCTGCGGCAGCTCGGCACGGGACTGCGCGATGCGGGCACGCTGGTCGGCGAAGTAGGCCTTGAGCCTCGGCTCGTCGTCGATGCCGGCGATGCGCGCAAACTCCTCGTACCAGTGAAGGTCGAACAGGTTTTTCTCGCGGCCGGATTCGGGCAGCAGACCCAGCACCATGCGCTCGCGGTCGCCCCGCAGATAGCCGTCGATAAACCATTGCCCGTGCGGCTTGGCCCAGTCCGGCCCGAGCAGGTCGGCATAAGCCGCCAACAGATCCTTCCTGCGCGTTTGGTCGTCACCGCCGGTTCCGAACAGGCAGTGCATGAACCATTGCATATTGTCTACGCGTCGCGCGGCGCTGACGTGGGTCGCGTCCAACGCACGAAAGCCCGCGGCACTGAGCTCGCGTGGAATGACCTTCAACTGCTCGAGTTGCGCCCGCACTTGCGCGCCCTCTCCCTGTAACGTCCCGGCGGCACAAGCGCCCTCGAGGGCGAACAGCCAGCTGTCATGCACGTCCTCGGCTTCGCGCGGGGCGAGTCTCAGGCCGAGTTCGCGCGCGCCCGTGTAGTCGCCGCGCAGGAAAGCCATGTCGACCCGGCGCGATTCCGGATAGATGTGCCCCGGTGCGATGCGCAGCGATTCGTCGATCCACGCATCGGCAGCCGCGAGTTCCCCGAGGTTGGCCAGTGTCGTCGCGATCTTCGTCGGAATCTCGTGGTCCTTGGGATCGATACGGTGCGCGTGCATGGTCCAGACGACCTGTCCCGCGCCGTCGCCGGTATCATGTGCGATGTCGGCGAGCGCACCGTAGGCATTCGGCTGCTGCGGATCGAGTTCGATCGCCCGCTTCGCGGCGCTGACGGCCTCGTCGTAACGATGCAGGGTTCTCAGGATGCTGGCGCGCGCCACGTGCACGGACGCATTTGCCGGGTCGAGCTGCAGGATACGATCCACTTGCACCAACGCGCCGGGGATGTCCTCGCGACGCAGGAATTGCGCATACAACATGCGCACGGAGACGTCGTTCGGGGCGACTTCCACGGCGCGCTGATACAGCTGCCGTGCGTCATCACGTTCGCCACGTTCGGCAGCGAACCGCGCTCGAAACCCCAGCAGGGCGCCACTAGCCGGGTCGAGCGTCTCGATGCGGTCTAGCCAAGGCATGGCGCGTGCGCTGAAAGCCGATTCAGTAACCATCCCGGTGTTCTGCATCCGGTCCCAGGTCCAGACCAGCGCAATCATTGCATCGACATACTTCGGATCGGCAGCGAGTGCCTGCTGAAAGAGCCGCTCGGCCTGCGGCAGCGAGTCGAAACTGAAATGATTTACCTGCTGCAGCCCGCGCGTGTACCCGTCGTAAGCTGTCAGGTTGGTGGTTCCGCCGTGCGCGATTGCGGCCTTGGCCTCCGGCATCAGTGCGCCGACCAGAGCCGTAGTGACGGCGCCGGCAATCTCGTCCTGGATCGCGAACAGGTCGGTCTGCTTGCGGTCGTAGCGCTGCGACCAGATGTGGCTGCCATCGAGCGTGCGCACGAGCTGGGCCGTGATGCGCAGCGTCTCGCCGGCGCGCTGCACGCTGCCTTCGACGACTGTCGCCACGCCGAGCGCACGGCCGATCGCGCGCACGTCTTCCTGCTTGCCCTTGAACGCAAATGACGATGTTCGCGCCGCGACCTTGAGCTCGTTGACCTGCGCGAGTTTGTGCAGCAGGTTTTCGGTCAGTCCATCGGAGAAGTATTCGTTGTCCTTGTCGGACGACATGTTCACGAACGGCAGTACTGCAGTGGAACGCTCACCGAGCGCCGCCTGGCCACCAGCCTGACCGCCCGGCATTCCGCCGCGCACGAACCAGCCCAGCGCCAACGCCGCGAGAATTGCTGCAGCAGTGAACACGCGCTTGTTGCCGAATTCGCCGAGTTCGAGCCTGATGCCGCCCGAGCTGAAGTCAAGCAGCCATGCCAGCACCAATGCGACTGGAAAGCCGAGCAGTGCCAGCAGCGTGATCAGGCGCGGTACCCAATCGGGCAAGTTGAGTTGCGGTGCCACCGTCGCACCGACCTGGATCAGCAGCCACGCCACGACCAGATAAGCCGCGCCAACCTTGATGACCTTGCGCCGCTTGAGTTCGGCAAGCAGGCTCATCGCCGGACCCGTTCGAAGTTCGGCGCGGCAGCGTGCATGACGGCCCGATCGGGTGCCAGACGCAGCGCCCCTGCGCGAATAACACTACGTCGTCTGAGTTCGGCGATGATGCCCAAGCCGTCGTCCCCTACCGCGTGTCCTGCGGGTCGCATCCGATCATACCAGCGGCGAGCGATCCGTGGTCCTCTCGTTTGCCGGGTTCCGGGTTTCGTCCTGCAGGCCGAACGTTCGAGTCCTTGCGTGCCTAATCGGATCCGCCCAGTTCCCCCATGAACTCCCGGTAATAGCGCAGCTCCGCGATCGAATCGCGCACGTCGCTCATCGCCGTGTGCGTGGATTCCTTGGCAAAACCCTTGTGCACCTGCGGCGCCCAGCGACGCGCGAGTTCCTTGATCGTCGACACGTCGAGATTGCGGTAATGGAAAAACCGTTCCAGCCGCGGCATCAGGCGATGCAGAAAACGGCGATCCTGGCAGATCGAATTGCCGCACATCGGCGATTTGCCGGGCGGAACCCAGCGCAGAAGGAATTCCATCGTCGCGGCCTCGGCTGACGCGAGATCGGCGTTCGACTCGATCACGCGTTGCCACAACCCCGACTTGCGATGCTGGCTGCGGTTCCAGTCATCCATCGCTTCGAGCCGATCGAGCGGGTGGCGGATCGCGAATTCCGGACCTTCGGCAAGGATGTTCAGTGCCTTGTCGGTAACCGCGGTCGCGATCTCGAGGATCGAGTCGCCGACCGTGTCCAGTCCGGTCATCTCCAGGTCGATCCAGATCAGATTGTCTTCGTGGACAGTCGGTTCGGCCATGGTCGCGCGCTGTCGAAAGGTCCGGCGCAAGATATCACTACGCTCGTGGCTCGCACAGTCTGCGCAAACTCCCTGTTGATCAGCTAGGCTTGCGGCATGAACAACGGCCCGAGTTTCTACTGGCACGACTACGAAACCTTCGGCGTCGATCCGCGCCGCGACCGCCCGGCCCAGTTCGCCGGGCAGCGCACCAACAGCGAACTCGAACCGGTCGGCGAGCCGCTGGTGATCTACTGCAAGCCCGCGCTCGACGTACTGCCGCGGCCGGTATCCTGCCTGATTACCGGTATTACCCCGCAACAAGCCGATCGGGACGGCGTCATCGAAGCCGAGTTCGCTGCGCGGATCCACGAAGAGTTTTCGGTGCCGGACACCTGCTGTGTCGGCTTCAACTCGATCCGCTTCGACGATGAGTTCACGCGCAACCTGCTCTATCGAAATTTCTATGACCCGTATGCGCGCGAGTGGGAGAATCGAAACTCGCGCTGGGACATCATCGACCTCGCACGCATGTGCTATGCCCTGCGCCCGCAAGGCATCGAATGGCCGACGCGCGACGACGAGAGCCGCGGCCGGCTGCCAAGTTTCCGCCTCGAGGATCTGACCGCGGCGAACAACCTGGCTCATCAGCAGGCGCACGATGCGCTTTCCGATGTGCAGGCGACGATCGGCCTCGCCCGCCTGCTGCGCAGCCGCCAGCCGCGCCTGTTCGATTTCTACTTCGCACTGCGCCGCAAACATCGGGCCTGCGAACTTCTCGACTATGCACATCGCACGCCGGTGCTGCACGTCTCGTCGCGCTATCCGGCCGAACGCGGGTGCCTGGCCATGGTCGTGCCGCTGGCGCAGCATCCGACCCAGCCGAACAAGATCATCGTCTACGACCTCGACGTCGACCCGACGCCGCTGCTCTCGCTCGATGTCGACGAGATTGCCGATCGCGTATTTACGCCGCGTGCAGATCTTCCCGAGGACGTCCAGCGCATTCCACTGAAAGCCGTCTCGGTGAACCGCTCGCCCGCGCTCGCGCCGTTGTCGGCGCTCGCCGGCGTCGACACAACGCGTATCGGGCTCGACCGCGAACGTTGCCTTGCCCACTTGGAGGTGTTGTGCGATGTTGCCGATCTTACCGACAAGCTCCGGCATGTCTTCGCGACCCCGCAGGATGACGCAGCCGTCGACCCGGAGCTTGCAATCTATCGCGGGTTTTCCGACGACGGCGACCGTGCACTACTGCGCCGCGTGCGGGCGACTCCGTCGAGCCTGCTCGGTCAATCATCGTTCACGTTTCGCGACGCACGCTATGCGGAATTGCTGTTCCGCTATCGCGCGCGCAACTGGCCCGAAACGCTTGCACTCGACGAACGCGAACACTGGGAGCGGTTCCGTCTTCGGCGTTTGCGCGAGCCGGCCGACCTGTCGCACTCTTCGCTCGACGACTACTTCGCCGAGATCACGCAGCTGCGCCAGGACCACATGGCGGATCCGCACAAGACGCCACTGCTCGACGCACTCGAGCAATGGGGACGCTACCTCGCACAAGGCTGACCATGGCAGCAAGTACCGCGTATGTTACCGCCAGCAGTTTCCGCTTCCTGCGCGAACTGGCCCGCAACAACAATCGCGAGTGGTTCGCGGCGAACAAGGAGCGCTACGAAAAAACCACGCGTGATCCGTTCTTGCGCCTGATCGGCGACCTCGCCGAGCCGCTGGCAAAGATCAGTCCGCATTTCCGCGCCGATCCGCGCCCGAGCGGCGGATCGATGTTCCGCATCTATCGCGACACGCGCTTTGCCAACGACAAGACGCCGTACAAGGCCTGGCTCGGGGCGCGCCTGTATCATGAACGCTCGCGTCAGGTGCCGGCGCCGCTGTTCTATCTGCATATCGCACCTGGCCGCTGTTTCGTCGGCGGCGGTCTGTGGCATCCGGAATCGCCGACGGTCAAGCGCATTCGCGACTTTCTCGTCGACAACCCCGCAACGTGGAAAAAGGCAGTGCAGGCGAAACGCTTCCGCGAACGCTTCGAACTCGGTGGCGAATCGCTGACGCGGCCGCCGCGTGGCTACGATCCGGCTCACGAGCTGATCGAAGACATCAAGCGCAAGGACTTCGTCGCGACGCGGCACTTCAGCGATGCCGAGGCGATGTCGGCGCAGCTGCACAAGATCGTCATCGAGGGCTGCAAGGGCATTGCGCCGATGATCGACTACCTGTGCGCCGCGCTGGATCTGGAGTTCTGATGCCCGCGCACTCGCATCGCGCGCTGCGCGTCATTGCCACCTACAAGCTGATCAAGGTAGTAGGGCTGATCATCGTCGCCACCGCCGCATTCGGTCTGGTCAAGTCCGAGCGCGTAGTGGCTCTCGCCGATTGGGTCATGCAGTTGCCAGTTCACCAAGGGCATCCGCACATGGTCGCCCTGGCCGACAAGCTGCTCGACCTTGGCCCGCGTAAGTTCCTTGCGATCGGCATTGTGTCCTGCATCTACGCCAGCGTGTTCACTGTCGAAGGCTGGGGCCTGTGGCGCGAAAAGCGCTGGGCCGAATACCTCACGGTCATCGTGACCGCATCGCTTATTCCGTTCGAGCTCTGGGAAATCTTCCGTCATTTCACCTGGCTGAAGATCGCTGCGCTGGCACTGAACATTGCGATCGTCTGGTATCTCGTCCGCGTGTTGCGCGAGAAATAGGCGCTACGCGACACCGAACGGAAATGCGAGCAGGTCGCGGATGTCCTCACTGCCCGTCATCGCCATCAACAGGCGTTCGATGCCGAGTGCGACACCAGCGCAGTCCGGCAGCATCTCGACTGCATTCAACAGATTCTCGTCGAGCGGCAACTCCACAAGGCCACGCGCGCGCCGGCGCGCGTTGTCGCGTTCGAAGCGTGCGCGTTGCTCGCTGCCTTCGGTCAACTCATGGTAACCGTTGGCCAACTCGTGTTGGCCAACGTAGAGCTCGAACCGTTCCGCGACCGGCGGATCGTCCGCGCGAATTTTCGCCAGAGCACACTGCGAGGCCGGGTAATCGTAAACGACGTTGATGCGCCCGGCCGGAAATGCCGGCTGGATCCGATGCGTCAGCAGCAGGTCGAGCCAATCGTCCCGGCCCAGCCCTTCATCGCTCACGCGCACGCCATGCAGCGCGCTGCGCAGCTCCTGGTCATCGGCCGTCAACGGATCGAGGCCCACGGCGCCGAGGAACAAGTCGCGATAGGTCGTTGTGTGGACCTCGGCTGCGATTCCGCTCAGTGCGAGCGCCGCCTGGACCAGTCCTATCGTCTCGTCGATCAAGCGGCGATGATCCCAGCCGACGCGATACCATTCGAGCATCGTGAACTCGGGATTGTGGCGCCGGCCGGCCTCGCCGTTGCGGAACACGCGGCCCAGTTCATAGCAATCGCCGATTCCGGAAGCGAGCAGCCGCTTCTGCGCGAACTCCGACGACGTGCGCAACCATCGCTCAGGTACTCCGGCATCGACGTGTCCGGAAAAGTGCGTGCTGAAGCTCTCGATATTCGGATCCGTGTTGGCCGCTGCGGACATGACCGGTGTCTCGACTTCGATCACGCCACGCTCGGCGAAAAAGGCGCGTATCAGTGTGTATAGGGACGCGCGTAATTCCAGAGCGTTGCGCAGCCCGACGCGCTGCCCCCTCATCGCAGCCCTCTCCCCCAAGCTTGCTTGGGAGAGAGGGAGCTTGGCGCTCGTGCTACTGCTGGCGCTCCCGTTGTGTTCGGTGCTCGCGCTGGGTTCGACATTCGGGCTGAAATCAAGCCCCGAGTCAGGCTTGGCTGCGACGTCCCGGCTCCCTCTCCCCGACGTTGTCGGGGGAGAGGGTTGGGGTGAGGGGGCAGCCTTTCAGCCAGCGCGGCGCAAATCGATTCCACCACGTCGTGCGTGCGCTCCAATACGTCGTTGTTCCAGAATCGAAGTACGCGAAAACCCAGTGCGCTGAATGCCCTTGTCCTGACTTCGTCGTAACCGGACTGCTCTAGGTGCTGGCTGCCGTCGAGTTCGACGATCAAGCGGCGCTCTATGCAGACAAAATCGACAATATAGCCAAGCGTTTCGTGTTGGCGACGAAACTTGAAGCCCAACTGCGCGCTACGTAAGCGCGACCATATCAACGTTTCCGCTGGAGTTTGCGCGAGCCGCAGCAATTTCTCCCGCTCCACGCGCTACCCCCTCACCCCAGCCCTCTCCCCCAGGAGAACTTGGGGGAGAGGGAGCAGAGCTTGAGCCCGGCTCTTCATGGAGACGCCGCCAGAAACTTGAGAAGCCGCGCCTCGTCCCAGACTTCGACGCCCAGTTCGGTGGCCTTGTCGAGCTTCGAACCGGCTTCGCTGCCGGCGACGACGAAGCTTGTTTTCTTCGATACGCTGCCGGCCACTTTTGCGCCGAGCGCTTCGAGTCGTTCTTTCGCCTCGTCGCGAGTCAACGATGTCAGTGTCCCGGTCAGCACGACCGTCTGGCCATCGAGCGGTCCGCCGCTGCTGGCGCCACGTTCGGCGCGCGCGAGAACGGCAGCGGCCGCTTTGATACAGCGTTGGAGAAGCGAATGTCCCTCGCCCTCGCCGAGATACGCGAGTGCGCTGTCGGCGGTCTCGGCTGGGATGCCGGCATCGAGCCACTGCTTGTGCGAGGACTTCGCGACGGCCTGGAGCGCCGTGAATGCCTCGATCACCTGTTCGCTCCGCTTCGCCGTGAGTTTCGGAATCTCCATATTGGCCAGAATCTGCGCCGAACCCAGTTCCGCATGCAGCTTCCCGCTCGGCGCATGCTCGTCGCCGATCTTCACACCGCGCGAAAGTAGGTCGTCGATGACGCGCTGGTTGCCCTCCTGTTCGAAGAAATGGTCGATTGCATGCGCAACCTCGCCACCGATGTCCGGAACGGCCTTGAGCACCGGCCACGGCAGATGGCGGATCAGGTCGATCTCACCGAACCACACCGCCAGCGCCTTCGCCGTGCTCTCGCCGACGTGCGTGATGCCGAGCGCGTAGAGAAAGCGCGCCAAGGTCGTCTCGCGGCTGCGGTCGATGCCCTCGATCAGGTTCTCGGCCCACTTCGTGGCAACCTTGCCGGCCTTGACCGTTTCCGGCGTCGTGCCGTCGCGCTCATCGACGCGGCGTTTCATGTCGAGCAAGCCGTCCAACGTCAACTTGTACAGATCGGCAACCGACTTCACGTAACCCAGGCTGCTCAGGTCTTCGATGTAACGTTCGCCGAGCCCATCGATGTCCATCGCGCGGCGCGCGGCGAAGTGGAAGATCCCCTGGACGATCTGCGCCGCGCAAGTCAGCCCACCGGTGCAGCGCGCGACGGCTTCGTCCTCTTCGCGCAGGATCTCCGATCCGCAGACCGGACAGTGCGCAGGCATCTGCCACTTCTTCGCGCGTGGCGGTCGCTGGTCGAGCACGACGCTGACGACTTCAGGGATCACGTCGCCGGCACGGCGCACGATGACGGTGTCGCCCACACGCACGTCCAGGCGCGCGACCTGGTCGGCATTGTGCAGCGTCGCATTCGTGACGGTAACGCCGCCGACGAAGACCGGCTTCAGCTTCGCCGCAGGCGTCGCTGCGCCGGTGCGGCCGATGTTGATAATGATGTCTTCGACGACCGTGGTCTGTTCCTGCGCCGGAAACTTGTGCGCGATTGCCCAGCGCGGCGTGCGCCCGACGAATCCGAGTTCGTTCTGGGTCGCCAGCGAATCGAGTTTGTACACGACACCGTCGATGTCGAACGGAAGGCGGTCGCGCTGCTTGCCGATGCGGCGGTAGTAGTCGAGACAACCGTCGATGCCATCGGCGGTCTCGGCAAGCGTGCTGACGGGCATGCCCCATTCGCGCAGCTTTGCCAGCATTGCCGAGTGCCGGGGTGGCAATCGCCCGCCTTCTATGGCCCCGACTGCATACGCGAAGAACGCCAGGGGCCGCTTCGCCGTGATTCGCGGGTCGAGTTGGCGCAGCGAGCCGGCTGCCGCGTTGCGCGGATTGATCAACAGCTTGATCTTGCCGTCCGAGGCGCGCGCTGCCTCGTTGTATTTTTCGAAACCCGCGCGCGGCATGTACACCTCGCCGCGGATCTCGATCACGCGCGGAAAATCCTTCCCCCGCAGGCGCAGCGGTATGCTTTTAATCGTGCGCAGGTTGGCCGTCACGTCTTCCCCGGTTTCACCATCGCCACGCGTGGCGCCGCGCACGAACACGCCATCTTCGTAACGCAGGCTGATCGCAAGGCCGTCGAACTTCGGCTCGACCGAGAATTCCAGCTTCGCCTTGTCGTCGAGCCGGCTCTCGATACGCCGGACGAAATCGCGCACTTCCTGATCGGTGAAGGCATTCGCCAGCGACAGCATCGGAATTTCGTGGCGCACCGTCGCGAACGCGCCCGACGGCGCTGCGCCGACGCGCTGTGTCGGCGAATCCGGCGTGCGCAATTCCGGATGCGCGGCTTCGAGCGCTTCGAGTTCACGCATCAGCCCGTCATACTCGACGTCCGTTATCGTCGGCTCGTCGAGCACGTGATAGCGGTGGTTGGCCTCGTCGATCTGCGCGCGCAGTTGTTCAGCTCGTGAGGCGGGGTTTTTGCCAGTGCTCATGGACTGAATTGTCGCATGGGAGGGCGGAAAGATTGAACAGCGAGAAAAAGGGAAACGTCCAAAAGATTGAACCACGGAGAACACGGAGAACACGGAAGAAAGCAAGGTGAATCCTTGACTTCAATTTGGCCCTTCTCAGTGTTCTCCGTGTGACATCGTGTGATTGAAACCCGACGGCTTGCATGTTGCGGCGGGCTGAACGATGCTTGCACCCGCGCGAGGGGAGTATCGACATGGCGAAAACGAGCTGGGCAGCATTCCCGCATACGGACAAGGCGTTCGACTACGCCGGCGACAAGCTCGCCAAGGCATGGCCGAAGCTGCACGCGGGCGACCAGGAACCGTTCCCCGACGACAAACACGTCGCCAAGCTGCTCAAGGCTCGCCCGGCGCTCGGAAAGGATGCGAGCAAGATTGCGGCCTCGTTGCAGGATGCCTGGCGCGATTTCCATCGCGGCGATTTTCGCGAAGCCTACGATGCCGGCGTCTCATTGAAGGCGCTGGGCGCGTCTGTCGCCATCAAGGCCGGCGGCATCCATGCGACATACCTGATTGCCAGCGACAAGGACAAGATCGCCCGTTACGAAACTCTCATCCCGCTCGCCGAGGCGGCCATTGCCACGCTCCCTGGCGAAGCCAACAGCCACTATCGTCACGCGTTTGCTCTGGGTCGCTACAGCCAGTGCATTTCGATCGCCAAGGCGCTCGCCCAGGGCATTGCGAGCAAAGTCCGCGCGTCGCTTGATGCCACGCTGAAAATTGCACACAAACATGCCGAGGCACGCACCGCGCTCGGTGTTTATCACGCCGAGATCGTCGGCAAAGTCGGCGGCATGCTCGCCAAGCTGACCTATGGCGCGAGCGCCGGCGAGGCCGAGAAGCAGCTCAAGGAGGCCGTCAAGCTGACGCCGGATTCGCCGATCGCCTGGATCGAGTACGGCAATGCGCTGTTGCTGGTGCATGGCGACCAGCGCGAAGACGATGTTGCCGAGGCCTATCAGAAGGCCTCGAAGATCAAGCCGCGCGATGCGATGGAAGCGCTCGATGCGGCGTGGGCGCGCGATCAGATTGAGTGAGCATGCCACGAAAGCCGCGGGAATGACGACCTCTTGATTACGTCGCGGGACATGATACTCACAAGAAACTGACTGAGGACGCCGTATCGCTCATATGCGACAATACCGTCCTGCATGCCCCCGCCGGACCCCATCGCGCCAGCGCCGGACGTCGTCCTTCCGGCGCAGACCCCCGATCAGATTCTCTCAGCGTCGGACAAGCGCTATCTGATCCTGCTGATCGCATTCTCGTTCTTCATGCAGATGCTCGATTCGACGATCGTCAATACGGCGGCGCCGAGCATCGCCGGCGCGCTCGGCGTCGCGCCGCTGAGCCTGAAGTCCGCGCTGACCAGCTACATGCTGAGCCTCGCAATCTTCATTCCGATCAGCGCCTGGCTCGCCGACCGTTACGGCACTCGCCGCATTTTCTGGCTTGCGATCCTGATCTTCACGCTCGGTTCGCTCGCATGCGGCCTTGCCCAGAGCTTGTGGATGCTCACGGCGGCGCGAGTGCTGCAAGGCTTCGGTGGCGCGATGATGATGCCGGTCGGGCGGCTCGCTCTGGTG
>Ga0157376_10000880_pt1 | contig 19694 bp, 19 predicted proteins | sample M45metaG_FD_121801 | JGI IMG/M metagenome (GOLD analysis project Ga0157376, IMG submission 121801) | Miscanthus rhizosphere microbial communities from Kellogg Biological Station, Michigan, USA - M4-5 metaG | ecosystem: Host-associated > Plants > Roots > Rhizosphere > Soil | place: USA: Michigan... | reverse complement strand
GTATCCCATTACATCCTCTTTCCACAATTTATAATGAGCTTTTAAAAACAGATAAAAGTTATATAAGTTATGGCACCGCTCATTGGGTGGCACCTAACCGGGTTGTTTCTGAATTGCCCGAAGCATATAGATGGGTCAATCAGGAGTGGATTATCCTTAATAGAAGGCATGCTGCCTACTTTATAGAGGATAAATTTATTATTGAACTAGTGAGTAGACACGATATGGACATTGAAGCTTACCCTGCTGTCTATTTGAGCCTACTTGGCGAATTACACGATGATTATATTATTAATAAATGGACCACTTTTGTAGATTGGCAACATCAAAATGCAGGAGATAGCTCTCCTTATCATTTTTTTGAAGCAGATGCTTTTTCTATGCAGCTTTTAGAAGAAGCTAAAAGGGGCTCCTGTTTTTTTGCGCGTAAATTCATGAAGACTTTTCCCGAGGAGATCTTGGAGACTTTGATTCAAGAAAACTAGATGGAGCGTAGCGGGTTCGAACCGCTGACCTCGACAATGCCATCGTCGCGCTCTACCAACTGAGCTAACGCCCCTAGACGAAGAGGATTTTAAAAGATCTGTTCTTATTGTTCTAGGAAAGAATTTTTTATAGATTTTTGATCGCTTTTCTGTATGCTAACCCTTAAGGTAGTTATGGTTTTTTTTGAACAGATAGAGCTAGCGCCTCCTGATCCCATTTTGGGATTAGCTGTAGCTTTTAATGCTGATAAAAGAAGTTATAAAGTAAATTTAAGTGTCGGCGTTTATAAAACAGCTGATCTCAATACTCCCATATTAGCTAGTGTAAAACAAGCTGAAGCTGACTTATGGATTTCAGAAAAAAATAAAAATTATTTGCCTATTGATGGAGATAAAACTTATTTAAATGAGGTAGGGATTCTTATTTTTGGAAAGCCTTTTTGGGAAACCTCTTCAGCGCGCATTGCAGCCATACAGGGAGTTGGGGGAACAGGATCTCTGCGTCTAGGCATGGATTTTCTCAAACAAGAAGTCAATGATCATCTTTATTATTCTAAGCCTACTTGGGTGAATCACCTACAAATGAGCTCTAAAGTAGGCATGATAACTCATGCTTATCCCTATTATGATGTGAAAAATCACTGCTTTGAATTTGATAAAATGGTAGCCTTTTTAGAGAAATTAACTCCAAAAAGTATCCTTCTGTTACATGCCGTTTGCCATAATCCTACAGGAGCTGATCCCACTTTAGAGCAATGGAAACTCTTAAGTGATCTTTTTTTAACCAAACAGCTATTCCCTTTTTTTGATTTTGCCTATCAGGGTTTTGCAAAAGGAATAGAAGAAGATGCGGCAGCTATTCGACTTTTTGCAGAAGCGGGACATGAGATGGTAGTGGCTAACTCCTTCTCTAAAAATTTTGGGCTCTATGGGGAAAGAGCAGGGGGGCTTTTTGTAGTTACCCATTCAGATCAAACAGCCGTACATATCACTAGTCAATTAAAGGTACTAGCACGCACCCATTATTCTAACCCACCTATGCACGGAGCCAAGATAATTGCTCATATTTTAAAAGATCCTTTACTTAAAAAACAATGGGAAGAAGAATTAACAGTCATGCGACAGCATATTATTAAGATGAAAGAGGCTTTAACCGCACAACTCATTTTAAAATCAAAAAAACGAGATTTTAGTTTTTTAAAAGAGCGACATGGCCTTTTTTGTTTTTGCGGTTTGGCCAAAGGGGAAGTTGATCGTTTAATTTCTGAATATGGAATCTATATGACAGAAGATGGTCGTATCAATGTAGTGGGACTGAACAAAGATAATTTAGATTATGTGGTAAATGCCATTATCCACGTGAGTGAACAGTGAGACAAATTAGTTATAAACCCTATCTTTTTTTACTCTTTTGTCTTTTTTTAATTTTAAGCCTGCCGCTACGTTTTATAGAAGGGGTGCGTTTTCGATTAATCCATTTTTTTCATTTAAGCTGGCAAGGATTGACTCTTTCTACAGCGCAAAATAGAGAAGAATTAGAACATTTAGAACTTGAAAATCAAAATTTACGCGCACAAATTCAAAATGTTCGTCAATGGTTACTTTTTGAAGAACGTTTAGAAGAACAACTGGAAAGATTTCAGCTTTTATCTACACATGATGAAGAAGCAGATTATTGGAAAGAGTTTTTTCAAAGAAGAAGTGAATATTTATGCCATCTTTTAGATAAACAATACCAGTCACTGCCCGCTGAAGTTATTTTTCGAGAACCCTCTACATGGAATAGTGCTATTTGGTTGAATGTAGGAGAAAAAGATAACCAAGCAGTAGGCCGTACGATTATAGCTAAAAATAGTCCGGTGCTCGTAGGATCATCACTAGTGGGTGTTGTGGAATCAGTAGGGCCTCTACAATCACGTGCTCGTTTGATTACAGATTCGGCATTGACTCCTTCTGTAAGAGCTATTAGAAACAATGGAAACCATCGCCTTTTACATGAGCACTTAGATGCTTTGATTCTAGGATTAGAGGTGATCCAAGAAAAGCATTTAGCTGAAGAATGCTTGGAAAAGCTTTATAAACTCAAAGAACAGTTAAAGATCACCCTACCTGATCGTTATTTAGCAAAAGGCGAGCTTCACGGCAGCGGCCATCCTTTATGGCGTTCTAGAGGACAATCTCTTAAAGGAGTGGGTTTTAATTATGACTATGCTGATAAAGAAGGCCCCGCAAGAGCTTTAAGATCTGCAAAAGAGATTCTAAAAGTGGGGGATATATTAGTGACTTCTGGGTTAGATGGAGTCTTTCCTCCCGATCTGCCCGTGGCTATCGTAACTAGTATTACTCCCTTAAGAGAAGGGGCTTGTAGTTATGACCTTGAAGCGGAAGCTCTTTGTACCCATTTAGATGATTTACGTTTTGTCTATGTCCTTCCTCCTATCCATTAAACCTCTTTCGAAATTAAGGTTCTGTCGATTTTTGGGTTCTTTTGATGAACGGCTATTAAACTCTCAAGTTATTCTGGTTCTAATGTCTTCATATATCGTCGGTTGAGAAGGACTACAGGTAGATCTGGATTAAAATAAGTTGACCAGAGGCTCAAGTTTGAACTCGTCCTAATCAGTAAATCACATCTAGAAAGCAAACAAGCATCTATTAATGCTTCTTCTCCAATGGTATAATTATTTTTATTCAAGAAATGAACTCCTAATCCATCTCTATTTGACCGAAAGGCTTCAATAGCCACTACTCGGTTGAAATATCTTTTTTTGGCTTGCTCTAAAAATTCGATCTCATCAGTTGCTATAAAAAGAACATACTTTTTTTCTTGTGGTATCTGTTTGTCTATTTCTTCAAAAACTGTTTCATATTCTATTTTTGGAGCCTCTTTAACTTTGTCAGTTCCTCTGTAGTGGACACCAATCGTGTAGTAATCAAGAAAATATTGGCAAACAAACGCATCAATTTTTTCGCTGATATGCGGCTTTATATGAATGTACTTCTTGATTATTCGAGCTGCTGTTTTTCTAGATATTAACCTTCTTTGCTGCCATGCTTTGGAGTACTCCGTTTCGGCTGGATAAACTAATGGCGCATTGCTTCTTTCTCCTACGTAAATAGGTTCAAAATAATAGGTCCACCAGTTTGGGCCGCAACTAGAATCGTAGTAAAGACCCCGGTTATCAAAATCGACTGTAAGTCCTAAAACATGTGGAAGTTGACCTGTTTCAAACATGTATAGCTGGCCTAATACTTGATTGGCTGCTGCAAACATTCCTAAACCGCGCATATTTTCTGGTCTAACTACACGAAATTCCCTAGCAAATAAAAAAGATGTAACTAATAAAAAATATAATGTGACTTTACATATCATCATAATTATATCTAGTTAAAATATCAGCAAGCTCTGTTTTAATTATTTCAAGGGACTCAGAGTCATAACGATCGCTATGCTTTAAAGGCACTCCTTGAGGTGAATATTTAATGATGGCTCGTTCTATATCTGCATGGTTAAAAAAGAATCCAGCTGTTTGTAAAATATAACTGAGATAGAGCCCTGTGTCCGCGTGAAGATCTTCGTAGCGAATGAATAGCACTCCTGGTTGGCTTTCCCAGAATTCATAAAATTTTCTCCATCTTTTGATAAATTTTATCACAATTCCTTTATCTATCTTGATTTTTTTTCCTCCTGTATAAGTATACTTGATTTTTTTTCCTCCTGTATAAGTATACAAGGAATAAAAAGCATCAATAGGATGTCTGATGAGACAAATAGCAATTTTTGGGCTCGGATCAATTTTTCGTAGAAAAAATGGGTAATGTGTTTTTATAAGTACTGGATCATTTTTTGTTGGATATCGGCAATGACCTTCGTAGCCATGATCTGTACAATATCCATCCCAGGGGAAAACATTTTTTAGATGAGGAAAGTCCTGGTCTCGATAGACAGAACTCGTTGTAATGTGCGTGGCTTCTTCTACCAAAAATCGCACCCAATGGTTGCCTGATCTTGGAAAAGATGCAAGATAGACTGTATTCCACTCATCTGCAAAAAGCAGAGATTGAACTATACAAAAAATGAAAATCAGCCTAAACATGAAACGTCCTTCCTTAGTTCTCAATCTTTAAAGATCGAACACTTGATATATTATGCTTAATTATGCAAGAGGTCTACTAATAAATTCTTGAAGCCGTTTTGAATGAATATGGAGGTTGATGATTTGGTATCGGTTCCCCTGAAAGATGGCGTAGGGCACCGCTCTTTTTTGCTGATCTAATTCCCAATGATATTGAAGCAAAGAGGGATTAAACAGACAGCTCTCATTGATAAACCCAGGCCCATTATTCTGATGCATAGGATCTATCCCTCCTAGGAATTGACCAATCGCTGCTGCGTCGAAAATGGCATGAAAAATTTCTGCTCGATTCGAATAGGATTTCGGGCGAGTAGTGGTATGAAAATGAGGGCTGATTAAATTGTATGTAACGGCGTATTCAGGCATGATAATAGGCAAACTGTCAATTATATCTGGCGAATTTTCCTTGCGGTAGCTGCCTATTATCTGCATGTCATTAAGGCCGAGAAAGGCCTTGTTTGCAAAATATTGAGCTAGATTTTCCATCGCTCTACTATTGGCAATCCATACAAATCCAGGAATGCATCGCTCTTCATTGTCAAATGTGGCTCCAATCCCCGAATACCCCTCTATAAATTTAGGCAATAGGTACTCTAAATCGGCATAGAGCATATTATCGTTTTCCAAATGAAATATATTTTCTAAAGAATAATAAGAGATGAAATCCCAAAGATAGAGAAATCGCTCCGAAGTGTAACGCCAAAAGGGAGAATTATGGACACATTCTCTTTCATATTTTTCATGAATAGTAGTTTTAGGTATCTGGTCATAAGAGCAGAGTTCTATATTTATTTGCTTGAGGGAGTCGAGTCTTTTTAGCCCTTTATCACTGCCTAGAAGAATAACTCTCGCATGGGGATTAAAAAGCCGAGCTTGCGAAAGTGCGATTTCTGTATAAGAGGGCACTTGATCGCCAATATGGACGAAAATAATAGAATAGTCTGCAAAAAGGGAAGATAATAAACAGGATAAAAGCCAAATGAGTCTCATGTAATTTCTCTTTCGAAATGTGTTTCCAAAAAAAACAGGTAAGTGGCAAGATAATCTCTTAATACATTTTGTTAATTTTATGCTTTTTTGGCACCTATTTTTTTCTCTTTTCTTTTTCTGTTGCTTTCCTCTTTTTTCTGGGGAAAGAGGCTCTTCGGATCCCTTAATTAGTGGCGATACATTTAGGCATTATGTGGATCACATCTTTGATGAAACAACAGCTAGTTTTGATCCCACAAAAGTGAAAGCGGGAGATCTCATTTTTGTAAAAACGGACTGGGAATACTTAGACCTTTTTTTTACGCAGTATCACCCCTCTATAGCTCATTCCTATATCTTGTTAACTCACAATAGCGATCATAGTGCTCCTGGTCCCTTTACTAGCTATTTAAATGACTCAAAGGTATTGGCTTGGTTTGCTCAAAATTTAGAAGGGGAGTCTCATCCTAAATTGCATCCCATTCCGATAGGCCTTGCAAACCGACATTGGCCACATGGAGACCCTCTTGTCTTTTCTTCACTTCTCTCTTTAGCAAAAAAACAAAATCGACCTTACCTCTGCTATATGAATTTTGCTCCTTCGACTTATCCTAAGGAGCGTCCTTATGTCTGGAATCTTTTTTCATCACAGCCTTGGTGTGTAGTCTCTAATGTGAAACCTCTCGCTTCCTACTTACAAGATCTATCTGATTCAAAGTTTGTACTCAGTCCTAGAGGCAATGGTCTAGATTGCCACCGCACTTGGGAAGCGTTATTGATGGGAGCGATTCCCATTGTTCGTAGTTCAAGCTTAGACCCTCTCTACTCCGATCTTCCCGTACTGATTGTAGAAAATTGGGAAATGGTTACAGAATCTTATTTAGAGGAACAGCATATAGTATTAAAACAAAAAGCCTATAATCTCGATAAGCTCTTTATTGAGTATTGGCTTAAACATATCCGTTCAGAGGCAAGATGCGACAATGGTTAAAATTCTTTCTTTTTCTTTTTTTTGTTCCTTTATTAGGAAACCCTTCAGAGCAGGTTCCTGAAAAATATTATGTGAACATGCATATAGGAGGACGGTTAGGCAATCAAATGTTTCAAATTGCAGCCGCCCTTAGCTTAGCAGAAGATGTTGGAGCTATTGCGATCTTTCCAGATCTCCATCGATCTGTAGAAGATATGTCTATAAACTATAAATATTTTTTCTCTTCCTTGAACACAGAGCAACCACCAGTGGCCCCTACTTATCTATTTCAAGAACATCCCCATTTTCACTTTTGCCCCATTTCTTTTCATAAAAACATGGAAGTCGTTGGATATTTTCAGTCAGAAAAATACTTCAAACACAACAAAAAGATCATATGTGATGCTTTTGAGCCTTCCCCACAGATTAAGTCATACCTCATGCAAAAATACCACGATCTCTTGGAGCATCCCAAAACAGTCGCTATTCATTTACGAGCCTATAAACTAGAGAGTTTAGATATCGAGAAATGCTTCCCTTTTCTTGATGCATCATTTTATATAAAAGCTGCGGAACAATTCCCTCATGAAGAGACCCTCTTTGTTATCTTTTCCGATCAGATAGAGTGGGCAAAACAAGAAATGAAAGATTTTATTCGTCCCCATATTTTCATAGAAAACGAACCCCATTATCACGACTTCTATCTGATGAGCTTTTGTAAACACCAAATCATTTCCCCTTCAAGTTTTAGTTGGTGGGCAGCCTATTTAAACAAGAACCCAAATAAAGTAGTCGTAGCTCCCGATCCTTGGTTTAGTCCCATTTCGGGACACAACTCATCAAATGTTGTTCCGCTAGAATGGTATAAACTCTCTTGGATCCATTAAATAGCAGAAAAAAACATAGACATGCTATAATTTTGTTTATTCATGTTATTTCTATTCTAAATGAGCAGTGAAATCTATGAAAAAGTGGTTAATATCATATAGTTTTTTTTGGATTTTTCCCCTGGAGCTTTCAGCTCTGATTCCTGAAAAGGTGGTCATTTGCGCGATTTGTCGCGATGAGAGTCCTTACTTGCCTGAAATGATTTCTCAGATAGAAAGTATAGGCTCTCTTTTTCAAGATTATCGAGTGGTTGTCTATGAAAATAATTCGGAAGATGACACACCCAGTCAGCTATATCGATGGAAAAGAGCAAATCCCAAAGTAATCTTGTTCGTCGAATTTATACCGGATAGTGAATTAGAAAAAAAGAAGGCGAGTCGGAACAATAACCAATTTACTGAAGAAGCACAAAAGGCCTTAGCACGCAATAATACATTATCCACAGCTCTTTCTCAGTTTAGTGCAGAATTCTCTTATATTCTTTTGATAGACGCTAATGTTAAGCGTCAAGTGTTAAACGAACTAATAGATGCTTTGCAGAAAAACGATACTTGGAATATAGATTTTTTATCCATCCCCGGCTTCTATCCGTTGAAATAAGTAATCGTTATGAATCCCATCCCATTCAGGATTAGTCGTGAAGCTATACTGTGAAATATTCTCGACCAGCACATAACCTTTCTGTAGCATAAACTCCACAATCTCTTCATAAAACGAGTTGTAAATTTCAATTAAAATATACTTAAATTGAGTTTTTTTGAAATTAATCCCTTTTAGTATATTTAATTCATAACCTTCTACATCTAAGCTAAAAAAATCAATATAATTCAGATTCAATTCATCTAGAATCGATTGCAAAGTTCTAACTGGGACTCGCTGAGTGGAAGGTTGATTTCTTCGCTTTCCATCGACACTTGACATAGGAGAGCCGTCAAAGTCTCCATAAAGATAAGTATTGTCTTGCTCGAAAGCACCTAAAGCACAGTGAAAACACCTAGAGTGAGGGCGATTACTTACTAAGCGTTTGTACAAAGAGGGGGAAGGTTCTACGAGGACTCCTGTCCAACCATAGAAATCTTCAAGGAGTTTTGTGTTTGATTGAAAGATGCCATCATGAGCTCCGACTTCAATAAATACGCCATTGTGAATACCTATCCGATTTCCCAATATGTGGTCGATGGGATTACCGAAGGCGTTTCTGCTAGAATAACTAATTTCATTAGATGGAATCAAAGGAGAAGCATTGAGAAAGCAGACAGCGAAAAGACTACAGATGAAAAAGATATTATTTACCTGCATCGGTAATTCTTGACATCCAATATGGATGCGTTAATTTTTCTCGATAAGTCGGATTGGTGGATGCATCTGCATATTGCACAATCCATTTTTGGAAATTCTCTTCATTGATTTCTGCCCAATCCTCAATGATGACAACAGGGAGCCCCTCATACAATGGGTCGAGTGGAGAGCTTTTTACGATAACAATACATCCCAAGGCTAAATCTTCCCAAGTTCGATGACAATCCAATCCATTGCCATGAGGGCTGATGGAAAAAGCATAATCAATTTTAGTTTTCCAAAGCATCCCTCGTGGCATCCAGGGACCATGATCGATAACTTGCGAATCTAGAAGAGCCTTAAAAATTGAGCTTCGATCTTCTCCAAATTGTAGGTACCTCTTAAAATCTCCATGCAGTGTATCAGCATGATGAAAATCGACAAAAGCTCGACATTTTCTCTGACTTGTGGGAAGAGCTGTGCGGAAAAGGAGAAGTAAAAGTTCCTCTTGCTCCCTAGGGGACCCGACCATGCCCCAGCCTCCTGCTGTTCCTTTATAAGCTACGGTATGGAAATCGATTCCAATAGGGATGGGAGAAATTTTTTTTGACCTCCCACCATAATCACAATTTTGAGCAAAAATATGAATGATGTTTTCTTGTAATAGCATCTCTTCAAATATCCCTTTTTTTAAACAGTCAGAAGGAAAAGAAGCATCCCCATCGCTGATAACTAAAACAAAGGGGTGTTGAATCGATGGAAACACTTTTTGATAGAACTCTGCTATCAAGAGAGGGGGGACCCAAACAATATCTCCTTTTTTCACATTTTGGTAGTATTCTGGATTTAAAATAAGACTCTCTTGAAAATAAAGGCGAGGGTTTTTAGGTGCACCCAGATCGCAAGAAGAGATAAGCCCAAAATTCCATATAAGTTGAGTCAATTCCCATCCTTCATAGCACATCACAGGAATCGCAAGGGAGAGAAGAGAAAAAAGAGATTTAATCACCATATCTAAACACGAGCTTTGGATTAATATAAAGTTTATCATGTTTATGGACAATCATAGAAGCATGAAAAGGAACATGTTCGCAAATAGAGGGATATTGATAAACAAAGGTATTCATTCTCCAGATAAGAGCATCGGTACCCCGATGCAACTTAATGCCGTAATTTGAGTTCGAGATCGAAGGAAGATTGGGCCTGGCTTCTTCAGCAAGATAAATGGATTCTAAGTTCTTATTAAGGTTCAAATACTTTATAATTTGTGGATGGTTATTGTCATTTAAGAGCTGTTTTGCATGGTGCTCTAAATCTGGAGTAACTATTGCGGAATACCGACACCCTTGAATCGATGATTTTTTATAGATTCCACATCCTCCAAAGGCAGAATAGACGGGATACCATGAGTTGTTCTGTGCGATGGAACGAGAAGTTTGTTCTTTTTTTTCTTTCCCCATATTATCATACCATTCCATCCCCAATAATTCGGGTCCGATCGGATTGTTTGCATCGCGAAATGCATACCAGTCCCAATAGTTATGATCAGGATCAATACCATAAGCAAATACAGCATCCCATTCTTTTGAAGATTGAAAGGTATCGATAAATCCATCCAAATCGGGTGCTCTGACAAAATCCATATCCAACCAAATCAGATAGGGCAAATCCTCATAGGCAGAGCTCATAGCCTTTTCTAGAATAATATTTCGTGCTCGGGCAATCTGTTCAGGACGAAACAGAGTTCCGTCAGAATGGATATTAATTGTGTTGTTTTCTAATTCTTGTTGAGACACCCATTCAGATTTCACCCATATCCGCGGATTCATTTGAGCCCATGACAAAAGAATACTTGAAGTTTGATCTGTAGAGTTATTTTCATAGATCAACATTCGGTAATCATCAAAAAGATCACCGATAGACTCCATGATCCTTTGCATTTTTTCTAGGCGAGGCGCCACATTGCGACAAACGCCGCAAATTAAAACCTGCTCATGGATCTGTGCCGCAAAGGCGCATGCTGAATAGAATACTAAAAATAAATAACGCATCATTTTTAATCTCTTCGATTATAGGAGTGAAGGCTAACGTAGTGGAAACCTCTCTTTTTAAAGCCCTCGATTTCACTCATTCGTTCAATATTGCTCCATTCTAGCAAGCGAATAGAGGCCTGATCTGTGCGAGCAAAGAGATAGTTAAAATAAATTTCATATTCTGAAGCCCCAGATCTAAAAAGCTCATTAGGATCTACCAGAAGACAAAAAGTTTTCCAAAAAGGAGCCTGATATTGATTTTCAACCTCTTTTAATAGAAGTTCAATGACGGGTCTTTGAAAAATCATGTGATGAGAAATACCCGAATAATCATGAAAACATTTATAAAATCCAGGGATCAAATAAGCTGCATGTTGAAAATAGGGAAGGTAATATTCCCATCCCGGATTGTACATCCCTCCATTGTGATCATTTAGAAAGCGCACAGGATTTAAAAAAATAGTATCAGCATCGAGAACCAAGACATTTGGAGAAATATCAGGAATAACAAGAGGAGCGTACAACTTGAGTAATTGCTGGTAATACCAACCTGCGCGAGATCCCTCTCGAAGAAGCTCTTTAGTAAGCGATGGATCATCTTTAGCTAAGGCGGTAGCTACATCTTGAAAAGAAAATGGATAATGGGATTCATCAAACCATTCAGCCTCGCTTGTGAACTGCTTACTAGAAACCACTATAATTCGTCGGATATTGGCTCCGTTTTCTCGAATGCCCTGGATGCAAAGATTGACCGTAAGCAAATCTTTTTCTACACATGGAATCACGACATCAATCTGATCATTTGAAAAGGGAAAAGTATACTCTTTTGCAGATAGAGTAGACAAATAAGTAAATAATAGAGTCACCAAAAGAAAAAACCGATTCATAACCTTGTCAAAACACTCCTTAAAAAAATAAGATATGCTACAATTTTGTTTGACGTCAATAGGTTTGTGATATTGAAAAATCTGGTAGAACAAGGTTTAGAGATTATAGTATTGAAGGGTGTTCTCTCAAGAAAGTGGCACCTCCCAAGGCTAAAAGAGCATGCTCAGAAATGCTTATAAAAAGCATAAGACCCTTGATCACAATTTGACTATTTGGTTAAGTTTAATTATCTTTTTGAAGAACAGTAAGATCATTAGGTCTATTAGCCTAAGCAAGATAGAGCCCTATTGTTTAGGTTGTTTTTTAAATTTTTTATAAGGATAAATATGCATATAAGATTATTGAGTAAAGGATTTTTAATAGCCTTTTTATTAATGGCCACTAATATTGCTTTTTGCCACAATTTTAATTATTTTTACGAAAATCGCATTGATGTGAATTTCGTAAACGAAGAAGAAAAAACCTTAATAGATCATGCTGACGTCAGCTGCAAAAAAGCCATAAACTACTCTTCAAAATTAAATGGTCTCGCGGGATTCGAAGAAGATAAAAGAAGTAATAGCATTCATGGCATTATTCCTTATTATCATTTGCTAAACAATTTGAATTCAATTCCCTTTACTAGTCATTTACATATCGGCCTCTATACTGGCGGCTCTTTCGTTGGGGCTTTATATGGTAATCAAGACGCGCTCTCTTCTGCAATTGGAATAGACTGGTTTCAAGATGACTGGGGATATAAAGAGATATGTTATGATATTTGTAACAAATTTTTGCTGAATCATAATTATCAAATAATCGAAGGAGATTGTTTTTCTATAGATAAGTCTATTTTTCAGCAACCGATTAATGTATATGTATATGATGCCGATCATTCTCAAATAGCTCATGAAAAAGCATTCACATATTACAATGATGTTTTAGCTAAAACTTTTATAGCCATTGTTGATGATTGGGAATGGGAAGATGTTCGAGAGGGCACTTTTAATGCATTTGATAAATTAGGGTATGTTGTATTGTATCAAAATAAAATTCCTGGAAACGAAAAAACCGGTAATGGTCAATATGTTGCTGTCATTAGGAAATAGTGTACTGAACCTGCTTTTTCAATTTCTTGATCCGAGTCTTTTCGATTTCCGTTCATGTGCTAGATCCTCCTTTGGCCCAAAATTTTAGCACAGAACCTAACTTAGACATCTATCCATGTTTTTGGGATCCATTATATTAGTAAATAAATTATTTTATCTACTTTGTAACCTTTGCAATTTGTTCCTATAGACAGCCTCAAATCAATTGCGTAAAAATTGGGTAAATCATAGTATACCTAAAATATTTAATGATGAGCTTTTTTATGAGATTGATTTTAAGTTTTTTTTTGATGCTCGGTTTTTCTTGGCTGAATGCAGATAACAATAGATTTTTTTGGGATGATTGGTCTACTCATCAACCGGTTTTATATGCAATTGCTACTTCTACCAAAGGTCCAATTATTGAATTCGGTTGCGGACATGGCTCAACAGATCTTTTACATGAAATTTGTGAGAAAGAAGAGAGGATTTTAATTACTATAGAAGATGATCTAGAGTGGTTAACCAAATTTTCTGAGAAATATCAAGGGCACGGATACAATCCTGATAATTCAGGTTGGCATAAGTTTTATTATGTTCCTGGAAAAAATTTAGATGATCGAGAAAACCCTGCTCACTGGATAGCGTTTATGGATGAATTTGAACTTCTAGATCAACTCTCTTTTGACGTGTGTTTTATTGATCAAGCACCTTGGTTAGCACGCTACGAAACACTAAAAAGAATGAAAGATAGAGCCCGTTTTGTTGTAGTTCATGATGTAGATTATTTTCCTATGAACGGAGTTTTTGGTAAAGTCATCAAACCAATTGTTGACAGAAATAAAGGTCAGTTTGATTTTAGTGATGTTTTTTCAACATTTCAGGTTTATTTTCCTAATCAACCTTGGCCTGCAGATACTGGACCACCAACTTTGCTAGGCAGTAATTTTGAAAAAGTTTTTCCAACAGTTGATTACTCTAATAAGATTACTATTAATAAATAATAAAAAATATTCTCACTTGATAGAAATTTTCCCCGCCTCATATTTATGGGGCGTTTAGTAAGTCTTTTGTATTACTGATGTTACTTCTTTCTATGACATAAAGCTCTCACCAATTGAAAAAGAGGACCGCTAGATGAGACGCTTGCCTTCTTTCAGCTTGATTAGATTAAAACAAGAATTTATAAGCGAATATTGCAGTTTTGTGTTGAACGCCTTCAAGTGTTGGGGTCTAATTGATAAGCCAGCTCTTATGTATTTAATCAATTATTCAAATCTAGGATATGGAGCAATTTCGATAAGATTTTTCTCCACCATGTAATTAAAAGATTTTTCTTATTCGACCAAAAAACCTGAGATACTTCTCCATCATGATTATGGATTTTTTGACCTGCAATTCCTCTTCCAGAAGATAGCTTTTTTAATCATTAAGGACAGTCCTTTACCAGAAACTTTCTAACTTTAACATTTGAAAAAATGAATGGTATTTTTCCGATGAAGAATCTATGTAGGAAGAAGATTACCCTGACTAAGATATTAGACTTTTTGTTGGCAAAAATTCAAAATTCTACATATAGTATCAGATTAAGAATAAAAAAGGAACCCAACAAATGATTCAAAAAGGCTTCTTAATATTCATGGCAATACTTGTCATAATGATCACATCATCTTTGAATGCAATCGATTCGCTAGGCCAATCTGAGAAATTTTCTTGGCTTGATGAGGAAATAGTTTTAGAGAAACTATTGAAAGACTTATCAAATAAAAATACGATAGAAACTATTTATGTAGATATTGGCGCTGGAAATGGTGCGATGATGTCAAATACAGCTAAATTGGCAAAAAATGGATGGAGAGGACTAGACTTAGAAGCTTCTAAGAAGTCGGCGGAAGAATTTGCAAAGATATACACGGATTATCCACTTATAAAATTTCATTTAGGTAAAGTGACGCCTTTGAATGTTAATCAGCTTTTAGAAGCATATAGTATTCCAAAAGATTTTGGAGTTTTGAGTTTAGATATTGATGGTTACGATTATTTTGTTCTTGAAGCATTATTACACAAATATCGTCCCAGCATTATCATTACAGAAATTAATGAAAAAATTCCTCCCCCTCTAGAATTTACAGTACTATTTGATGAGATGTACTCTTGGGAGTGCAATCACTTCTATGGTCAAAGCATTTGTAAATTAAAAAAATTATGTGATGAACATAACTATGCCATTGTTCATCTTGAGTACAATAATGCTTTTTTGATACCTATGGACATATATGAAGGAAAGTCATTATCTGCACAGGAAGCGTATTCAAAAGGATATAAAAACAGATCAAAGCGGGTTGAGTTTTTCCCATGGAATTCAGATATGGAATATCTATTAACAGCTACTCCTGAAGAATCTTGTTTATTTTTGAATCAATTTTTCAAAAAGTATGAAGGCAAATACACGTTGTTCATAGGTGAAGAAAAATAAATTGTAGACCTTGAGATAGCTCGACTTGTGGTCGTTTAAAAAGCAAGAAAAATCCACCTTTAAGATATTGGAGAAGCTTTTGAGTATGGATTTAATATTCATTTTGGACAATGTGCTTTGTTGAAAAAAGTTTTTAATGAAGTACATTGGCCGGAAAATCTTTGCACGGCTAAGGATCTATCGTTTGATAATCTTGTGATCCAGAAATTCCGTTCCACTATTCTTACTGATATGAAATTACTGCTTGCTAATACTTCTTTCTTACCGAGCAAAATAGAAAAAGGGATAGAATATGATTAAACTACATCAAATTAACTTCAAAAACCGTAGTTTTGGTATTTTGAAAATTCTTCTTGCAATATGTTGTCTCTTTTCATTCAAAGTTTGTGCATAGAACTAGTGCGATCTTATCGTGTTCTCCTATGATCGTCCCATGCAACTCTATTCTTTTCTAGAATCCGTTGAAAAGCACATGACGGGTGACCTGCTCCCAATAAATAGGTCCACCTAGATAAAGAAGTTCGTGTAAAATTATTAAAATAAAAAAGGACACGAAAAATGAAAAACCGATTCATAAAACCTGTAAAAAAAAACTTCTTAAAAAAAATATGACATGCGAAAATTTGGTTTATCATCAATAGGTTTTTATGTTTTTAATTAGCGTGTTTCATTTTATCCCTTTTACTTTGTCTATTTTAGGATTTGTTTTTTTTACAGAGGTTAACGCAGATACCAATCCATCTCTGCCATATCCTTACAATTCTGTAGAAATCCTACCCTTTGATCCTCATGCGCATTTTGGTTCGAATCAAATTGAGGGTTTGTCTTATCTTATTAAACACAACAAAATTAAAACGGTCGCAGAAATCGGGTCATATTTAGGAGCTTCCACATGCTTTATTGCTGAGCTTCTTCCCTATGATGGGAAAGTATACGCCGTTGATCATTGGCTAGGAAATACAGAGTGGTCAAACCACCTAGGCTTTAGAGAAGCACAGCCATTTTTTTATCAACAATTTCTTTCCAATGTTATCCATAAGAGACTTTGTGAAAAAATTATTCCCATGAAAATGCCAAGTATAGAAGCTGCACAAGTTATTGATGCTATTCCAGATTTGGTATTCCTGGATGGTTCTCATGACTTTGATAGCGTATATGAAGATCTATCTGCATGGTATCCTTTATTAGAAGAAAACGGAGTTTTATGCGGGGATGACTTCAATTGGGGTGTGGACAAGCCTGTGAAGCGAGCAGTATTGCGTTTTGCTGAAGAGAATAACTTGCGAGTAAACGTCATTAACGATTGGTTTTGGTACTATCAACTAGAGGAGCGGTAATTTCTCTCCTCCCTAACAAGAAGCGAATCTTGTTGCTGTCAAAAAAAATGAAAGATCTGGCAAAAATAATTAAAAGCAGTTTTTTATACTTTATACTCGCTTTTCAATTTATTTTGCCGGCTGAAGAATATGTCGCATGTAAGCCTTGGGGACAGTTAGGAAATCAATTATTTTTGATATCCTCTGCATTGGGGATAGCATGGGACAATAGTGCTATTCCTATTTTTCCAGATTTAGAAACAGAACAAGCATGGAATGTTCAATTTAATAAAAATTATGTGTTTTTTAGATTGAATACATCACGTCCTAAAAGCGTCGTATTTAAAGATGTCGCTTTGGGGTTTTATAAGAAAATAGAATATGAAAAAAACATCAGAGTGACCGGATTCGACACTCGGCTTAGCTATTTTGAGCATTATCAAAAACGACTGCAAGAACTTTTTTCCCCTTCTGAAGAAATTGAGAATATTATTCACCATAAATATGACAAGCTTTTATCTATACCAAATCACGTAGGAATGCACATCCGAGTATGTGCACATGAGATTTTGCCATTTTCTGGATGGGATTACTACATGTCTGCAATGAAATTATTTCCTGCTGATAGTTTATTTATTATTTGCTCCGACAGAATTTCGTGGGTTAAACAAAACTTTCCCCTTCAAGCAAAAAACATTGTCTTCATTGAGGAGAGTGATCATTATTTAATTGATTTTTATTTACTTACAAAATGCAAAAATCTCATCGTAGGAGGCTCTACTTTTGGTTATTGGGCAGCATTCCTGAATAAAAATCAGGATAAAAAAGTGGTTGTACCTTCTTTATGGTTATCTCATAAAGAGAATAGAACGTTAGAAGGATTTCCACATAAGTGGAATGTTTATCCTCCCGAATGGATTGTATTAGAGGTCCCCCTTGTTCGAGTTGTTCCAGATGATATTTTAGAATATACAACATCCAGTTGGGATTGGTAAAACCTATAGGAAATGATGACAAAATTTTTTTTTATTTTATCCAATCTATGTTTAATGAGCTTTATTTTTTGTGAAAACCGAGTGTCGATATCTGTGGTGATTCCCTGCGATAGAGCACATCTTCAATTTCTTCCAAGACTATTGAGCCTTTTAGAAACTCAAAGCCATACCCCAGGTGAAGTGGTCATTTCGGTCTCTAATAGCAACAGCAATGATGATCTTCTCATTGCTGAGATAGAAGAAAACAAATTCCCCTTTCTTCTCAAGATAATTCGATCTTCCAAACGTCAGTTTGCCGGAGAAAATAGAAATATCGCTATTGCAAATAGCACAGGAGATTTAATCATTTGTCAAGATGCGGATGATTTACCCCATAAACAACGAATAGAAATTATTAAAAATTTATTCGAAATAACGAATTTTGATTTTTTACTTCATTTGTATTTTTTACAAGATTCTGAACCTGTATTTAATCAATACTTGGAGTACTACAACACTCCATTTCCTCAGGATCACTACGAATTTTTAACTATAGACCAATCAATAGACTTCTTCAATATACATAACACGCACCCAGAATTTTTTACAAAATTTCGTAGCAGTCAGATTACCGATCGCTTAATGGGGGTTCACTTTGGAAATTGCGCATTTAAAAGAACTGTGTTTGATCTGATTCAGTATAACCACAATCCAAGTGGGCAAGACGTAAATTTTTACTCGCAGGTTGTCCATACTTTTAACAATATCCTGCTGATTAATCAGCCTCTTGTCTACTATGTCCGATCCAGAAGCTCTTACTATTCAGGGCGAGGAGATTGACATCCCTCTATTTGCCAACATGTTCCTTTTCATGCTCCTATGATTGTCCGTAAAAAGGATTATCCATAAAGCTAAATCATTTCACCTGGAATAGAAGCAACGAGAATATTGTTCGGATATTCTCCTTCATCACCTCCAGGGACAAAGCTAATGATATAGTCTGGATTGATTTCTAAAACTTTAGCAATAATTTGTTCTAGGGTCAGAAAGTCGAAGAGTAAAGTATTACAACAATGCAAGTCATCAATTAGAATAGTGTGATTTTTAATCGAATGTCTTTTGATTTGGTCAAGCTCTTCCATTAAAGGGGTATTTTTCACACCGATTGCATTGGGATCGGGCCAACCATTGTGCGCATCGAGCCAAAAAACAACTGGCTCTTGAATATCTTGGATGATATCCCACAATTGATAGCTTGAATCTTTTAGTGCAAGATGGATATTTTTCCGTTGATTAAAACGTTCCTTAGTGAATTGTATGTGACCAGGGTCAATATCTATGGAGTAGATCTCTTCGAATCCCGCATCCAGCGCTTTTTGGATTCCGCTCCCTCCAAAAGTTCCTGTTTCAACAAAGACTCTTCTTTTGAATTGGTGAAATCCCTGAGGACCCATATTTCCAGATAAAAAAATGGGAGAAAAAATTCCCATATAAATTGCGCATCTTATAAACTGCATCAAGCACATAGATAACCTCCAAAGAATAAAAGAATTTATAGCAGCCCCATGCTTTTTTTGCACTAATGATTTTTAGCGCTATTTAAGGAAGCCAAGAGAGTTTATTGCGCTGCCAATTATGGATCAGTCGCAGGAGCCTTGAATCGGCAATTCGATTTTCTAGGAATCTCATCATCCACTCGTGATTAATCGTGTCGAAAAATCCTCGAATGTCTCCATCGAGTATCCAATTTACTTTTCTGCTATTTAGACTCACCTATAGGGCATCCAACGCTTGATGTTGGCTGCGTCCTGGCCGAAATCCAAAGGATAAAGAATAGTTCGTGTCATAAGTTAACGAAATTACTCTTAATTGTTATAAAAAAATTGTTTCGTCATACTAGACCTAAGTTTTTATGGAGTTAAAATTCATTCATGACATTTTTGGAAAAAATCATTCCCATTCTCCTTATTGTTATAGCAATGCCTATCCACCTAGTACTAGCTTCAGCAAAACAACTTCCGATTGAAAATAAACAGATGTTACACTACCCATCCTCCAATGATCGCCCTTATTCGCTATTACTTACATAGAGCGAAAAGATTGATATCCTGACTTGGAAGAAAGAATTAACTTTCGCCAATACTCAGGATCGAGCTTTGAAAAAATAAATTCTCGCTTAGAAAATTCGTCTAATTTTTCCAACAAAAATTTTTC
>Ga0157376_10000877_pt1 | contig 19720 bp, 19 predicted proteins | sample M45metaG_FD_121801 | JGI IMG/M metagenome (GOLD analysis project Ga0157376, IMG submission 121801) | Miscanthus rhizosphere microbial communities from Kellogg Biological Station, Michigan, USA - M4-5 metaG | ecosystem: Host-associated > Plants > Roots > Rhizosphere > Soil | place: USA: Michigan... | reverse complement strand
CCCTAGAAATCCATATAATTTATTCATACCTTTCCTCCAAAGATTCAAAACTTTTTGTAACTCTCTTTGAATTTAAAAGCAAGAATAAAAATAAAAATTTAATTAAATAAAAATTATTATACAAATTATTAATAAACAGTAACTTAAAATTGTTTTTTATATTTAAATTTGAACTATAAGCGTTATTAGTTAATAATAAATTTAAGAGACGATAATTATGATAAAACAGAAATTTAAGCCCAAACTTACTATTTTAGAGGCAGTGGATAATCTGTCCAGTCTAGCAGAGTTAGATGCCCCTCCAGAAGAAGGAGAAGAGGTAAGTATTGACTGGACGGATAATAAACAGCTCTCCCAAAACCAAGAGCGAATTAAAGAGACTTTTCGCGTTTTAAATCATTATCTTCATCATATTTATCAAAAAGAACGCGGTCAACTAAAGGATATCTCTACACAGCGCGGGATTCAAGCCATGATGGTTTTAGCTGGGGAAGCAGCGCAAAAAATGGATAAGTATACCTCTCTATTTAAAGGGGCCCATGGGGGAGGTATCGCTCATCTAAAAGAATTTCAAGACCTTCAAAAGTTTTATCTCCATAAAATTGTAAACCGATTTCAAGAGTTTTTAGAATCAGAAGCCGCCTGGGAGGCTGAATGGAGTGAGCCTACTGAGGTGATGGATCTCGAAAGAAGGACTCTTAAAGATTTAGAAACTATTCGACGTGATAGGGAATATGAGCTTTTTTATATTAAAAAGGAGGACGGTTCTCCTTTTTTTAATAGAAGTCTCATCCGCCATATTCGCCTAATAGGTGAATTCGATGACGGCATAACAGATTCTGAAATAGGAGAACACCCTCTTACTCATTTTAAGATCATACAAGATAAAGAGCTTCAAATAAGTGCTAAAGAGATTTTGCATTTAGCTGCCGCTCAAATTGAGGATTTTTATAAGGGGTGGACCCATCAAAGAGAGCGTCCTTACGTACTTTCCTTACATAAAGCGCTTATGGCTCTAATGCTAGCTAGCAATAGTAGAAATTTAATACAAAACAGTATAGGAAAAAGCTGTCAATCCTATTATCAAAATTTTCATTTTTTTTTAAGAGAAGCGCTGAGATCTGATGAATACCGTAAATATACGAATCAGCCACAAAATACCTTACAAGGGTTTAATCGTATTCTTGTAAACCTCTCACAGGTTCTTGCCTCTCTTTTCTTTACCCGGATAGGCTCCCGCAGTGAGTCCATTGCCTATATTCAACGATTAATAGCCCATGAACATCCTCCGCTATCTGAAAAAAATCCTGAAGAGAGCGTTGCTTTCTGGAATAGTTTATTAGATGCTGATGACCAGCTTCGTTCACTATTAAAAAACCATCCTAATGGTCCTCTATTAAAGGCATTAGAGGCTTTCAAAAATCGAGAAATAGAACAGGGTTTTGATCCTTTATCTCAATATAATTACCCCTCCCAACTATTTACTCTGTCGGATAACTCAATACATGTCACCCTTCTTCGACTTCCCTCGCCTACTTTCCAAGAATATATAAAAGTATGTAAAGAAGTAGAAGAATTTACCGCTTTTTTACGTTATTTATATGGGAAACAACAAAAACATCTCCTTATAAATTTACAGAATAGAACCTCTTTAGAAGAACATGCTCGCTCGGTTTGTCTCGAAAGAGTAGCTATAGACAATAAAGAGGCTCTCTCTCTATGTACTCTACCAAAGGATACAGACTTTTATTTACAAAAAGCTCCCTACCAAAATCAAGATGAGGCGAAAGAATTTATTCAAAATTTTAAAAAGCAAATCGAGAGCGTAGAAGAATGTGGCTATTACTTCCCCCCTGATTTTCGAACCAAAGAATTAAAATCATTTGTAGATGGAATGATGAGTCAAATTCACCATTTTTTCTTTATGGATAATCCTCAACTTACCCTTAAAAACAGGCTCGATTTTATTGAAATTTTTTATCATTTCTTAACTTTAAAGTTCATAGAATGGATTAATCCAGACACCATGAGCTTTACATGTAAAGATGCTATAGATACAGGTGCAGCAGCTAGCGCTAGCTTTTTTGCCTTTATACGCATGCTAAGTGACCGACCCTTTTCATCGGATGAAAAAAACCAATTACTCTGGATTTTATTTAATCCCACCCTGAGTATCCGCGCCAGAGCGATCGATATACAACCTTTTAATAGATCCATTAGCTGTCTCGCTCACATGGATACCCTATTAGATAGTAATCGAGAGCTCATTCTCTCAGCATTAAATGAATATTACACAAAATCACTTCTAACCTCTTTAAAATTGTCTTTTCCTTGACTTTCTTGGTTCTCTCGATTTTATGGTTAATTTTGGCCAAATTTCGATTATTTTTTTGGGGATAATATACGAAGTTGATATTATGCCCAAAAAAATAACGCAAGAGGTCTAAATATCTCACTCATGAGATTTAAACTTAAAGCTCTGCTCATGCTAACTATCCCCTTTCTGATATGGGGATTAGAACGTTTTTGCCATCGACAAACAGATGGGTTTAGTAGACAACGCATGGAATCTTCCCTCTCATTTGATCCTGTTTGGGAAGTAGAAAAACTAGACCCAGCAGCACTAAAAAGAGTTCAAACGATCCTAAATCAAAAATTTTTTTATTTAGCACGCGGCGCTCAAGCCTATGCTTTTGTTTCAGAGGATGGTCTCTATGTCCTTAAATGTTTCCAACATTATCGAATGCGTCCCCCTTTTTGGAGCTACTTACTCCCCTCTTCTTTTTCTGAAACAAAGATCACGCGACGTAGACTGCTTCTAGAAGCTGACTTTGCAAGTTATAAAATAGCCTATGAAAAATTAAAAAATGAAACGGGCCTTCTGTTTCTACATTTAAATAAATCAGACTATTTAGATCAGAAGGTAATATTCGTCGATAATTTAGGCATCCATCATGAGGTCTCTCTAGATAATATAGAGTTTCTTCTACAAAAACGGGGCAAATTGGCCTTGCCGACCATAGAAGATTTAATGAAAGAGGGATCTTTAAAAAAAGCTCAAGAAGCCATTGAAGATCTTGTCCATTTAACTATAGAGCGCAGTAAAAAAGGTATCTTCGATAAAGATCCCGATTTTGCAACCAATTTTGGGTTTCATGAAGGAAAAGCTATACAAATAGATGTGGGGCGTTTTTCCCTAGACCCGACAAGAAGCGATCCAGAGGTGTATAAAGTAGATCTTATACATGCTACTGACCCTCTAATTAAATGGTTAGAAAGTCATTATCCCATTTTATCAAAACATCTCATTAACTACAGACAAACTTATGTTGAAAAAAAAACTGATTAAAATCATCACTATATCGCTTATTCTTATACCTTCATTTTATTTTCTTGATTTTTTTGTAGAACAAAAGACTCATAAATTCACCACACGTGGCATTGCTTCAAGACTACCCTTTAATTCAGACTGGAGCATTCCCACTCCCTCTCAAGAAGAATTACAAAATATAAAAACTCTTTTTAAACAAAAATTTACCTACTTAAATTCAGGTGGGCAGAGCTTTGCTTTTTTATCAGAAGATGGTCAGTATGTCTTAAAATTTTTCAAACTCTATCGAAGGCGTTTACCCGATGGACTTATGTACTTACCTCTTCCCTCTTTTTTAGATAAGATACGCGACAAAAAAGTGGCTGTGAAGCAGGCTAAATTAAAAAGGGATTTTGATAGCTATATGCTAGCTTATCATGAATTACGAGAGCAATCGGCTCTTCTTTTTCTGCATCTTAATAAAACAAATTTTCTTCATCAAAAAGTGACCATTATAGACAAAATTGGCATCGAACATCAAATTGCACTCGATGAGACAGAATTTCTTCTTCAAAAAAGGGTGACACTAGTCTATGAGGCTATTAATGATTTAATGGCTAAAGGAGAATTAGAAGTAGCGAAAAAAAGAATAGACTCCCTTTTAAAACTTATCCTAATACGTTACAAAAAAGGCATTTACGACGACGATGCAGTCGTCTCCAAAAACTATGGATTTGATGGAGAGAACCCCATCTTATTAGATATTGGCCGGTTTCAAAAAAAACCTGAATATACTTCTTTTGAAGTATATATAAGAGATCTAGAAGTGATTACGGCACGCTTTAGGCTTTGGCTGGAACAATCACACCCCTCTCTAGCTCCTTATTTAGATGAAGCAATAGGCCAAATAGGCTATACTCATTCTTTAATATGAAAAAAATAGTTATATTTATTATCCTCTTTATTGCAATAGAGCGCTTTACCTATTTACATACAGGAGGGTTTACCCCCTATAAACTCCTTTGCTCTGAAGAACGATTGATCTATCCAGATAATCAGGAAGATGTTGAGAATGAAAAGATACTCAACCAATCTTTTTATTACTTAGATAAGGGAGTTCAATTTTTTGCTTTTATCAGTGAAGACAACCAATATGTCTTAAAATTTATCAAACATCATCGCTCTTCTCCCAGTTCCTGGTTTCATTCCGATAAAAGCTTTCTCAGATTACAGAAAATTATCAATAGCTGCGATATAGCTTATCACTACCTAAAAAACGAAACAGGGTTGATCTCTCTCCACCTTAAGCCTAATCCATTGAAGCCTCGCCCCTTCCTACTTGTAGATAATTTAGGCATTGGCCATACCATTAACCTCAACGCTACCTCCTATATTTTACAAAAAAGGGCTGAAGATGTCACAGATAGAGCTTTGACTATACAAGATGTTAATGGACTAGTCACTGTGATTACAAAACGTCATCTTCAAGGCATCTGCAATGAAGACCCCAGGTTGCGCAATTTCGGTTTTGATGGAGATAGAGCTATTGAAATAGACCTAGGCTCGTTTATCCAACAAGAAAAAGAGAGTTCCTTACAAGAGGCTCTCCAACGAGAAACTCAAGAACTTAAAGTATGGCTAGACAAATATGACTCAAACCTTTCTCACTACCTATCTGAAAAAATTCAAGAAGCTTAAAAACCTCCTCTTAACTCTTTTTCTTTTTTATGTTACGGAGCGTTTTTGCCATTATCAAACAGAGGGGTTTCAATGCAGTAAAATTATTTCAGACCTCTCTTTTAGACCAGAATGGGAAACAGTTTCTCTAGATCAGCAACAATTTTTAGAAATGAAGGCTAGATTAAATCAAACCTATTTTTTTTTAAAAAGCGGGGGACAGTGCTATACCTTTCTAAGTGAGGACCAGCAATATGTACTTAAAGTTTTCAAACATCACCATATGCGTATTAACAGCCCCTTTAATAAAGTAAAATTGCCACAACCTTTCGATATTTATCGTCTAAAATTGCTAGGGGGTAAAGAGAGCCCTGAAGAGCGATTAAATCATATGTTCAATAGCTGTAAAATAGCTCATAATGAGCTAAAATCAGAAACAGCTCTTATTTATTTACATCTTAACAAAAGTAAATACTTTCAACAACCCATCAAACTGGTAGATAAATTAGGAATTACACACATCTTCGATCTAGATAGCTTAGAATTTGCTCTGCAAGCCAAAGCAGAACTGGTCTACCCTACCCTACTCCAACTCATTAAAGAGGGCAATAAAGAAGGCGCTAAACAAAGAATCGCTTCCCTCATAGATCTCTTTCATATTCGGGGTCAAAAAGCGATTCTCGATACCGATGCTCAAATACAACGCAATTTTGGTTTCATAGGCGAAAAAGCTATCCGAATAGACCTAGGTAATCTACAAAAAGAGGCTACATTGAAAGACCCTGTAGCTCAACGAAAGCTGCTTATTAAAGAAATAGAACCTCTTCATCTTTGGCTTCAAACCCGCTCTACTGAACTAGCCAACTATGTAGAAGAAGAATTGAAAAAAAAGAGAGAGCCCTGATATACTTTTTTATATGAAAAAAGCTTTAACCTATTTTTTGATCAGCCTATCTGTTCTTTCTTTTAATAAATCTCTTATTGCCAAAACCAACCCGGATTTACAATCTCTTGAAAATCAACTGCTTCTCGCTGCTAAAACGGGAGACCAAAAAAAAATAAAATACTTAATCGAAAAAAAAGTAGATGTAAATAGCCAAACATCAGGACAAACCCCCTTAATGGCTGCCTCAATAGCGGGTCAGGAAGAGGTAGTAAACTTTTTAATTTCTAAGGGCGCTAATCCCCACACTACCTTAAAAAATGGAGACTCTTCTCTTCATATGGCTATTAGAAATGGCCATTTACCTGTAGTGCAACTGCTGCTAAAAAATAAAGTAATCATTAGCAAACCCTTCACCTATGCCATGACTTTCCAACAATTTGAAATAGCTAGCTATATCTATAGCACTTATATAGAAAAAGCGCTCCAAAAAGGAAATATAGAGGAGATCAAAGAATTGCTAACCCCTCTCCCCTCTTACAAACAATTCATTAAACTGCCTATTCAAAGCTATATTGATCAATTGTCTCAAAATGACTCTAGTCAAGACTCTTCAGAACTTATTGCTCTCCTCAAAGACTTATAGCCAAATTACTTGAGTTGCATTATAACAAAATTAGACCTCTTGCGTAATTAAGCAAGAGGTCTATTAGAGGATTGAAAATGCATTTTTCAAGTTTAATCAACTACTTTGTCTCTTTAGTGGTCATTTGTAGCCCTCTATCCGCTTTACCTGCTTTTTTAAGCCTAACGCATGGCAGATCTGAAAATGAAATCAAACGAACTGGCATTGTAGCTGGAGCAGCGGTGGGAGTCATCTTGATTGTCGTTATATGGATGGGATCTCCTATTTTACATTTTTTTGGAGTAGGGATTCCCGCTTTCCGATTTGCAGGGGGATTTGTGGTATTCATGCTCTCCTTATCGATGTTACAAGCTGAGCAGAGCCGCATGAAACAGACTTCTGAAGATCAAAAAGCTGCTTCTCGTAAACATTCTATTGCCGTAGTCCCTTTAGCGATGCCCATTATGGCAGGACCTGGAGCCATCAGTCGCGTTATTGTGGCAGTAAACGAATATCCAGGGATGCTCAATCAACTATCTCTTTCTATATCAGCCGTAGCAGTTGCAGCCGTCTTAGGAACAGTTCTTTATTTTGCTACTAATATTGAAGCCGCTCTAGGCAGAACGGGCATTAATATCATCAATAGAATCGGGGGACTGATTTTGGCAGCTATGGCCACACAATCCATGGCAGCTGGGTTAATAGGCCTTTTTCCCTTTCTCAATGGCTAAGGCTGTCAGCTATTAAAAGTAATATTATATAATAAAAAATAATTTTAAAGATATTTTTATATTGTATTAATAAAAATAATAGAGTATAATAATGAAGAATTTAATATAAAAATAGAATATACTTTAAACACATGGACTCAGTATGGCCCTAGTAAGCCCCTATTCTCCTGAATATTTTAATACTCCCCCCAGTAGTCCAGATCATTTATTTGAGGGCTATAAATATGCAGTTATTGATTATTATCAGGTCCTCTCCCCGAATGAACCGGCTCTAAAAGCCACTAAGTCTTATATGGGCTCAGTGAAGAGCATGCGTAAAATGACACAAATCGCGGTGACGGCTTCCAAAGTAGCCACTACTATAGGAGCTGTTCTTTCTAAGATTGCTTCAGCCATACTCTATGAAGTGACTCAAGTGAGAGTCTACTGTGATATAATACTGATAAAAGACAAGATAAAAAATTGTCAAAAACAATTACAAACCATGATCCACTCTCTGAGAAGTAGTTCTATTGAGGAGTGGCCCGCTTCTATTAAAAATATCCTGTTCAATCTAGCAGAAAGCATGTGCAAAATACGCGCAGTAGTTGGCCCCATGCTCCAAATCATAAAATTTGGAGAAAGAATAGCGAATTCTACAATTTCTAGCTCTGTTTTAAGCGCTATTATTAAATGGAATCCTTATGCATTAGCAATAGTTAATTTTTATGGTTTTCTGAAAACAACTGTAGTGCTTCTTAAAAATATATATTCTATAGTCATGGTCTCCTGTACACCTATAAAGAATGCAGAAGAAGAACCCCTCCGTCAAAAAGAGGGAGATGAGGTAATGAAAGACTTGTATACCAACCTGGCAGCATGGGTATCTTATGGTTGTAGATCAGCTATTGGAATTATATTGATAGCCAATGTTCCCGCCTCTGCTATTCTTAGCTTAATCTCTGCTATTTTCCTGATGCTACTAGATCTCACCAAAGCCTACTTAAAACAAGAAGTATAGTTAATATTCTCTATCCAAATAGGAAATTTCATGATAAAATCTCCTACAAAAAATGAATGAAATTATATTTATTATTCATATTCTATGCATACTGAGTTTTGGCTTAGTGGCTTTACGCCTTGGGAAAGAAGCTTTAACCTGCTGGGTGGCTATTCAAATAATTTTAGCCAATCTCTTTGTCATTAAACAAATTTATTTTCTAGGCTTTGAAGTGACCTGTAGCGATGTCTTTGCAATTGGTTGTTTGATGGGGTTGAACTTATTACAAGAATTTTTTGGCAAGGAGAGTGCTAAGAAAGCGGGATGGATCTCCTTCTTCACTCTTCTTTTTTTTGCGGCTGCAGCTCAATTACACCTAGCCTACATACCTAGTATTCATGATACGGCTCATCCCTCTTTTGTCACTATTTTATCCACCTCACCTCGATTATTATTAGCCTCATTGACTACTTTTCTTATCGTACAACAAATGGATCTACGCCTATTTCGCACACTCAAAAGTAGGCTACCCTCTTTTGCGTTACGCAGTGCTATCTCTATCATTTTATCCCAGTTATTAGATACGCTCTTATTTACCTTTTTGGGCCTTTATGGTCTTGTACACTCTCTTTTTGATATCATCTTGATTAGCTTTCTTCTCAAGGTCTTAGTTGTTTTTTGTATGACACCCTTTACCTCTTTTGCCAAACGATGTTTACCTTCGAATTAATTCACACCTCTAAAAAATCTTCTGCTCGCGTAGGGAGGATTCACACGGCTCATGGGATCATTGATACACCCAATTTTGTAGCTGTTGGAACCAATGGCACTATTAAAGCTTTAGACAATTCTGTGGTCAATGAAATTGGCCTACAGCTGATGTTTTGCAATACTTATCATCTCCTTTTACAACCTGGCACAGAGATTATACGCAAAGCAGGAGGGCTGCACTCATTTATTCAAAGGCAGATGCCAATTATTACCGATTCTGGAGGCTTTCAAGTATTTAGCCTAGCCTACGGAGGGGTGGCTAATGAACTCAAAAGCTGTGGTCAGAAAAGAGAAAAGAATGGAGTTTTAAAAATTAATGAAGAAGGGGTGCTCTTTCGCTCCTATAGAGATGGCAGTAAAGTACTGCTGACTCCTGAGAGCTCTATCAAAGCGCAAAAAGATTTAGGCGCAGATATTATTATTCCTTTTGATGAGTTGCCCCCTTACCATATTCCCTCAGAGGATTTAAAAATCTCTCTCGATCGCACTCATAGGTGGGAAGAGCGCTCTTTAAGAGAGCACTTAAAAAATCCTCAAGGGCAAGCCATGTATGCCGTGGTACATGGGGGTATACATCCGGAGCTAAGGAAAAAGAGTATCGACTTTTTAACTCCCCTTCCCTTTGATGGCTTTGCTATCGGCGGTAGCGTGGGAAAAAATAAACAAGAATTAGTAGAGTTAATAACCTACATAGGAACCCATCTACCTAAAGATAAACCTAATCATTTACTAGGCATTGGAGATCTTCCATCCATTAACCAGTGTATTCCATTGGGTATAGACACTTTCGACAGCTCTTACCCCACTCGTGCCGCACGCCATGGGGTGCTTTTAACTAAAAAAGGAAGTTTCGATATTACTAAAATGAAAAATGCCTCTCTTTTGCGCCCTATTGAAGAAGACTGCACTTGCCCTACCTGTAAACAGTTTTCTTGTGCCTATCTCAACCACCTTTTTAAATCTCACGAACTCTCTAGTATGACGCTAGCTACCATTCACAACCTCCATTTTATGGTAGAGTATATGAAAGAATATCGTTCCAAAATATTGGAAGATTTGGTGTAGAGGTCTAAGATCTCTAATCTTTAAAACGAAGTCGCATACGAAAAGAGTCTAAAAACCCTAATATATCGAGTTCCTCTTCTGATAGGTCTTGAGGATAAGTAACCGTTAATTTATAGAGAATCCCATTGGTAATAATTAATCTACCTTGAGTATGTTCATCCCCATTTCTCAATGAAAAATTGAGAGCTGAATGTTTTCTATAAGGCGCTAATTCGTGACTAATGACTTTTGTTGTGGGCCCGTTCTCAGGAATAAATCCAAAACAAGCTTTTAAAATAGGTGTATCTCCATAAAATCTTACTTTTAAGGGGAGATGGATAAAACTCACCGCATAGGTAATCGCGCTCTCCTTTGCCGAAAAACTTCTATATTCATTAAAAGAGATAGGGTCACGCGTGATGGGAATGGATAATTCTTTAATAGAGTGATAAGGTTCTGTTGGAAAATCAACATTAAAAGCGCCTTGAGGCTCACGGTAATGAAGCCAACCTTTGATCGTCGGTTTAATAGTTCCCTCTGTTACTATCTGATAGATAAAAGGAGCAAAAATACCCAATAAAATAATGGCTATGCTGATGATAAAAGCGATAGTAAAACGGCTAGCGCCTCCTCTTATATCGATAATTTCTTCTTTTTTCTCTCTCCATAAAGCTTGCTTCAACCGATGGTAATGATGGATTTTTTCTTCATAGTGAATACCAAAAAGCCAGCTACCAGGAGTCGTTCCTAATTTATGAATGGCAAATACTTCCAAGGGGGCCCATAAAAGAGGAAGCAGTAGAGCTAATACTAGATAAAAAAGAGGATCGACATAGACAGGAGAGATAAAAGAGAACAGGACGCCCAATAGATAAAGTAAAGCATAATCTACAAAGCGCGAAAAAGCTATTTGAAACTTAATACCCATAATTTTGAATGCTATTCATTTTTAAGTTAACTCGCAATCTTTCTTTAGCAATCAATATATTTTCCCGACTATTAAAGGCAGAGAGTCTAAAAAAACCCTCTCCATAAGTTCCAAATCCCGATCCAGGCGTCACGACAAGGTGTAAGTTTTCTAACCAGGATTGAAACAGTTCCCACGAGTTAGTTCCTTCACAACTCACCCATAAATAGGGGGCATTGTCTCCCCCATAGACTTTACACCCTTGAGAGAGAAGAGACTCTTTAAGAATGGCTGCATTTTCTAAATAAAAAGAGAGTATTTTATCTGCTTCTTGCAGACCCTCAATCTCTAATGTAGCTAATCCCCCATATTGAGCAATATTAGAGGCTCCATTAAATAATGTCGTTGTTAAGCGTTCCCAATCACTGCGAATAGAAGTGCCATCACTATACTTTAATCTTTCTGGAACCACCGTCCAACCTAAGCGCACTCCTGTAAAGCCAACCCACTTTGAAAAAGAATTGGTCTCAATAGCTACCTCTTCTGCCCCTTTAATTTCATAGATAGAGCGAGGCAAATGAGCCTCTCTAATAAAAGAGGCATAGGCTGCATCAAAAATAATGAGCACCTGATTTTTTTTAGCATAATGCACCAGCTCTTCTAACTGAGCGTGAGTAGCTACCGCTCCTGTGGGATTATTAGGGGAACAAAAATAAATAAGGTCTACTCTAGGAAGGCTATTTAAAGAGGGGAAAAAACCATTTTCTGGTGTACAAGGAAGAGGGATGATCTCTTTAACTCCCTGTAAAATACTACCATCAATATAGACAGGATAAGAGGGATCTTGAACAGCAATAGATAATCCTTCTCCAAATAAGAGCTGCAAACGCCCAATATCGCACTTAGCCCCATCTGAAATAAAGATCTCTTCTGGTTGAATCTTTGTCTGATAAACGATGTCTGAAATTTTTTTTCTAAGAGATTGAAACCCCTGTTCTTGACTATAACCTAAGTAGCCTTCTCTCGTTCCTAAACGGTGAGCTGCTGCTTTCAAGGCTTCGGTCACCGAGTGAGGTAAGGGCTCTGTCGTATCACCGATGCCTAAACTAATCAATTGAGCTTCAGGATGATTGCGTGCAAACTCCCGACGCCTATTCTCTATTTCCCGAAAAAGATAACGAGAAGATAATTTGGCAAAGTTGCTATTTCTTTTAATCACGAGACCCATCCCTTTGCAACCAATAATTCTGCATTCAATATCCCGCCACCTGCAGCGCCTCTAATAGTATTATGAGAAAGAGCGGTAAAACGAAGATCAAAAACAGGGCACTCTCGCAATCTTCCTACCGTCACTACCATCCCCTTGCCTGTTAGTCTATCTAAACGCGGCTGGGGACGATCAGACTCCTCACGATAAAGAATCGGCTTTTTAGGAGCAGAGGGCAGTTGTAATTGTTGAGCCGCTCCTTCAAAATGCTCCCAGATAGGTAAGATCTCTTCTATCTTAGGCTTAATAGAAAATGCCACAGAGAGACAGGCCATATGCCCATCCACCACGGGCACGCGATTACAGTGAGCAGCTATTGCTATATCAGAGGCTGGAATGATCTGATCCCCTTCTATTTTACCCCAAATTTTTAAAGGCTCTATTTCTGACTTTCTCTCTTCTTGAGCAATATAGGGAATCACATTATCTAAAATACTTAAAGAGGAGAGGCCAGAAACTCCGGCGCCGCTGATCGCTTGTAAGGTAGTCACTACCAATCGTTTTACCTGAAATTGCTGATGCAAAGGAGCTAAAGGGATCATATAACTTTGTAGGGAACAGTTGGGTTTTACCACAATCAATCCCTTTTTCCATCCTCTATTTTTCCGCTGATTAGCAATAATAGCTAAATGGTCAGCATTAATTTCAGGAATAAGAATAGGCACATCTACACTTTGTCGATGATAAGAGGCATTGGAGACAACCGCTAACCCCATCTCTGCATAACGCTCTTCATAATTTTTAGCCACTGCGCTATCAACAGCAGAAAAAACGAGACGACATCTTTCTTTAGCGGTCGCTAAGTCATCAATAGAGTGGAGTGGCAAGTTCCCTATCTCTTCTGGTAGAGTCTCCTCTAAATACCATCTACCCTTTACTGCTTCAGCATATGTTTTGCCAGAAGAAGCTGAAGAAGCAGCTAGAAAAGAGAGTTCAAAATAGGGATGATTTATTAATTTAAAAAGATATTGCTGTCCCACCATCCCAGTGGCGCCCAAAATGCCTACAGGTATTTTCATTACACCAAACCCATTTCGCGTAATACATGACGCAATTTTTCTCTATTTTTAACATCCATCTCACACAAGGGCAGTCGATAATCTCCTGCAGGGAATCCTACTAGATTCATAGCCTCTTTAATCGGAACAGGGTTTACTTCTAAAAAAGCCGCCTTAAAAAGAGGTAGCAACTGATAATGTCTTTTTTTAGCCTCTTCAAACTTCCCGTCTAATGCCGCTTTGACTAAGGCACCCATTTCCAAAGGAATTAAATTACTCACTACAGAAACCACTCCCTTGGCACCAAGCGCCATCATAGGTAAAGTAAAGGCATCATCACCTGAAAAGAGAGAGAGATGAGGAATTTGATTTACCACATCTCCTGCTTGAGAGAGGTTTCCAGAAGCCTCTTTTACCGCTATTACTCTAGGCAGAGCAGCAATACGAATTAGGGTTTCTGTTTCAATATTTACTCCTACCCGACTTTGAATATTGTAAACCATCAGCGGGATAGAGAGACTCTCCACAATTGTTTTAAAATGGCGAAAAATCCCCTCTTGCGTCGGTTTATTATAATAGGGAGCTACGACACTTACCATATCTGCTCCCAAATCTTCTGCTAACTTAGAAAATTCAATAGTGCTTCGGGTGCAATTTTGACCCGTACCCACTATAATAGGTACCTTTCCCTTAGCTTTTTTTACACTCAGTTCAATCACTCTAGCTCGTTCTTTAGCAGAAAGCGTCATTGCTTCTCCAGTAGTTCCTAGGATAAGCACTCCAGAGATACCCGAATCTAATTGAAAATCAAGATTGCGAAGAAAGCCCTCTTCATCGATATGACCTCTAATAAAAGGAGTAATCAATGCCGTTATACATCCTTCCATAAATCCTCCAAAGTATATAACCCCTTTTTACCTTGTAACCATTCTGCAGCAATGAGAGCCCCTTTGGCAAATCCTTTAGGATTTCGCGCTTCATGCTGAATAGTAATAGTATCTACTGGAGAATCATATATTAAAGTATGGGTTCCAGGAAGAGAGCCCATTCTTATACTTGTTACATCCAATTTTTTTACTCTATCTATCTTCTCTTCTACTCTATTTGCCATCCATTGAGCCGTACCAGAAGGGGCATCGAGTTTTTGTTTATGGTGAAATTCTAAAGCGCCTACCTCGTAATCGTCAAAAGCATTCATTAATGCAGCGCTATAACTCACCATCTTCAGCCATAAAAAAACACCTAATGAAAAATTAGGGGCATATAAAATACCTATCTCTTCTGCTAGTGGCGAAATCTCTTCGATATGATCATACCAACCTGTAGTCCCCACAACCACATTTTTCTTTAGAGCCGCACATCTTTTTATGTTTTCCACGGCCGATTCCGGTCTGGTAAACTCAACACATATATCAGCAAGAGAGAGCTGGCCCCATAGATCTTGATTAGATCCTAAGCGCGCCACTATTTCATGGCCTCTTTCAGAGGCCATTTCTGCTACCCTCTTTCCCATCTTCCCATATCCTATTAAAGCTATTTTCATATTGGGGGATCATATCAACTTTCGTAATTAAATCGCTATGTGAAGGTAGGCTTCTGTAGATCCCCAGGGGAAATATAAAGGGAGTTCTTTCACTAATTTAAATAAACCCTCTCTAGCTAGAGAATAGCTAATGGTGACTATTTTTGTACCGGGAGCCACTTTTTTTAAAGATTCGATCAGCTGTTCAATGGAATCATCATTCAAACAAGTGCCATAAAGATAGATAAAAGTAGCCTGTGTTAAGTCAGCAGTGAACATATCTTCGCAGGTAAAAGTAACTTTTGGGAGCGCAAAACGCTCTTTAATTTGAGAGGCAATTGCTACAAAGCGCGGATTCCACTCAATACCATGAACGCAACATCCATAATAGGCGGACAAAAAAAAGAGTCCCCTGCCTCTTCCGCAACCCAATTCAATCACTCTATCTTCAGCGGTTAATCCGAAGGTTTTAGCGATCTCGTAATAGGCTTTAATAGGTGTTTCTCCATACTGATGGGGATTCTCCTCCTTTTTTTTTAAGAGAAACTCTTTAGAGAGACGATAAGGATTTAAAAACCGATAGGCTTTAAGAAGCGCTCGGTCATATAAGGCAAACTGAGGATGGTGATAAAAAAGCGAACGGGTTTGCCAATCATAAAATAATAATTTCGCTTTATAATAAAAGTAGTCACCAATTAATAACATGTCCAGGCTCGATAGCTAGAAAGGTTAATGGATCGATCCCTCTCTTTTGCAAAGCGAGATAAAGCTCATAAGGGGGCAGATCCACAGGTTCATCTGCAAGGGAAAAAGTTTTCCAATGCATGCCTATACTCAAGCGCGATTGCACTTCTTCATGGATTTTCACTGCATCCTTAGGCTCAATATGTATAGGGGACATAAAACGCCTAGGTGAGTAAGAACCAATCGGTATAAGGCTTAAATCCATGCCATTCCATTTTTCACCCACTTTTTTAAAATCATAATTATTGTACCCTGTATCCCCTACAAAATAAAAACGTTTTTGTCCTATTTCTATCACCCATCCTCCCCAAAGGGTATCATTTAAATCATAGCCTTTTCTACCAGAAAAATGTTGAGCCGGGACAAAAGTAGCTTTTATACAAGGAAAAAGTACTTCTTGCCACCAGTAAAGCTCAATGACACGCGTGATTCCTAAAGAGCTAAACCACTTTTTCACTCCCTCAGGAACGAGCCAGATGATTTTTGGAAAGTAACTAACCAATTTTTTCACGGTAGGTCTATCTAAATGATCGTAATGGTTATGAGAAATCAAAACATAGTCGACACCAGGCAACTTCTCTAGCCTTATAGGGGGGGTATGGTGACGTACAGGGCCCACAAATGAAAAGGGAGAACATCTGTTGCTCCAAATAGGATCAGTTAAAAATCGAATCCCTTCTATTTCAATAAAAAAAGTACTGTGATTAATCCAAGTAGCCAAAGGTTTATCTCTGTCCCATTTTTCAGGCGTAGGGTAGACAAAAGAGGCCGGAACAGGTAATGGAGGATTCCGATCATCATAATAACCCATTTTCCATAAAACAAAATCTGATAAAGAACCGCGGATTTCTGTTTGATAGCGATTATAATATTTTTTTTTAAAAACCATCTCTACCCACTAATAATCATCTTTTTATTTTTTTAGCTACTGCTTCTTTTAGTTGGACCTATTTTCCTTTAGTGCTATATCTCTTATTCGTATAATCTTATTAGCACAACCTATTATTAAAAAGATGCAGCAGGCTAAAAATCAATCGGGAAGTATAAAAAATGTCTGGGAGCACTCTTTACCTCCCATGATCTCTTGCTTTTCCAGCTATATCATGTGGTTTATAGACCGCTGCTTTCTCTCTTATTATTCTTTAGAAGCTTTAAATGCTACTGTTACCGCCAGTGCTCTTGCCTGGGGATTTCTAGGAGGAGCCGCTGTCATGGCGGGTATGATCGAACTGTTTGTAGCTCAATATGAAGGAGCCAATCAATCAGAAAAAATAGGGCCTGCTATCTGGCAAATGATCTGGTTCTCGTTGTTCACTTCTCTTATTTTTATCCCAATTGGTATCTGGGGCACTGATTTTTTTTACACATCACACTCTATGGAGGCAAGCTATTTTCGCTGGACCATCTGCTTTGGGTTTTTTCAGCCTTTAATCTATACATTAACCAGTTTTTTTGTAGGTAGAGGTCATAGTAAAGCCATTATTTCTTTAGCTCTTTTTTCTACTCTTTTTTACATCGTAATTGATAAAGCCTTTATTTTTGGTGTGGCAAATATAATTCCTAAAATGGGCTCTACAGGTGCAGCTATTGCAGGATGTCTCACTTTAGCTTTACAAGCTATTATTCTATTTATCTGCTTTATATTACCCAATAATCGCAAAACCTGCAACACTCATCTCTGGCATTTTGATTGGACACGCTTTATTAAATTTTCGAGAGTTGCAGGACCTCCGGCTATTTTATATAATATTGAACAGCTCGGTTGGAGTCTTTTTTATTCTCTCATGTTTCTGGCAAGCCCCATTCACATTACTATTTCCAGTCTTTGTCAGGGCTTAATTTTACTCTTCTCTTTTTTAGGAGATGGTCTTGCTAGAGGCTCTTCTGTCTTGGCAAACAATTCCGTTGGCGCGGGTAACTTTGATTTAGTCCGTAAAGTATGGAGATCCACTAGTCTCATTCTTATATTCATCTTTCTTTTTCAAGTGCTGATTCTTTTAATCAAACCCACTTTTTTTATCCGCAGTTTTTTACCTACTACCCATAGTACAGACCTCTTTGGAGGGCCTTTAGAAGGCAGCCTATGGTTTGTACTTATTTTTCTCCTTTTTCAAGGTTTTCAATGGGTTCTCTCCGGTTTACTTCATGCTAGAGGGGAATCTTTTTTTGTCATGTTCTCAGGCTCTTTATCGATCTGGCTATTTTTAATCAGCCCCGCCTATTTTTTTATAATAGAGCGACACTATTCTGTTCTGTGGGCTTGGTTTTTTGTAGCCTTCTATAGCATTATGTGCACTCTCATCTATTTTTGGAGATGGCGCACTCACCATAAAGAAGTGGCCTCTATTAGCTTTATTTGAGGATATGAGGCGAAGCCTCCACTAGCTCTTTTGGACCAAAAAATTGTATCGGTCCTGGAAATTGATAGGCGTCATTAAAAGCCCATTTCAAACGATCATTTTTAAATTGTCCAAAAAGCTTAGAATGAATATCCACTAATGTTTTTTTAATAACAGGCTTATTAACACCCTGCCGCTTCTCTAAATCAAGTAAAGCAGTCAAGGGCACGCCTCCCCCTTGCCATTCTATAACCTCTTTTTCTAAACCTGTTATAAAACTCATATAACCGGTTACACCTTCCTTAACCAATAATGCTGAAACTATGCCTAATGCATAACAGTAATGACTATCAAAATAAGAGGGCAAGGCCGATCTCCCCTCATACCCAAAAAAATGACACTGTACGCTAAATTTTCCCTTATAGCAGCCCTCTTTTGTTCTTTTTAAGAGCTCTGCTTTCACATTCTCCATCAGTAAACGTTCCGTTTCAATGAAAGAGAGTGGAATATTCCCGTGAGCATCCCTATCCATCAAAAGCTGGTTTTGAATCATTTCAGGAAGAGCCTTGAAAGTAGTAGCTGAAGGAGCAGATAGCACGTCTAAGATCTCATTTTTTTGCAAACTAGCTAGGTTATTTAGCTCTTTAATAAGAAGAGCTAGATCTGGCACAAATTCAATCACTCCCTCTGGAATTAAAATAAGACCAAAATCTTTACCTTGTTCACTTCTTTTACAAATAAGATCAGCGATTTCTTGGATAAGACCCATAAAACTTGTCTGCTCTGCTAGAATTTCCTCTCCAATAAGAACCATATTTGGATGTGTAGAGAGAGCACACTCTAAAACAATGTGTGAAGCTGACCTCCCCATTAATTTAATGAAGTGATAATACTTCTTAGTAGACAACTCATCTTTGGCAATATTCCCTATCATTTCTGAATAGACTTTACAGGCCGTATCAAATCCAAATGAAATGGAGGTAAAGGAACTTTGAAGATCGCCATCAATCGTTTTAGGAACTCCAATCACACTCACAGAGCTTTGCCGACTTAAAAAATATTCTGCTAAAAAAGCAGCATTCGTCTGAGAATCATCCCCACCAATTACAATTAATCCATTGAGTTGTAACTTTTGTACTGTGATCCATGCCTTTTCCAACTGCTCTTGAGTTTCCAACTTCATTCTGCCCGTACCTAAGAGATTAAAGCCTCCCTGATTGCGATAAGGAGCTAATAATTCACTTGTTATTAAGCAATACTTCCCATTGACGATGCCATTTGGTCCCTCTAAAAAACCTATCAATTGGCTTTCAGGATGTAGGCTCTTTAGGGTATCAAAAAGCGCCGCGATCACATTGTGTCCTCCTGAAGCAGGCCCTCCTGAAAAAAAGACTCCTACATTTAACGGCCTATTCTCTACTGCTTTTCCCTCGGCTATTTTTAAAACAGGTTGGCCTATTGTATGAGGAAAATAGGAAGCTATTACCTTATTGCTAAGGATCTCTTCTTTAATAAAACGAATAATAGAGAGATCGGATAGCTGTTTAGGAACTTCGGGAATCGACTTTTCTCTTAAATAAGTTAAATTTTCCATATATACTCAGTTAAAACATAAGGTAAAAATAGAAAATAGACAAGAGATCTAATAAAAAAGGACTTGTTTGACCATGTTTTAGGGTGTATAATGGCCTTTAAATTACAGGTTAATACGATGGAACCAAAATATATTTTTGTCACAGGAGGAGTAGTCTCCTCTCTTGGAAAAGGATTAACCTCTGCTTCAATAGCTACTTTATTAGAAAGTCGCGGTTTAAAAGTAGCTATGCTGAAATTTGATCCCTATCTTAATGTGGACCCAGGAACCATGAGTCCCTATCAGCATGGAGAGGTCTATGTGACCGATGATGGAGCTGAAACCGACCT
>Ga0157376_10000872_pt1 | contig 19783 bp, 17 predicted proteins | sample M45metaG_FD_121801 | JGI IMG/M metagenome (GOLD analysis project Ga0157376, IMG submission 121801) | Miscanthus rhizosphere microbial communities from Kellogg Biological Station, Michigan, USA - M4-5 metaG | ecosystem: Host-associated > Plants > Roots > Rhizosphere > Soil | place: USA: Michigan... | reverse complement strand
CTTTTTGCGGCGGGCGCGATCTTCTTCGGCGGCGGTGAGGGGCACGTCGTGTTCAAGGTGACGAACGCGAGCGGCGTCATTGGCGTCAATAACCAAGGAGTGTTCGAAGTTTTCGAGGTTGACGGCTTTACCCTTGGCGTAGATTTCGTGTTTGCCGTGAGTCTTGTACCACTCGGCAACGGTTGCATTCTTGTGCATGTTTTCGATGATCTGGCGCCACCCCACACCGGTATTGTAGGCGCAGAAGCTGATTTCGCCCTGCTGCGTAGCGTAAGGAATGATGCACATTTCGGTGCGACGGAAATCATAATTGAAGAGATCCTGGAACCACATGCCGGCGATGAACAGGAAGTTCCATGGGTCGGTTTGGCGGCGCTTCATGGCGTCTTCATAGGTACGCTCAGGTGAAGTGCGGCCATACTTGACAGTAGATTTCTTGGTGAGCGCCCAGGTCTTGTCAAACTTCTTGAAAAGATCGTAGAGCTTGAGGCCCTTGGGTCCCCGGAAGGGGTGATAGTTCTTCAAGAGGGCCATGGCCATCATGAAATTGGAGAAAGTCTTGCCGCGTGCTGCGTCGGTGATAGCGGTAACGTCCTTGGTGAGCTGTTCGGCGTCCAGGAAGCGCGGAACCGGCGCCCATTCCTTGGTTTCCTTGTTGATCATGAGCGCTGTGCCGACGCCGCAATTCGGATGGCAACCGCAGGAGAGCGAACCCCACTGGGATTCGTTGCCCTTGACCATGTCGGCGAAGCCGGCAAAGGTGGAAATGAAAGAGATGGGGAACCAGTCGCGAGTCGGTTCAACTTTGCCGACTTGCGCGCTGACGTCTTTTGCGAGGTGCGAAAGAGTGTAGCGCTGACGGAGGCGGCGCTCCGGAGTGATGTCTTCGTCGCGGCCGGTGAAGGAGACCGGCTGGAAGCTGACGAACGAAATTTTCTTGGGGTTTTCCATCGCGAACTTCACGACGGTGCCGACTTGATCGTTGTTGACGTTGTTGACGATGGTGACCACTAGCACGATTTCGATGCCGGCTTCGTGCATGTTTTCAATGGCGCGAAGTTTGACGTCGAAGAGGTTGCCGATCTGGCGGTGGCCGTTGGCGTCGTTGCCGATACCGTCAAATTGAAGGTAGGCGTAGCGCATGCCAGCTTCAAATGCTTTTTTGCAGAATTCCTTGCTCTTGGCGAATTCGATGCCGTTGGTAGCAGCCTGCACCGAGTTATAGCCGATCTTGCGGGCGTAGGCGACGGCGTCGAGGAAGTTGGGGCTCATGGTCGGCTCGCCGCCGGAGAACTGCACGGACATCTGACGCCGGGGCTTGATCTTGAGTGCGTTATCGAGAATTTCCTTGATTTCGTCCCAGCCGAGTTCGTGGACGTAGCCGACCTGGTTGGCATCCATGAAGCAGGGATCGCACATCATGTTGCAGCGATTGGTGAGGTCCACGGTGAGAACCGACCCGCGTCCGTAAAGAACGGTCGACGAGCCATGTTTGTGAAGATCTTCGTCGTTGTGTGCAGGAATATCGCGGCCAGGATATTGCTTTTCGATCCAGCTAAGCCACTTAGAGTCCACGGCCATCATGTCTTCGTAGTGACCATGCAACGGGCAGTCTTTCACCATCCAGACTTCGCCGTCGCGCTCAATGATTTGAGCCTTGATTTCGCCGACCTTTTCGTTCATCAGGTCGCGCCAGTCTTTTTTGCCGGCGATGATAGCTTCGCGGGCTTCTTTCACGCAGCCGGGACAGAGCGAGTCTGTCTGGCGCGGGAAGCCGAGCGTGGGCTTGGTCTTTTCCCAGGATTTGAGCAGCGGCTTATCGGACCACTGAGGCGTAACCGAAGGATTGGGATTCCGCTTATTGAAGTACTGAACGCCGTCGAAAGTCAATTTGGCGGCTTTGCAAACGATCCAATCAAGCGACCTTGCGATCTGAGTGCCTACTGAGTTCGACATAAACCTCTACCCTCCACTAAACATGACGCGCAACCTTGGATTAGGTTCGCGGTGAGCCCAAACCCCTACAATAAAATCCTTAGATTTTATGCCCGACATGGCCTGATTTGGTTCCCGAGGTCAGCACTAAGAAATCGGGGAACCGACTGCCCCCATAGGCCACAAATAACGTAGCACAAATCGCCGGGCGGGCTACGTTCCGCAACTAAGTCTTTCGGCTTGTATAGTTTGCCGGAGCAAAGGTGGAGAGGCTAGGAAGTTGCATTGAATGGGGAAAAACAGGGGTTGAACGGGGATATACAGCATTAAACGGGGATTGAGGGGATCGAGAAAAGGGGTGATTGATTGGGTGCAAAAGGGTGAGAATTTCCGGTTTTGCGCACGGAAATGGGGAATTTGGCGATTTTGGGACTATTCGTTGAGGGTGGGGCGGAGGACGGCAATGGCGAAATGGCTGAAGTTGACGGAGCCTTCGTCAAGCTGAAGCCAGCGGACGACACAGTGTTCGCTGAGGTATTTGGCGACGCGCGTTTCGGGAATGCCGAGATTGTCAGCTAGGAGCGACTTGAGATTGGTGTTGCCGCGGCGCGTCATGCCGGTACGGGAGAGGCTGCCGATGGCGATGCGCAGCGTGTCGCAGGCTTCGACGAAGTAGTACGTGGTCATGTCATCGTCGGTGAGGACGAACACGCCGGGTCCGGCCGGAGCGTGGCTGGCGTCATCCAATTTTGCAGGCGGACAGGTAAGAAGACGGCGCAGCTGCATTTCTAGAAGAGAAAGACGCGAGGCCAAGCCAGGATCGCCAAAGCGGCCTTTTACGCCGGGAGCGCCGGAATCGGGAGTGGCTTCGACAGGAATCCTCGGGATGGCGCGGCTGTCTACGACGCGCGGCGGAAGAATTTCGGCTGGTTCGTCCGAAGGAGGGATTGCGGATTCAGAGCCGCGGGAGCGGGTAGCGTGACGTTCGGCGGGACGCGATTCCATGGGAGCAGAGCCAGGCGAGGCCTTGCGGCGATTGCGTCCTCCGCGGCGGCCGCGGCGGCGGCCTTTTTTCTCTGCAGCAGATGCAGAGGATTCAGTGGGCTCGGCGGAGGGAGGATTTTCTCTTCCGGCAACGACAATTGTCTCGAACGTGACGGCGTTTTGTTCAAACGGGAGAGACGGATCTGGAATCGGAACGACGGGAATATCGGAGGAGTCGGAATCAGAAGCGGCAACGCCAGTCTGTTCGGGAACGGGATCAGTATCGGGCGGCAATTGGCCACCGAGGCGAACGATTGCGTCGCGCGCTTTGGTTTTCCAATCGCCGCGGCGAAAACGGGTGGCGGCGATGACGTACCACTCAAGCGCCTTGACGTTATCTTTGGCGATTTCGAAGTGGCGGCCGAGTTCGAAGGCCACCATGGCGTCATTGGTTTTTTGATAGAGAAGCGCCAACTGGCCGCCGGGGTCTCTGCTGCCACGGGCGCGACGAATACGAGCCGTAATCTGTTTCCAGTCAGCCATTTTCTGGATGCATTGTAACAGCGACGGCGCTAGGCGACCAGCAATCGAATGTATCGAAAATGGAATAAGTAGCGGATGTGATTAGCGATTGACGCCCCCCAATACGGTTAGTATTCTCTTGGGTGCCCTCCGGGAGGGAAAGATGTTTCGCCTACGAGCGGTGGTCGCGGTATTGGTGTCGTATTCGATGTTGGGAATGTCCCTGAATGGTGCAACGCCCGCCGCAATTGGAACAGTCACGTCAGCAAGCAGCGCACGAGTAGGTGAAGCAGAAGCGTCGAAGGGCACCACCGTGTTCGGCGGAGACCACCTCAGCACGGACAAATTTGGAAACATTCAGATTCGAACTGGAGCAGCACGATTTCTGCTGACAGGCGCGAGCTCTGCTTCGATAGGTACCAGCACCGGAATACCTTCGGCAACCTTATTGAGTGGCACGGCAGTGTTTTCGACTGCAAATGCGAATGCGTTCGTTTTGCACGCGTCGAAGGCTGATATTCGGCCGCAGACCGATCTACCCACCGTGGCACAAGTGACTTACGTGAGCGACAAGGAATTGCGGGTGAAGAGCACCCGAGGATCGTTGACGGTCACGGTTGAGGGCGAAACACAACCGATTCCGGAAGGTGGATCGTACAGGGTGATCCTGGATCCGGATTCCTATTATTCTGCGGAAAACGCGCAGGGCCCACGAGGAGTGGGAGGCAGCCGCAGCGGTGGGCCGCCACGGCGCGCTGGAAAGAGCCATTTCCTATTGATCGCAATCATCGTGACCAGCGTGGCGTCTGGCATAGTGCTATACGAAGCGTTGCAGAGTCCGTCCAAACCCTAAATAGAGTAGCGAGCAGATAGCGGTGAGCAGCGGCTCGGCTAGTTTGATCGCGAATAAATCTAGCCGTACTGTACCCGCCGACGCGGAGACGCGGAATTGTTGCGCGCGATCAATGGAAACTTGGCCAAGGAGTCAGCGTTTATAGCGAAGCGATGACTTCGATCTCGACTAGAGCGTCTTTGGGCAGGCGGGCGACTTGAACGGTGGAACGAGCCGGGGGAGCTGCGGCGAACGACTTGGCGTAGACTTCGTTCATGGTGGCAAAGTCACTCATATCCTTCAGAAAAACGGTGGTCTTAACGACGTGATTCAGATTGACGCCGCTGGCTTCGAGAATTCCTTTGATGTTTTCCATGACCTTTTCGGTTTGCTGACGAATGTCACCGGGGACAAATTCATTCGAACGCGGTTCGAGTGAGACCTGGCCGGAGATAAACAGGAATCCATTGGACTTTACAGCTTGAGAATAGGGACCGATGGGCTTAGGTCCCTTGTCGGTGAACACGATATCCTTCATTTTGAAGCCTCCTCCAGCGGATGAAAATTGTCAAAAATTGGATTGCGCGTAGGCCGCGCGAAAATCGTCGGGCACGCCGGGACGCTTGAGCCACTGGCGAATGAACGGCCCAATGGGCTGATGAGTTTCCTGTTCGAGCGCAGAGATCATATCAGTGATATCAAAGCCGCGCCCTTGACGGGCGCTAAGCATGTGCTGGATGGCCGCTTGAAAATGATCCGGACCGCAGCGATCGCGCAAAGCGTAAAACAGTAGCAGGCTCTTGGCGCGGGAAATGTTTAGGTCTTGGTTGGATTCGCGAGTGGCGTTTTTGGGGATCCGGGCGAGCGCGCGCTGAATAATGTCCGCATGAACCTGGGGGCCGGAAGCATTTTCACGAGCGAGGGCCGCAGCGAATGCTGGCAGCGCCGACATCGGCAATTGTTGCTCATGAAAGCCTGGATTCTGTGCGTAGCCAAGCCAGCCAGCAGCAAGTGCGGGTGCAGCGAGCGCCTCAGGATTTCCTTGCGAGACTCGCGGATCGATGAGCATGGTATCGCGCGAAATCATTTCTGAAGAACTATCTCGCGCGGCGCCGTAAAGAAGCGCGGAATAGCCTGCGTCTCTTTGCGAAATACAGCCGGGCTCGGCGGGACATTCCACGATCCATAACGGCGCCTGGTTGCCAGGAGTGCCAAAAAGTGAATCGTATGCCGCCAGGGTTCGGGAAAGTGAATCGCCGGCTTGCTGCAACGTGGCGGGATCAAAATCAGCGCGGCTCCAGACGAAAATTTTCTGGCGATGCGCCAGTTGTTGCACGGTCTCGCGATATCGGCCGGCGACCACAAAGGGGTTCAAGTCTGCCTCGGATTGTTTGAATCGAAGTTCAGATTGGCCGCCTTTCGCTGCACGCCCATCTTTCTTGCCAGATGCGTGAACAAGAAAATCCTGCGGAACACGAATTGTTAGATCCCATTCCTTCGGAGGCACCCCGCCAAAGCCGAAGACTCCGCGCTCCTGCGGAAGCGCAGGCGTCCAGCCTTCCGCCGGCAAAGAAAAGGCCTCGGCGGAAAAAGCAATGGCGCCATGCAGCTCGGGAGCGGCGAGAAAATCGTAAGCGAAGCTGATGCTGTGGACCACCCCGATGGGCCAGGAACTGGGAAAGCGGAGCAGGGTGTCGCGCGGATTGTCGGGAGAGGAAGAAGGTGCGACAAGCGCGCCATCAATTGAAATCACAAGGTTGGCCATGCCAAAACGGCGGCCCGGAAGGCGCACCTCCAGTGAGTCCAGCGGCCGATTGCCGGTGTTCTTAAGACGATATTCAGCGGCAACGTGAATGATGGGCTGAGGCTGAAAGGTGAGCAGAATTTTCTGCTGTTCTACGACGTAGCCGGGACCGAGAGAGGCGGCGCAAGAAGCGAGCCAGCACGCAGCAACGAAAGAGAGCGAGCCGAGGAGAAACGAGGATAAAGGAGAATGCTTCACGACCTGACGATTGTAACGGCGCAGGGAACGGCTGCAAAGCAGGTTCGAACCGTCGGACTCCAGAATTGCAGGAAACGGAGTTAGCGGCGGCGGCCACGAACGCGCACAAATCCCGTGCCGCTGTGATTGCGATTCTTTTCGCGGGCGGAAGCCTCGGCGTCGGCCTGCGCATCGGTCATGCCGTTATCAATACGCGCCAGAATTTCTTGCTCAGACAGTTGAGTATTTTTCAGCCGGCCGATTTCCGCGCCGGAAAGAGTTGGCAGTCCGCGCAGGCGGCGTTGCAAAAGAATTTGAACGGTGGGGTCGGAAAGGCCGATAAGCCGGTACATCACCGCGTCAGCGCTGATCGCGTCCAGCTGGTCGCTTTTCGCAACCGCCAGAATTTGAGCGTCCGTAAAGTTCGCACCATTGAGGCTCTTGGCGGCTGCAGCGCTGGTAAACGGATGATGGTGAGCATGAGCGGCGTTGACCAAGCCGAGACAAAGTTCATCGTTTACCCCGGCATTTTTAAGGGCAACGATCTGCGAAATCTCAGACTCGGAAGGATTGAGCTTTTTCAACTCTTCCATGCTTCCGGACCACATTCCGGCTTTGTCGAGCGGGCGATAGTCCGTTAACGGCTGAGAGTGACAGCCCGCCAGAATCGCGGACAGGACTAACGGAATCAGGAGCGATGGCAGCTTAGTCATACCCCTAGTGTAAGCGGAGGATAGGTAAGGGCTGGAGGCGTGTGCTATTGAGGATACCCGGACGAAAGTACAGGGTGCGAAGAATCAGTCGCCGCTAGGCTGGTAGACGCGTTCGACGCCCTGAACACCGGAAATTTTGCGAATGTTTGCGAGAATGCTTTCCAATTGGCGGCGGTCGGCGATTTCCAAACTGGCTTCAATGCGTGCGTTGAGGCGATCAGGACGGCTTTCGAGGTTGCGAATGTTGGAGCCGGCTGCGCTGATGACCGCCGTGATTTCAGCCAACAGACCGGCGCGATCCTTAGCGCGGATGGCGAGCTGTACAGGAAAGGTAGCGGCACTGGCGCCGCCCCATTCGACGGCGATGCGTCGTTCCGCCTGGTACAACAAATTCTGAACATTGGGACAAGCCCGAGTGTGAACCGCAACACCGCGGCCACGGGTAATATAACCAACGATTTCGTCACCGGGAATCGGGTTGCAACACTTTGCGCGAAAGACGAGAAGATCGTCGTGGCCTTTGACAACCAACGGGGCTTCGCCAAGGCCCAACATACGTTTGACGGTTTTGACCAGCGTGGGCTTGGTGTCATCCACATCGGAGTCGGCCGGCTTGGCGGATTCGCCGAGAACTTTGGTCAATACCTGGCGAGCAGAATATTTTCCAAAGCCGACCGCAGCGTATAAATCTTCGATCTTGGAGAGTCCCCACTCTGAAGCGGCTTTCTGAATATCGGCTTCGTCGATTTTCTTGAGGCTGCGGCCGAAGGCGCGCGACTCTTTTTCGAGCAGCCGGCGGCCCATCTCGGTAGCTTCTTCGCGCTCGTGGAGATTAATCCAATGGCGAATTTTGCTTTTGGCGTGTGAGGATTTTACGAAGCTAAGCCAGTCGCGACTGGGGTTGTGGCCTTTCTGCGTGACAATCTCCACGACATCGCCGTTGGCAATTTCGTGGCGGAGGGCGACCATGTGGCCGTTCACCTTTGCACCGACGCACTGGTGACCGACTTCGGTGTGAACAGCGTAAGCAAAATCAACAGGAGTGGCGCCGGCGGGAAGTTCAAGAACTCGGCCTTTGGGTGTAAAGGCATAAACTTCATTGGGAGCGAGATCGACTTTTAAGGTGGTGAGGAATTCGCCGGGCTCCTGCAATTCCTGGGACCACTCAATCAATTGGCGCATCCAGAGGATACGCTGATCATCGTCGGTGGACGGTTTTCCGTCCTTGTATTTCCAATGCGCAGCGACGCCCTCTTCCGCGATACGATGCATCTCCTGGGTACGGATCTGCACTTCAAACGGCTGGCCACCGTGAATCACCGTGGTATGCAGCGATTGATAGAGATTCGGCCGGGGCATGGCGATATAGTCCTTGAAACGGCCGGGAACGGGTCGCCAGATGTGGTGGACCACACCGAGCGCAGCGTAGCAATTGCGCTCGGAATCGGTGATGACACGAACAGCGAGAAGATCGTAAACCTGTTCGAGGCTGCGTTGCTGGCGCTGCAGTTTGCGATGCAACGAACACAAGCCTTTAACGCGAGCTTCGAGTTCGGCTGGAATGCTGTTTTCCACCAGCTTGGTGCGTATGGCGGATTGCACTTCCTCCAGAAACTTGTGATGCTGCGGCTCCTGCTCGGTAACTTCCTTCTGTAACGCCAGAAACGATTCCGGTTCGAGAACCCGAAAAGACAAATCCTCCAGCTCGTTGCGAATAATTCCCATGCCGAGGCGATGGGCGATAGGCGCATAGATTTCCAGCGTTTCACGGGCGATGCGCTGCTGCTTGTACGCTTCCAGATATTCAATGGTGCGCATGTTGTGGAGGCGGTCGGCAAGCTTGACGACCACCACGCGAACATCGTTGACCATGGCCAGAACCATTTTGCGAACATTTTCGGCCTGGCGCGCTTCCGGCGCGAGCATGTTGAGGCGGCTTATCTTGGTGACGCCTTCAACCAAGCGGGCCGTCTCTTCGCCGAAGCGTTCCTGAATCCGCGCCACCGGAAACTCGGTATCTTCAATGACATCGTGAAGCAAGGCGGCCGAAAGCGTGGTGGAGTCCATACGCATATTCGCGAGTATATGGGCGACTTCGAGAAGGTGAGTCAGGTACGGTTCGCCGGAGCGACGGAGCTGGTCACGATGACGCTCGGCGGCGATTTCGTAGGCGCGGCGGACCGGCCAAGGATCATCGGAAGGGCGGTTATTCTTTAGTTTTTCGAGCAGTTCGGCGAAACGCGCATCCAGCAGGCGTTCGGTGCGATCGCGATTAAACTGCAGTGGCAGATTGACCGAGCCTGACATCCATACATTTTACGCTGGATGGAGCGGAAGGGCGAGCGTGGAGGGCAAGGTGGGAAAGAAAAGGGACGCCGAATCGGCGTCCCTGGTTAAATCGATTTACGACAACAGAAAATCTTAATTAGTCGGTTGAGGCTGCGAAGCGCGCTTTTGCTTCACTTCCTTAACCTTGTCCACCAGATCGTCAGCTTGCTTGACCAGCGTAGAGCGCTCTTCGGCGCTCTCGACAGTGTCGGCTTTGCGGCGATACAAGAGGTTGAGGTAAGCCATGGCGTCATCGTAATCCGGGCGGAGGGAGATCGCCTTTTGCAGATCGGTGATGCCCTCGTCAATCAAGGAACCGTATTTGGAGAGATAATCGCCGCGAATCGCAGCAGGAAGCGGCTCAGTGTCCCTAACCTGCTTGCGAATGTTTTTCTCGTTGTAGTCCTTGCGCATTTCGGCGTTGGCACGGAAGGCGAGGGTCCAATCGATCACGCCGATCCAGTAGTACGGTTCCGGATCTTCGGGTTTTATCTGAATATGTTTTTGATGGTAGGTCTTGGATTCTTCAAAGAGCTTCGGATCGTAGGGAGTGCCGGCCATCTGGAACAGGATAGAACCAATACCATCAATGGCGCTGAGATTGTCAGAATTGGTTTGCAGGATTTCCTTGAACTCCTGGATGGCCTGCTTTCCGAGATTCTTATTCTGTTCGGATGGAGCGCCAGGGATGTACTGGCTGGCATAAGCCGTGGCGAGGTACAGACGCGCGTTGAGCAGCGAAGGATCGAGATCCTTGGCTTGCTTGAAGTCCTCGACGGCAGTGTCGTACTGGCCGTTCTTAAAGGCCGCGACACCTTTGTTCAGGAGGTCGCGGGCTTTCAGTTTGTCGCAACCTGAAAAACCGGCGGCGAAAACGATCAGCGCCAGGAGAGCGGCAGCCCGGCGAAAAGAAAATGCGGAGCGCGAAGCGTCCGAGTGTGCGAGCGATGCATGAGTCATCGAGGCGTCCATCCCCACGAAGCGCGGCCGCAAAGCAGCCGTCGCGAGATTTCAGATTCACCCTGCGCGGGCTATTCCACCACAATCAGCGACTTTGTTCCAGTCCAGGAGTCTAAGCCGACTGAAATTCCCGAGCCGTGCATGACATCCACTACCCGGGCAGCGAGTTGGAACTCTACAGGAGCCTCGCCCCGAATGAAAGCAACTTTACTGGCACGCTCTTTGTAGATGGATCCCAGCCGGTTTGCCAGGTGGTCCCCAGCAACCCGTCCCTGATTAATCCGGAGTTCACCCTCAGACAGCACCTGCACTAAGATGACCTGATCCGGAGGAGCCGGCCTGTCGATGGTCGCCGGCTGGGGCACCATCGCTTCCAGGCCTTTCTGCTGAGATGGCATGCTCATAATAATTACGAGCAAAACCAGCAGAATATCGATCAGCGGAACGACATTAAATTCAGTGTACGTTCCGCGGTTTGCACCGCCGGGTTGCGCCATAGCCCACCTCGCAAACAAGAAATGACCCGGCGAGGAGGACTCTCACAACCCTGCGAAACAACAAACTACAGCGAACGAAATCTATTGACCGGCTTCCAGCTTGGCAGTGATCAAACCAACCTTGTCGATTCCAGCGGCGCGCATGATATCGATAGCGCGAGCCACTTCTTCGAACAGAACTTCGTTGTCGCCTTTGACAAAGGCAACTTTTTCGGCGCGCTCCTTGAAGATCTGCTCAATGCGAGGACCGAGGCGGTCCCAAGTGGAATCTTCGTTGTTGATCTTGACCTTGCCGTCCTTGGTGACCTGGACGACCACGGTCTTATTTTCGAGATCCTGATTTTGCTGCTGGTTCGGATTGGGCTGCGGCACCAGCGTATCGAGGCCCTTGGGCGTCAGTGGCGTGATGACCATGAAAATGATCAACAGCACCAGCAAAATGTCGATCAGCGGAACGACGTTCATTTCCGCCATCGCGCCGCCCTTACTTTCTCCTACGCTCATCCCCATTGTGAATCTCCTGTCAGCACATCCCTGCAAAGGATTGCAGCTGTTGAAGCGCGCCAGGTCGGAGCCAGCGCGGCTTCCCTACTACCGCATACAAAGGGTAGCAGTTGCTTGCCGATACCTCAGTCGCCGTTGGGCGGAGGAGGCGGCGGCGTTCCCGTCCGTTCATTGCGTTCAGTCAGAAGGCCCAACTGATCCACCCCTGCGGAGCGGATTTCGTCCACGACGGCAACCACATCGCCGTATTTGGCGCGAGCATCGCTCTTCAGGAAGACCGTCTTGTCGAGCTTGTTCGAAATACGGTCCTTAATCTGTCCGGTGAGGTCGGCTTTCTGAACCTGCGTGTTTCCGAGGAAAATGTTGCCATCCCTGGTCACCGCCACCACGATGGAGTCATCCTTGTCCGCGTCTTGCATGTCCTTCGCGGTATTGGTACGCGCCATGTCCACTGGCTTGTTTTTCTGCAACATGGGCGTGACCACCATGAAGATGATCAACAGGACGAGCATGATGTCCGCCATCGGAATGACGTTGGGGGAAGCCATCTGGCTGCCCACCTGCGGCTTATAACGGCCGCCACTTCTCTGTATGCTGCCTCCAGCCATTTGCGGGCTCCTCCTCTATCTAGAGATGTGACCGCAAAGCGGTCAAGTTACTTCTTGGCTCCACGGCGAAGGATGAAGTAGTTGATGAGTTCCATCGAGGAGTTGTCCATTTCGACGTCGAAGGCTTCAACCTTATTGGTGAAATAGTTGTAGGCCCACACGGCAGGCACGGCGACAATTAAGCCGAGTGCGGTGGTGACCAAGGCTTCGGCGATACCGCCGGCGACGGCCGACAGACCGGTCGCGTGGCTCTGCTCGATGCCCTTAAACGCGTTCAAAATTCCGACCACCGTGCCGAACAGTCCGACGAACGGAGCCGTTGAGCCGATGGTGGCGAGGGCGGACAGGCCGCGCTTCATTTCCGCGTGAACGATAGCGACAGAGCGTTCCAGACCGCGCTTGGCGGCTTCTACGACGTCAGAATCGGAAACTTGCTGGGACGCAGACTGAAATTCGGAAAGGCCAGTCGCAACGACCTTGGCGATGTGGCTCTTCTTGTTGCGCTCGGCGATAGCGATGGCTTCGTCCAGCTTGCCGTCCTTAAGAGCGCCGGCAACTTGCTGCACGAAGATACGCGACTGTTTGCGCGCGGCACTGTACATCAGCGCGCGATCAATCATCACGCCGAAAGAGTAGATTGAGAGGACGAAGAGAATAATCACGACCGAGCGAGGCAGAAAGCTCATCTGACTCCACATGGTCCTCAGGTCCCAGCTAGAGCCGGTGGTCTGAAGGAACATGGCGGCATAAACGTACAAAGTGGCTACCATTCGTATGCTCCTTAGGCCGGCCGCTGTGCGACCGTGCCTTTATTAGTTCCGCGCCAGATACGGCGTTATTCGCGCCGGCGCCGACGAGTTACTGCAAATCGGTGAAACTCGAAACGCCTCGCCTGTCCCACGACTAGCAGGGCGCCCCGTTGTTACTACAGGTTGCTGCTACTGACCATTCAAAGAGAAAATCACGTCAATCGTGGTATCCACTTCCACCGGTTCCCCGTTCAGAGTGGTCGGACGGTACTTCCATTGTTTCACGGCGTCGAGCGCGGCTTGTACCAGCAGTGGATGCCCTGAGATGACCTCGAGTTGCTGCACCGTGCCACTCTTGGAAATGATCGCGTGAAGGCGAACCGTTCCCGAGATGCGGGTTTGACGGGCGAGCGGTGGATAGCTAGGCTGAACGCGATTGATAAGCGAAGCAGCAGTAACCGCGCCGCCCTGACGAATACGGGTTTGTGTCGGCTTTGGCGGGGGAGGCGCACCACCGACTCCACCGATAACACCACCAATGACGCCACCCATCTGCCCGCCGGGAACACCACCAGGGACGCCGCCCGCAACACCCATCATCCCAGGATCGGGCTCAGCGTCTTCCTTAATAATCTTGACTTCCTTGGGGATCGCCTTGGGCGCGACGAGTTTGCCTGCGTCCATCAAATGCGCTTGCGGCTTGACGTGAACAACCGGCGCAGCGGCAGGCGGAGGAGGCGGTGGCGGAGGAGGCGGGGGTGCAATCAGCAACATGCCCAAGCTGGCCTTCGGCAGCGCTTCGGTGTAGATCAACGGAATAAGAATAAGAACGGATAGAAAAGCGACCTGCAAAATCATGGACAGAGCAACTGTCCATGGCTTGTTGGTCTTTTTCCCCTTCGGACTGGAAACCACCATTTCTTCGAACATGGTCCCTACCTCCTCCCGGCGGGAGCAAGGCGCCCTGCGGCGGCCTCACCGTTCCGGGTTTTGTTGCCGGCTGCGGGTCCGGTCCCTGCCGCCGCTCCTTGATCACGGTAACGATGCCACCAGACCACAAGCGGAGCAGCAATGCCAAAACTGGAGTACGTTCCTACCACAATCCCCACCACCAGGGCAAAGGAGAATGCACGGAGCACCTGGCCGCCCATGAGGAAAAGCACGAGCACGGTGAGGAAAGTTAGACCGCTGGTAAGTATGGTTCGCGACAACGTTTGATTAATGGATTTGTTAACAACGTCGGCGAACGGCTCTTTGCGCAGCAAACGATTGTTTTCGCGGATGCGGTCGAAAATGACGATGGTATCGTTCATCGAATAGCCGACGAGAGTAAGGAGCGCTGCGATCACCGTGAGCGAAATCTCGAAATGCAATAAAGAAAAGAAACCCAGGGTGATCAAAACGTCGTGGAATACTGCCAGGACCGCGGCTGCCCCGAAGACCCACTCGAATCGGAAGGCAATATATAACAGCATGCCGCCCAAAGCATAGAGGGTAACGTAAACTGCCTGGCGGCGAAGTTCGGCGCCAACTTTTGCGCCGACGATTTCCGCGTTGCGAATTGCAAAGGGGCCCAGGGCAAAGCCATCCTTGAGCGACGCGACTACTGCAGGAGTGGAACCTGAGACTTTCCCGAGGTCATCAAAATTGGTCACCAGCCCGTTCATGGTGCGATCGCGATAGTCCAGAATCTGTTTGGCGAGCTGTGGATACCTATCTCCGGCAGCAGTAGACAAATTCAAGGGATCTTTTTGGGTCAAGTACGCGGCAAGAGTGGAAGGAGTGGCCGCATTGAAATCCGGTTTATCCGTGTTGCCGGAATTGTACGCGGTCGTAAGCGCGCTAAGCACCTGAGCCTTGCTGGAATCACGCGCCTCATCGGTCATACCGTTCTGGCCGACGAAAATCAGCACTTCCGAGGAGTTCCCAGCTGCGAAGTCGCCAATGGTCTGAATTTCGCTGTTGCCCAAACCTTTGGCTGCTAGCGCGGCGCGGAGTTGGTCCATGTTGGGCGGCTGCGCGAACCGCACGTCAACGTTGGTTCCGCCTTTGAAATCGATGCTGTAATAGAGGCCGCCTTTGGCGAAAATAGAGGCCCAGCCGGCGATCAGCAGAATCGCGCTCAGCGCGTAGAAATACTTGGCTTTGCCCATCCAATCAATATTGGGCTCTTTGAAGAACTCTATCATTCTGGCTCTGCTTCCCTTCCTTAGACTCCAGCGAGTTCCGGTTTGTTCCCGGTTTCGCGGATGGGGCGACGGCAGTGGCGGGCCATCGTCTCCTGAAATCGTTTGCTTACCAATCCAGTGTTTCTCCTATTTTTTGGTAGCCAGACTGGATTAGCAGTCCTAGTACAGCGTTAAATACTCAGTTGGGCCTGGCGGTCCATCTTTGCCAGATGGTACTGGAAAATCGTTTTCGAGACATAGACCGCGGTGAAGATATTCGCGAGCAGGCCCACCACCAGGGTGATCGCGAATCCACGAATCGGCCCGGTGCCGAAGAAGCCCAAAAACAGCGCCGACACCACGGTGGTTACGTGGGTATCGATAATGGTCAAGAAAGCCTTACTGAAGCCGGAATCGACGGCAGAGGCCGAGGACTTGCCATTGCGTAGCTCTTCGCGAATGCGCTCAAACACCAGCACGTTCGAATCAACGCCCATGCCGATGGTCAAAATGACCCCAGCGATGCCAGGAAGGGTCAACACCGCTCCGGACATGGCCATGAACGCCAGCAAAAGAATCAGGTTGAGCAGCAAGGCAACCACAGCATTCGCGCCCGAGAGTCTGTAGTAAAACACCATAAAGAGCATTACGACGATCAGACTCAGGATGGACGCCTGAACGCCATGGCGAATGGAATCAGCGCCCAACGATGGTCCGACAGTTCGCTGTTCAAGATACTTAATGGAAGCCGGCAACGCGCCCGCACGCAAAACTTGCGCCAAGTCGTGCGCCGTCTCTTGGGTGTAGCTGCCTTCGATCATTCCGTTGTCTTCAATCTTGCCGTTGATGCTGGGGGCTGAATCGACGTGATGATCAAGAACAATGGCAAGCTGCCTGCCCATATTCGCTTCGGTGAACGGGCCAAAGCGTTTTGCAGCTTCCTGGGTCAAGACAAAATTAACTTGCCAGAAACTGGGATTGTTGGTCTGGCGGGTTTCGCGAACGCCTGATGGCTGCAGGTCGCGCCCGGTAACAATCGGAGCCCGACTGACGACATACCAAACGTCAGTGCTCGAACCAGTCGCTGTCGCACTTCGCGAATCGCTCTTGCCCGGCAATAGTTCAGTACCTTGCGGTAGAACACCGCCATGGGCGGAAAGAGCTTCCGCTTGCGATGCGTACGGACGGGGATCCTCCACCAACCGCAGCTCCAGCTGGCCGCCGGCCTGGATCACACTCTTGGCGCGATCCGGATCACCTTCGCCTGGCAGCTGAACCAGAATTTCATTGTCATTTCTACCGCGCAGTTGAATGGTAGGCTCGGTCAAACCCAGTTCATTGACGCGACGCTGAATGGTCTCCAAAGACTGCGTCATCGTCGAGGACTGGATATTGGCGATCGCGCTGTTGCGAAGCGTCAAAGCGTAGCCAGACTGCTCGCCGGCGGCAGGCGCACTCTCCCACAGCGTTCCGTATTGCTGCTGCACCAAATCGCGGAATGCCGAAGATTGCGCAGAATCCACCCCGCGCACCAGGATGTGGGTATCGTCCACGCGTCGAATTTCGCCGTAGCCGATATTTTTGTCGCGCAACTGTTTGGTCAGTCGATCCACCATCTGATCGGTTTCCTGCGCGATGGCTTCCTGCACTTGTACTTGCAACACCAGGTGCGTGCCGCCCTGCAAGTCGAGACCGAGCTTGATCTGCTGGCTGAAGTTGTCTTTCAGCTGAGCGAGGGACGTTGGGAATTTTGGCAGGCCAATCAGCCCATAGACACAGAGAAGAATCACCGCCAGTATGAACAGCGCTTTCCACTTCGTATTGGGATTCATGATTGAGAAAGACGGCTGGATTTCGGCCGAGTTTGGAGTCGGCCGCACAACGGCCGCTGATAAAGCTGTGTCATATTGAGTTGCTGGTGTAGAGCGCTCGGAGGCTTGCCGACGGTCGAATTAACTGGCACTTTCTTCTGCCTCCACTGTGGCAATCGCCGAACGCGAAATCCGAATTTTGACCTGCTCGGCGATCTTCAAGATCACCGTGTCGCCGTCAATGCCGTTGACCGTTCCATAGATGCCGCTGGTGGTCACCACTTTGTCGCCATTCTTTAGCGCGGCGAGCATTGCTTGCGTTTTTTTGCGCTGTCGCTGCTGCGGCAAGATAAGCATCACATAAAAAATGCCCATCACGATAATCATCATGACCAACGGGCTGCCGAGAATTCCCGGCGTGCCGCTGGCTTGCAATAGGAGTGCGGCTATCATCGCTTCGATTGAACTCTTCCTGTTAAGATCAGCCGCTTCTCGCGATAGCAGACTGGCAATTCAGAATACTCACGGCGCGACAAGGGCGAGAATTGCACCCCCGCAAGCACTACCAAGTGGATTCTCTGTGCGATTCCCCGAGGACCGCCGGTGCAATCACTATACCGTTTAAGTACCGCCGACCGCAAAGCGGTCAAGCTGCCGGACCTGCCGCGTAGCGCGCCCGAACCTCGGATGAGAATTTTGCTAGATTCCCAAACTCGATAGCCTCGCGGATTTGTCGCATTAAGTCAAGGTAAAAGTGGAGGTTGTGGTGAGTCGCGAGGATCGCCGCGGTCAATTCTCCGGTGGCGAAGAGATGCCGAAGATAGGCGCGAGTGTACCGTCGGCAAACGCTGCACGAACAATTGGGATCGAGCGGTTTCTGGTCTTCGATGTAGCGCGCATTCTTGATCAGCACCCGGCCTTCACTGGTATAAATGCAGGCGTGGCGCGCCGCTCGGGTAGGTAGCACACAGTCCATCATGTCGATGCCCAGTGCAACATAGTCCGCGAGTTGTTCGGGGCGGCCGACGCCCATCAAATATCGTGGCTTATCTTCGGGAAGCAGCGCGGTGACTTCCGCAGCCATTTCACAAGTGAGTTCATGTGGCTCACCGACGGCGAGCCCGCCGACGGCATAACCGGGAAAATCAAGTTCTAGGAGTTGCCGCGCGCTCTCGCGACGCAAGTCGGCGAAGGTTGCGCCTTGCACAATGCCAAATTGCCATTGCGCAATGTCGCCGTTACGCCTCGCCAAATCCACAAAATATTCGCGCGCGCGTTTGGCCCATGCAGTGGTTCGCTTCAACGCGGCTTCCGCTTGATCCCGCGGCGCAGGCGTTTCGATGCACTCATCCAGGACCATAGCGATGTCCGAACCGAGAGCCAGCTGAATTTCCGCGGCCTTTTCCGGCGTGAGCAGATGTTCGGAACCATCGAGATGCGACTTGAAGCGCACTCCTGGCTCACTGATTTTTCGTAAATCGGACAGGCTGAAAACCTGGTAGCCGCCCGAATCAGTGAGAATCGCGCGGTTCCAGGACATGAACTTGTGGAGCCCGCCGAGCTTGCGAATCAGCTGGTGGCCCGGACGGAGATACAAATGATAGGTATTGCCGAGAATTACTTGCGCGCCCAGTTCTTCTAGCGCTTCATTGCGCAGGCTTTTAACAGTCGCCTGCGTGCCCACGGGCATGAAAACCGGAGTTTCGATTGCGCCGTGCGGCGTGCTTAGCAGCCCGCGGCGCGCGCGGCTGTTGCAGTCTGTTCTTACAACTTCAAACGAAAAATTCACCCACCGAGTGTATCAGGAGAAAATCCACGCTCCACCCATCTTGAGCGCCACCCACACTGCCCAGACCGCGATGGCGATGCCGAAAGCGTTGCCCTTCAGCTTTTTCGGGTTGAACGCCGCAAAGCCAATGGCAATCAGAATCAGCGTCCAGATGCTGAATATGTCGATGGACTTCGCCAGTGCCATCAGCGCCTGCGGCGTGCCCTCCGGCAGGAACGCGCCCACATTGGTCGCCACAGGATTGTCGAGATCCACACTTCCCGGCGGTTTCAAATACAGAATCAGGATGAAGAACGCTGTGCCGATCAGCCCCACCACGAACGCATGCGAAACCACGCCCAGAGCCACAGCGAAATTCGCGCCGGCTCCTCCGATTACGTTGTACGCCAGCAGCATCACCGCCGCTACGACCACCACGGCGATGATCGGCCCCAAAAAGCCGAAGCCATAAGCGATACCAGGAGAAACCTTGGCGCTCATCGCCAGTTGCTGCTCTTTTTGATCGGCACTCATGTTTGCCGCACGCGGGCTGGCTTCAATGCGCTTGCTGGCCACGTCGCGCCAGTCCACTTTTTGATTCATCACAAACGCGGTGATCAGACCGAGTACTGTCATCAACGCCACCGGCAGAATCCAACTGGGAGTGCGCGCGATGTCGGTAAAAGTCGCTTTCGGTGAAAAAAATACGCCGATCAGTCTCCCAAAGTGATTGATTGGTCCGGGCGCCGAAGGCATTTCGGGCGCGATCACAGGGGTCGTTGCCATAAGCCACTCCTCCACCACAAATTTTTGGACGCGCGTTTCCTGGTCATACTACGTGCCGGCTGGGAAGAAAGTATCATTGACTCGGTGAGATGTGAATTGGTAAAAAAATGTGAAGGCGGCGTTGCTAGCTGGCAGAGATTTCCGGCACGGCGGCGAGCAAGTCCTTTGTGTACTGTTGTTTAGGCTGGCTCAGCAAAAGCTGGGCTTCCGCAAGTTCGACCAACCTGCCAGAACGCATCACCGCAATCCGGGAAGCGATTTGCGCCACTACTGGAAGGCTGTGTGAAATGAAAACGTAGGTCAGGCCGAATTCCTGCTGCAGTTCCTGCAACAACAACAAGACTTGTGCTCCAACCGAAACATCCAGAGCCGACACCGGTTCATCGGCGATCACCAATTTCGGCTGCAGAATCAACGCGCGAGCAATTCCGATGCGCTGGCGTTGGCCGCCAGAAAATTCATGGGGATAGCGGAACATGGCGTTCGCGTCGAGTCCGACACGGCACAACATTTTTTCGGCGCGTTCCTGCCGCCGCCTCCTGTTGAGCGCCGGTTCATGAATGGCCAGCGGCTCGGCAACAATTTCTCCAACTCTCATCCGCGGGTTCAACGAAGCAAATGGATCCTGAAAAATCAT
>Ga0157376_10000871_pt1 | contig 19796 bp, 20 predicted proteins | sample M45metaG_FD_121801 | JGI IMG/M metagenome (GOLD analysis project Ga0157376, IMG submission 121801) | Miscanthus rhizosphere microbial communities from Kellogg Biological Station, Michigan, USA - M4-5 metaG | ecosystem: Host-associated > Plants > Roots > Rhizosphere > Soil | place: USA: Michigan... | reverse complement strand
GCGTGGCTGACAGCGCCGCAGAAGCGCGCATCGATCAGTCACTGGTGGCCCGGGTACTGCTGGGCAACGATCGTCGGGCGTTCGAGCAGTTGGTGCGCCGTTACCAAGGCATGGTGCGCGCCCAACTGCGTCGCCTGCTGCGCGGCGATGAGGCCGCGGCCGACGATCTGGCGCAGGAAGCTTTTCTATTGGCCTGGCGCAAGCTCGATCAGTTTCGTGGTGAAGCGAAGTTCTCGACGTGGCTTTACCGTATCGCCTATTCCTGTTTCCTGCAGGCTTACCGAAAGAGGCCAGGGTCTGCTGGCGATGCGGACGAGGACGAGGTCGAAACACTGCAGGCACCATCGCACACCGTCGATCTGCAACTGGATTTCGAAGGTGCCATGCAGCAACTGTCGGCTGCCGAGCAGACCGTGCTACTGCACTGCGTGCAGCTGGGCCTGAGTCATGAAGAGACAGCCTTTGTGATGAAGATGCCGCTGGGCACGGTGAAAACCCATGCGACCCGCGGCAAGGCAAAACTGAAGATATGGCTGGCCGCCTGGAACGAGACCGCCACCGAGGAGCAAACATCATGAGTCAACAGCACGACGACGATGCGATCGAGGCACTGTTGCGCAAGCAGTTCGATGGTCCGGTGCCCAACGAGGGTTTCAGCGAACGCGTGATGCAACGGTTGCCGCCGCGTCGCCGTCGAATGGCGTGGCCGTTGTGGGCAGGTATTTTCGTAGGAACGGGAGCGTGCTGGCTGAGCCTTTCGTCCGCACCGCTGTTACGTGCCGGCTGGCGTGATTGGATGGGCGGCGAGCTGTCGGCGCCGGCCATCACGCTGCTTCTGGTGATAGCTGGCATGTCGCTGCTGGCCTCATGGTGGAGCGTGACGGAAGCCGATGACCGTTGAAGCGAACGTGCCACCGGTATAGCGTGACAGCAAGCCCAACCATAAGAAGGTAATCATCAGCGTGTGGAGGAATGGGGAATGCGCTGGCGACGGTCGGCAGTTTGGCTGCCAGCCGTGGTCGTTTCACTGGTTAAGCTGGTCAGTTGTTAGGGCGGACCTGGGCAAGTGGTGCTGGCGTTTTGCAGGTGGCTTGCCGAAGAAGAGACGCTTGAGAAATCCCATGCTCGTGACACCTGACGCTTGAGACAAGCGGCCGCTGCTCACAGCGGCCAGATAGTAGCGCAACCATCGCAGCGGTTCGCTTGAACGATTAGTTAGCGCGCCCCGTACGCTGCGCGCCTGCAATAGAGACGTTCACTCGAAGGAGCTCCGGAAGATTTCTTCGCCAACGGAGAAAGTCAAGAAGGGGGTGGATGAGCAGTAAGGGGTACCAGGAAGCAGGTTACCGCCACAGCCATAGAGTTGGACTGAAGCGATACCGGCTGGAATTGTTCCTAGCGGAATCTGCATATCCAGAGGCGTCACATGGCACTCAACGTAATCGGTACCGGAAACAGAAATCTTGAGTGCGTCACCACTTACGCCTAGTGACGAGACGAAGGGCAGGGGGCCGTCCCAGCAGTCGCCGTAGCCCATTAGCGTGATGCGCGTGCTCAACAAATGCACGACCAGTTCCGACCCCGTTTCGAGAGGCGAAGGTTCAACCGAGAACTCGGTACCCATGGCCGGCACGCACGAAGCCAAAGCACCCAGTGCCAAGAAAATCTCGAATGCCCGATTCTGTATCAAGGTCATGGCTCCGCCAACGCTTGGGTTAAGCGGCCGCTGCCGCGTACCGCATGATAGTAGCGCAGACCGTCGGAGCAGTCCGCTTGAACGAATAGTTAGACCTCATGATGCAGGAATAGCTCAATGGTTCGGACAAAGATGAACCCGAAGATGCAAAGGGCCCAAGTTAGGAAAATGGCGTAAGGGCCGACATTCGGTGAGACGGGGATTCCTGCGACGTTGAACCAAAGGCCCGCTACCGCGACAGTTGAAACGCCATAAATGATTAGGACCCACAGAGGAAATGGACCCGGCTCGATTGCGCGACGACGGCGGAATTGGATCAGGAGCAGGGCGGTGAAGATCGAAGCAGCGGCCGCGCTGGACAGCTGCCACGTAACGCTGTCGGGGATATGAAGGAAGTTTAGAAGTCTGGGAACCAAAGCCAGAGCGGTGACCAGAAGACCACCTTCAATATACATGCGCACCAGGCGGAGGTGCCGATCGGAGAGCTCGCCTCCTAATGCACCCCGGAGGGTGACAACCACTGCCGAGAAACCGACAAATGACAAAGCGAGGCTTGCGAGCTGCGAAAGGTAGTCAGATTCTGCCGACGTCACGATTGCACTCTCATAATATGGTCTAACGCCTGAGATGAGCCGCGCCGCGAAGCAGCGTCGGCTTGAATGAATTGTTAGGCGACATAATCCATCTCCGAGTCAGCGCGCGCGCCGGTAGTGCATGGCGACCGCGCCGCAGCGGAGCGGCTTCGCCGAGACCAGCTCGAGCCGTCGCGTGCTGGGGAGCCCGCTCTGGTACAGGGTCGGGCCGTGGCCGGCGATCCTGGGGTGGACTAGGAGCTTGTACTCGTCGATCAGATCCAGCCGATCCAGCTCGGTCGCGAGCGTGCCGCTACCGAGGAGCACGCCGGCCGGTGTCGCGTCCTTGAGTTCCTGCACGCCTGTGCGCAGGTCGCCGGCGATGTGGCGGCTGTTGGTCCAAGGGAAGTCCTTTCGCGTCGAGGACACCACGTACTTCGGCTTGGCCTCCAGCTTGACCGCCCACTCACGCATCGCCGGCGGTGCTTCCGCGTCATCGCGGGCGACCGCTGGCCAGCAGCTCTCCATCATCTCGTAGGTGACGCGGCCCCACAGCATCGCCCCGCTCTCGTCCATGAGGTGGGTGAAGAAGGCGTGCGTCTCGTCGTCGGCGATTCCTTCCTGGTGGTCGATGCAGCCGTCCAGGGTGACGTTGATGCTGAAGGTCAAGAGTCCCATGGTGTCTTCCGTTCGAGATACGCGACGAGCCGCTCGCCGTCTGGCCCAAGGGCACCTCAATTCGCGAGGTGCTCACCCTGTGTCGCCTAACGCTTGAGTTAAGCGGCTGCCGCCGCCGCCGTTGAGATCTTAGCGCAGACCGCCATCGGCAGTCCGCTCGAACGAATTGTTAGGCACTTACGGCCGAGCCACGGTAGACAATGCGGCCGGTAAGTATGTGGCGTGAAGGTCGCTGATTCACCCACCAACCTTCGATCTCCGGTATGAGCGCAATGCAGCGCTCGACAGCCTCTTCGGCGCTAGCGGTTTTGCCGAATAGGCGCTGCCATTTTGTGCGCTCTGCCCGAAACAAGGGTAGTCCCAAAAACCACATGCGGTGGGTGGGAACAACGTCACCCACCATGAGCTGGCCTCCACGTTCGATGAGCGAGCTCAGACCCTCCGGGGGTTCCAAATACAATTGCACCGAAAAGTCGGGATTGCGGTACTTGTCGAATAGTATTGAAACAACGTGTGTGCCATCGGTTGACTGACGTTTGAAGTCGTATCGAATCTCGCGGCGGTGAAATCGCGCCGGTCCACAATACCCAGCAGCGGCCAACGCCGGCACAAGCTTCTGCGAAAGCTGCTCGCATAGCATTTTGAACGAGCCAGACATAAGTGCCTAACGTTTGACATAAGGGGCAGCGCAAAGGGTGCGGAGCGGCCTTTGCGATGTCCCCCTTGATGGAAGGGTTAGGCCTCGCTGCTGCGGCGAATGCCTTCTTCGAGCGCGAAGAACTGTGGATTCCGCGATGCCATCGGGCCGCGAAGCTTATCGATCTCCGCTTCTGGCGCATGGACCTCGAACCTGACGATCTTTGCGATCTTCAGCGCTTGGCCCAGCAATTCAGCAACGTTCTCACTATGTGCGAGCAGGGCGGCGGCATCTACGTATCCCTCACGACAGTGAGCGACGTTGCCGCTGAAAGAGAAGGCGTAGTGCATGCAACCCGGCTCCGTGCGCGTCTTGGCGACGAGCTTCAGCGCCAGAGCTTTGAAAGCGTCAAGCTGCCCGTCTTGGACCTCGAAGTACGGCACCAAGGTGCAGCAAGTGTCAAGCGTAAACATTCATGTCTCCTGTGGTTCTCACGGCGTAGAAGGCTTCAGTCCCTGACCACGGTGATGTGAGCGAGCGGAAGCGCATGTCGGCGGGGCCCAACGCTTGAGTAAGCGGCCGCTGCCGCGTACCGCATGATAGCAGTGGCGCCCATGACAGCGGTCCGCTTGAATGAATAGTCAGGCGCCAACGACCTCAGTGACGACGCGTGCAATGAGGTGTTCTGCAGGTGCGAGATTGGACGCCAAGTCAGGCGGCAGCGAGTGCCGCTCGATGATTTCCGATGCGGCAGTAAACACAACGGCAACATGGCCAGGCTGAGACTCGCAAACAAGCACCTTTAGCGACAAGTCGACGCCAGCTTGTGGATTGGCCAGCACGAGCAGCGTACCGGCTTTGGGATTGCCGAAGATGATCAACGTGGTCGGAGGCATCGACAAACCATCGTTCCGAGCTTCCGCTTGCTGATCGATCATCGAAAAGACCTTGATACCTTTCTCAGCAAATGTTGCGAGCAAGCGCTGCATCGTGTCTGGGAACAGGAGGAACTCTTCAGTTTGACTATGCCGCTAGCGTAAACAGGCTTTGGCGGCGGCTCGTGGGAACTTGGGCGCAGACTCTTCATGCTGCACTCCAAACGCGTTGGCCATGAATGATACGGCGTGATAGAGACCCGCAAGCATTACAAGCTCGATTAGCTGCTCCGGCGCGAAGCTTGAGGACGCCTCTTGCCAAACTTCCTCGCCGACGCCGCTTGTTGCGTGTAGCTGATCTGCGAGACGCAAGACGGAGCGTTCCTCGTCCGACCAGCAAGTGTCACCTGGACTGCCGCGCACGGTGGAGTGAATTTGTTCCTCGGTCCACGCCGCCTTGCTGCCGAAGGTGGCTACATGAACACCCCATTCGTATTCGGCCCCGCACAGAGCGCAAGTACGAAGGATCATCAGTTCGCGTAATCGCAGCGAGATGCTCCCTCGGTCGAGCAAGCTGCCCGCCAAGAACCGCTGAAGCACGCGGGGATTGCGAGCGACCGTTCTGAAGAGTAGGAGGGGTGGAGCACCGCGCATGATTTTTTCGAACTCGGCTTGGATCTCCGCCGGGTAGGGTGGGTCGACCGGAGTGATTCGGAGGTTGGGCACCGATGGCTCCTTGTGTTGCCTAACGCTTGAGTTAAGCGGCCGCTGCCGCGTGCCGCATGATAGTAGCGCGGCCCGTCGCAGCGGTCCGCTTGAACGAATAGTTAGGCTACGACCGCGTCCATCTGGAGCCGCGTGACGGTGTACCCATGCGACTCGTAAAGCGCTACTGCAGCTTGATTTGAAGCCGTGACATCTAGCCGCACGAGTCTTGAACCGTTGAATTTAGCCCAGGCCGATGACTGGTCGAGTAGAGCACGAGCAAAACCTTTTCTGCGATGTTGTGGAGAGACGTACAGCGCTTCAATTCGTGCCATGGGCACTACGTAAAATGTGCCAGTAGTTACCACCACAAACCCGACCGGAACGCCAGCGAAGACCGCCGTCATAGCAACTCGGGTTGGGTCCGGCCGCCCCATGTCCTCTACAGATGCAGCCAATCCAATTCGGACTGCGCTCGGCAAATCCGCGCCAGGAAACGATTCTTGATATGCGGCGACGTAGCCGTCCACGTAGAGCTTCCGGTCGCGCTCGAGGCTGAAGTGTTCGAACTCCAAACTTGGATCAGACTTCATGTCGTAGCCTAACTAACGAATAGCCCCCAGAAGCGGGAGTTACGAGCTATGTTCAAGTCCGGCCGAGTAGCCGTCAAGCACTATTCCCAGGCGCCGCCATACGTTGCGGTTTGCCGAAGCGTGAATCCGCCGCGCAATCCCCCGCACGCGGTCGCGTGCTTGATTACGCCCTTGCATGCGGGATGTAAAAACGTAGCTCGGCGTGGTCGATTCATTGTTTGCTCAGCGAAGACCGAGGCCGATCACAGCTGGTGAGCAGTAGTTCTGCAGGCGCTATCTGTATTGCTGATCATGTTCCCGCAAGCCAGAGCCTGAAACCGAAAACCTGCAGACCCTCCTGCGCGAAGTCCAGGTCCTTCGATCGTTCGAAACCGAGTTTCTCGTAAAGACTCCACGCGATCTGCATCGGCTGGGTCGTGTGCAGGACTACGTGCGAATGTGCCTTGTCCTTGGCCAACTGGATGCACGCGCGTGCCAGCGCCTTGCCTGCACCCATTCCCCTGGCGCGAGCGCTGACGCCGAGCAGGCGGATGCCGGAAGCATTCTTCACGGTCGTCGCGATTCCTCCGGATCCGTATTCGGCCATGTCGCCGAAGTAGACGATGCCGCCGACCAGTTCATCGTCGGCGGAAATCGCCACCAGTACCCGGGCGTCCTTCCTTTCGCTGAAGCGCCCGATGTTTCGCAGCATGTCGTAGTAGCCGGGTTGCTCGGCCGGGCCCGGGAAGCCGGCAAGGTTCGAATAGACGTCGACCATCAAGCTGCCGAGTGTCGCGAATTCGTCCTTGCGGATTTCGCGGACATATTGCGTCCTGGTCATCTTCAACATTGTTCGTTCGTCGTCGGTCTGCATTCACATCGAGACTTCGGCGCGCGACTTCAAGGACACGACGTGCCGGCAATGCTCGTCAACCGCCGGATCGGAAAACTGACATCACCATAACCGGCTGCTGCCGAAGCCGGATTCGATGCCCAAGTCGCAGTGCCGTTGCCGCAGTCGGTGAACGTGAGCGTCAGCAAGCCCCACGGCGTCCGGGTCAGCGTGGACGAATTGAAGTTCGGCGGAAAACGGCCGCCCGTCTCGAGGAACGCCGGCAGTGTCACGCTGCTGCTCAACGAATCGTAGCTGCCCTGCGTATAGATCCAGCTCTGCGCGGTGCCGGCCGGGTTGAACACGAACCAGATCACGAGCATGCCGTTGTCCGGCAGCACTTCGACCTGGAAGCCGTGGCCGTCCTGTCCCGGCGTCGGGTCGAACCAGTTGCCGCTGAAACCGGCGCCGATTCGTGGTCCCGCGGCTGACGATGCGGTCTCGTAGGCGCCAAGGTCCACGGCTGATCCGACGACGCGTGGTCCGCCGTCGAGATCGAACTCCGCCAAGTCGCCGGCTGGATGATCGACGCCGGCGTTGATCAGCGGCGAGGAGTCTGCAAGGTGAAAATTATCGTTGCCGACGAATGTCGGATCGACATGCAGGGTGCCCATTTCGGCGGCGGCCGTTCCGGTCGATACCTGGATGTCGTTGTTTGCGAGCGTCGCGGCGCGCTCGCCGTTGAAAACGCCGCTGAAGTTCAGGTCGAACTCACCCGCGCCCGTCGTGTTGTTCCAGAAGATGTTGTTGCTGAGCTTGATGCCGGTGAACGTGAAGTGGCCCATGGCAACGCGCACCGGCTGGGATGCATCGGTCGAGCGGTTGCCGCTGAATGTATTGTTGCTGACGTCGATTTCGTTGTTCGATTCCACATCCATCGCGGAATTGTTCGGCGCGCTGTTGTCGACGAACAGATTGCCACGCACGATCAGCGGCAGGCCGTCCGTCGCTGCCAGCAAGCCGCCGACCGACTTGCTGAAACCGTTGCTCCCCGCACTGTTGTGGCGAAAGATGTTGCGCTCGACGATTATTTTTCCCGCGTTGATCGGGTTCGGATCGCCGATCTTCAGCCCTCCCGCACTCGACTCGACTGCATTGCTGGCATTGCCGTTCTGAAACGTTAGGCCGCTCACTTCGATATTGCTGACCGGCAGCAACGGCGTATTGATCGTCATGACTCCCGAAGCGCTGTTGCCGTCGAGAATCGTCATCGACGCGTCCATGGACTGAAGTGTGCAACCGGCGTTCGTGTAGCCGCCACGAACCGACAAGTCGTGGCGGGTCGTCACCGAACCGCTCCAGCCGCCGGCGGGCGCGAAGTAAGTGCCGGTGCGAATGCGAATCTCGTCACCATCGATGTTGTCGGGCGACGACGACAATGCCGATAGCGCCTGGGTCAGCTCGCTCGAGCTACCGACACACTTTACGTTCGTTGCGGCCAGCGCGGAATCGACGATGGCAGTGCAGCCCAGCAGTAGAAGGATCATCGCTTTCATGGGAGCTTCCACGGTGAGGTACCTGCGCAGCTATTCGAAGCCGTCGATGAAGACGTAGCTGCTTTCATAGGCGCCGAGGTCCGCCGTAGCCGCGTCGATGCGCGGGGCGCCGTCGAGGTCGACTTCGGCCAGACCGCCCGAAGGGTCGTCGACGCCGGCGTCGATCAGGGTCGAGGCAACCGACAGGCGAAAATCGCCGGTGCCGACGAACTTCGGATCGGCCTGCATCGTGCCCGTTGCCGAAACTGCAGTCCCGGTCGATGTCTGGATGTCATCGTGCACGAGCGTGGCTCCCTTCGCGCCGTTGAGGTGTGCACTAAGGTCGATGTCGAATTGGCCAGAACCGATCGCGTTGTCCCAGTAGATGTTGTTGGTGGAAAACAGCCCGCCGAACGTGAAGTAGTCCAGTGCTACGGGAATCTGTGCGGAATCCGTCGAGCGGTTGCCGGCAAACGTATTGTTGCTGACGTCGATCGCATTGTTCGAATACAGAAAGGCGGCGGCATTCGGCGAGGTGTTGTTGACGAACAAATTGCCGCGCACGATCAGTGACTGCCCATCGGTCGCCGCCAGCAAGCCGCCGATCGCCTGGCTGAAGCCGTCGCTGACCGAGCTGTTGTCGCGGAAGATGTTGCGCTCGACGAGAATTTTCCCGTTGCTGATCGGACCAGGATCGCCGATCTTGAGCCCGCCGGCGTTCGGCCCGAATGCGCCGCCACCCTTGCCGTGCTGGAAGGTCAGACCGCTGACTTCTATATCGCTGTCAGGACCCAGGGGCGTGTTGATCGTCATCACGCCCGAGGTGTCGTTGCCGTTGAGAACCGTCATGGACGCATCCAGTGTCTGCTGCGTGCAGGTGTCGCCTTCGTCGGTGTAGCCGCCGCGAACCGTCAGCGCGTGATGCGTCGTCACCGAACCGACCCAGCCGCCTTCGGGCGCGGAGTAGGCGCCGGTATGGATGCGTATTTCGTCGGCGTCGGTGTTCGCCGCGGAGGTCGACAACAATGCGAGTGCATTCGCCAGTTTCTCGGAGCTGTTCACGCAGTGGACATTCGTGGTTCCGGCGAATGCAGCGGGCGCGATGCAGGCGACAAGCAGAATGAGCATGGATTTCATTTGGCATCCCTGGTCATGGCAGATTTGCAAGGAAGAGCGCGTGTTCAAAGAACCAGGCAAACTGCCTTGGACTCCAACGCTTGAAGTCCTGGTACGTTTTACGCCTTCGCACGGCACGCTTGAGTCTGAGTCCATCCAGCGCGCCCGTTGTTCATCTGAGAGCGCTTGTCACGGGCATTTGGCGGACCGCGCGCAAGCCGGGGCGGGTCTGAACCGTCGCGATACTCAGAAGAACGCAGTTTGGGGGACAAATCCGCCACGCGTGGGTGTTCATGTCCGAAAACGGCGAGAACCGATGGTCTCGGAGGGCTATAACCGCGTTCGTGGCGGAAGCCCCATCGGGCAGCGAGCGCAACATGCAAGTCTTTTCCCGGCGAACGACGCGTGTCGGGCCAATCGCAATCCGGATACGGCAATGAACCGCCTAATGCCGCCGATCTCGACCGAGCAGGTGCGCGCCTTCGTCGAACTTGTCCGAACCGGCAGCATACGCCTGGCGGCGCAGTCGCTGCATCTGTCCGAAGAAGGCCTGCGCAGCCGCCTGCTGACGCTCGAAGAACGGCTTGGCGTCGCGTTGTACGAAAAGGAACGCGGGCGCCGCGGCGAAGTGCGGCTGACTCACGCGGGCCGCGTGTTCACCGGCAAGGCCGAGCAGTTCCTCGAAGAGGCGCATGCGCTGACGCATCTGTTCGAGCCGGGCCAGCAGTCGCGCGAGATCCAGATCGCGGCGAGCCAGTACATTACCTATTACGTGCTGATCGACGTGATGCGGGAGTTCCACGCGCAATCCCCGGAGATAACCCTGCGCCTGTTTACGCGCACCGAGCAGCAGATTCTCGCCGACCTGCAGAGCGATACGAGCCTGGCACTCGGCGCCTGCGCCCCGATCGAATATCCGGTCGGCCTGATCTATCACCCCTGGTTCGTCCTGCCTTGGTACTTCGTCGCGGCGATCGGTCATCCGCTGCTGGAACGCGAAACATTGTCGATCGAGGAACTGGTCGATGAACCGCTGATCGTGTTCGAAGCCGGATCCACCGGCCGCCAGCACGTGCTCGAAGCGTTTTACAAGCGTGGACTCACGCCGCGCATCGCCATGGAGACGACCTCGACGCAGGTCGTCGTGCGCATGGTCGAAGCCGGTCTCGGCACCGCGATCGTGCCGTTGTTGCCGTCGGGCATCGTGACCCGCGGCCTGCGCGTCGGCCAGGTCGAGCTCGGCCAGCAGATCAGGCCGATGGAGAGCGGCATCTTCTCGCGGCCGGACTGGAGTGACGACTTCGCCGTGCGCACGTTCATCGAGTTCGCTCGCGCTCGCGCGTCTGTCATGTAGCCCGCGCTGCGAGCGGCAAGCGGAGCGAGCGGAAGGTCGTCGCGCTTGCAGGCCTCTCTCCGCCGCGCCCAGCAGCAAGTCGCGAGTGCAACGCCACCGCTGACGCCCACGCGTCGAGCGCACCGCAGAAAAACCATGATGTTGCCGCATGAAACCTGTTTCTGTTCGCGGCAATCGTGTGCGAAACAATCACAGTGATCGCAATTCTCGCAACTTCGTTAACAAGAAACGCCGATCGGGAAATCTGCCTGGCCAGATCTGACCGCTTTGGCCCGATCTGGTCGCATTTCGAAATGAATCATGCCGGCGATCGATCTTTACTTGCGCGCGCATGGCGCACCGGGCCGCCGAAAGTCGTTATCGAGAATGGACATCCGGAAATTCGAATGGCTGCTTCAGGAGTGACCGTGACGCCGACCGTAGCATGTGTTGTTTTGGATGGAACCGGCGCTGCCGACAGCCGTCCACCGTGGCCGCTGATGAACTACGAAGGACTTCGTTGACAACATTTGCTCATCATAGTACGATGCCTTACGTAGATAGACTACTGGCGACAGCGCATGGCAATGGCAGCGCGTCAATGAAGTTTCTTGCGACACGCGCCATTGCCGGCTCGCGTACCAGCATCGACGCTGGCGGGTTGCAGCCACCGCACGATGACCGCCTGCACGTCGTCCTGTGCGAACGCGGGACCATCCTCACGACGCCTTCCGGATTCGCCTCGCTGGCATGTCCGATCCTGGGCGGCGCCGGCGTCATGACCGGTGAGTGGAGCGTGCAACTCGGCAAGGCCGACATCTGGGTCGGCGATGCACAAACGCGCCACGACATCATTGTCTCGCCGCGCGGCGCCTGCATCGTGATTGCCGGAACCCCGGCAGCCTGGTCTTCACTGCATGGCGGCGGACTCGGGGCGCGCTGGAACGCAGTGTTGTTTCCGGCGATCCACCGCTTCATTCCGGCGTTGAGCCGACGGTTGCTGCGTGTGGTCCGGCATTGTCTGGGCGAGACGCAGCTTCCGGGTGACAGGCACGTCGCGCACCAGGTCGCCAGCCTTGTCGACGATCTTCAGGCCGGCTTCGCGCCGATGATCGAGCGCTGTCCCGGCTCCTGCCTGAGCAGAAAGAAGGCAGTGTTCCTGCGCCTGCAACGAGTGCGCAACTACATCTCCGCCTGCGCCCACCAGGACCTCGACGTGGCGAAGCTCGCGTGGATGGCGAACTATTCGGTCGGTCATTTCATCACGACGTTCCGGTCCGTGTTCGAAGAAACTCCGTATTCGAACCTGAGCCGGTACCGCCTCGAGAGTGCGAGCACTCTGCTTTCCGGAAGCAGTCTGGGAATAGCCGACATCGCGCAGGCGATCGGGTTTCAGAGTCGGTCGTCGTTTACGCGCGCGATCAAGAAGCATCTCGGGTCGTCGGCGACGCAGTTCCGCGAAAGCACGGCTGTCGTTGCACAACCGCTCGGCGCCGAAACGGGACTGGACAATGGCTTCGTCCCGATCCGACGCGCCACCTGGCCGTCGCAATTCGCGGACCGAAAAGAACCGGAGCAGAGGTAACCATGCATCGTCGTTGGCGCGTTCGGCATTGCTATCCACAACCGGTCGTCGAACTGGTCCGGCTGCTGCTGCCGTTGCATCCCGTGCGGGAGATCTCCGGCCTGCTGGATATTCCGAAGAGTGTCATCTATCGCTGGCGTGCACTGGAGCGCGTCGACGGAAATGGCTTCGGGTGCAGTCTTCCCGATACGCAGACCATTTCGTCGGCGGTCGCGCGCTGCGATGAAATCGGATTCCGCTTCGCGGATCGACCTGCGGCGGCGAATCGTCCGCTGTGGCCGGCGCTCCTGCCCGCGCAAACGTTGACGGAAGCGCCGACGCCCGTCCACGAGACTTCGAGTCCGGTGTCGGACGTTATCGCGAGCGTCGGTGACGGTGCTGCACTTCCGAACGCTGGGCGCGACTCAGCGGAAATGGAACCGGGCCCTTGCACGACGGAGCAGCACTACACGTTCGAAGCGCACAAGGAACGCTCGACCCGAAGGGTGCGGCAGCGGCTCGAAGCGGCGCGGCGCCTGATCGACGCGGAGTACTTTCTCGAAATCGATTGCCGGATGCTGGCCGATACGGCGCAGATGTCGCGCCATCACTTCATCCGCATGTTCAGCCAGTTGTTCGGATCCACGCCGCACCAGTATCTGATCCAGACGCGAGTCGAAGCGGCCAAGCGACTCCTGCTTGCATCGCGCGAACCGATCGAGGTGATTGCGGCCGGCGTCGGCTTCCGATCGGGCCAGAGCCTAAATCGTGCCTTCAAGCAGATTGAAGGCGTGAGCGTATCGGGATTTTGCGCCGCCGTCGGGGAAAAGGTGTCGAGTGCATGGATGACCACGCCGTTGGGCGGGTCCAGGCAGGATCATGCGCGCATCAGCGTAAGCCATGCGGTGACAGCAATCGCGCCTGTTGCTTTCGCGCCTTCATCAACTTGCTGAGCGGGGACGAACGTCGATGTCGGTCAGGTTTCTGCGCTTCAAGCAGCTCAAGGCGGTCCGGATGATCCGCGCCGGATCAACGCCGGATCAGGTGTGCAAGGCATTGCACCTGCAGCTCCGTAACGTCGAGGCATGGGAAAGTGCCTGTCGAAACGTGCCCGACGATATCCTTGCGAGGTTGGAGCACGTGCTCAGCGACAATGAAAAGTTGCGCCGCCTCGTCGCCGGGCTCGGCAATGCGGAATCGTCGCAGCGGCTCCGAACAGGATCCGACTGATCCTTGCAGCGCGGCAATTGGTCCGCGCGACGCCCACCAGAATCCTGCGAGTTGTCGATGGCGGCGGTGCCTTCAGTCGTCGGCGCGACAGCGCGCGCGGCTTATTCCGATCCTGAAAATCTTTGCGCACGCGAGCCGTGCTCCATTGCCTCGGAACATTCGTAATTTTTAGACAAGATTCTCGAAATATTTCGACCTTACGAAATGTTCACAGTGCATAGACTGCATGGGCTGCCGAAGCACACGAACTCCGTGCCGACGGTAAGGAGATTTCAAGAAAGGAAAACGAAATCAGTCCCCCGAATCTGTCTGTAACCCTGACGTTGGAGAATGTAATGAGACTCGACGCGAACAAGCTTTCGTCGGCGGTCCGCCTTGCTTTGTCGCTTGGCGTGGCCGCAACGGCGGGCACGCTTGGCATTGCCCAGGCGCAAACCGCTGCAGATAACAGTACTGACCAGAAAAGCCAGTCACTCGAAACCATCGTGGTGACCGGTTCGAATATCCGCCGCGTCGACGTCGAGACGGCAAACCCGATCGTCACGATCGACAAGGCTGCGATCCAGCAATCCGGCAAAGTGACGCTCGGCGACTTGGTGCAGGATCTGCCGGCAGTGACCGGTCCGGTCACGAATCCGCGCGTCAACAACGGCGGCGGCACGGGCGCATCGTCGATCTCGCTGCGCGGCCTGGGCTCGGCGCGCACCCTGATCCTCGTCAACGGCCACCGCTATCTTCTCGGCGACGTCAACGCGATTCCTGCCGACGCGATCGAGCGAATCGAAGTCCTGACCGACGGTGCCTCGTCGGTGTACGGCTCCGACGCGGTCGGCGGCGTCGTCAACTTCATCCTGCGCAGCAACTATCAGGGTGCGGAGTTCTCGGCCGACTACGGCATCTCCGACCATGACGACGGCCAGCGCCAGGGTTACCACTTCGTGTTCGGCCAGACCACCGACAAAGGCAGCATCATGGCCGGCGTCGACTACAACAAGTTCGACTCAGTGCTGGCTGCGAACCGCGCCTTCTCCAAGAATGCGGTCTACTACTATTACGGCGCCGCGCATGTCGCCGGCGGTTCCAGCCGCACGCCGACCGGCAACATCCAGCTGCCGGCCAACCTGGTATCCCAGTTCAACTGCCCGAAAGGCGGCGATCGCGTGACGCTGAAGAACCTTGGTTCGGCGGGCACTTCGATCAGCGACTACAAGTGCTACACCGGCGCCGACGGCTTCAACTTCCAGGCGCACGGCAACGTCGAGCTGACTCCGCAGGAGCGTTCCGACGCCTTCGTCGTCGGCAACTACAAGCTGACCGACAGCATCGAAACGTACCTGGAGTTCTTCCACAACAAGACCCAGTCAGCCTCGCAGATTGCGCCGCAGCCGATCGATACGAGCGGCAGTCCGCTGGTGATTTCTGCGCAGAGCTACTACAACCCGTTCGGCGTGGACTATGCCGACGGTGCGAACCAGCTCAAGACGCGTTCGTCCGGCAACGGCAACCGTATCAACAACTTCAGCACGACCGTCGACCAATTCACCGCCGGGTTCAAAGGCACGTTCGGCGACAGCAGCTGGCAATGGAATGCCTATTTCAACTACGGGCATTTCAACACGCTCAGTCACACCAGCGGTTTCATCAACCTCAACAAGCTCGGTGCGGGGCTCGGGCCGTCGTTCCTCAATGCTCAAGGCGTAGTCCAGTGCGGCTCTGCGGCGAACCCGATTCCGCTCACGGATTGCACGCCGGTCAACTTCTTCGCGATCACCGATCCGAATACCGTCGCGGCGCTGAACAATGCCTCAGGCAACACGTTCACGAATACCGTATTTGTCGATCGTTCAGTCGTCGCCGAAGCCAATGGCAACGTGTTCGACCTGCCGGCCGGCACGGTCCAGCTCGCAACGGGAGTGAGCTATCGAAAGCAGTTCGGCCAGGTGATTCCCGATGCGATCGAGGTTCCGAACTCGGCTCTCGTCTGCGATATCGGCACGGGCTGTCAGTCGGCGGCTATCGGCGGCTACAACGTCAAGGAAGCGTACGGCGAATTGCTGATCCCGATCCTGAAGGACATTCCGTTCGTGAATGCGCTGAACTTGACCGTCGGTGACCGGTACTCGAAATACAGTGACTTCGGCAGCACCAACAACACGAAGTTCGCGGTCGAATATCGTCCGATCGAAGACCTGTTGCTGCGTGGCACTGTGTCGAGTGTGTTCCGCGCGCCGACGATCAGCGATTTGTTCCAGGGCTCCACGTCAGACGCCCCGTTTGCGGTCGACCCGTGTTACGACCTGGTCGGCACGAACGCAGCGTGCGTCGGCGTTCCGGGCGATGGCAGTTTCAAGAGACCGTCTGGCTCGGTGTCGCAAATCAACGGCGGGCAGTCCGGATCCGTGCCTGCAGGCATTGCGCTCGGCGCGGAGCAGGGCAAGTCGTTCGACTACGGCTTCGTTTACGATCCGCACTGGCTCCCGGGCCTGTCGCTCAGCGTCGACGTGTGGCGCGTCTATCTCAACAACGAGATCAGTCGTGTCACCGCGCAGGACGCGCTGAATCTGTGCTTCCAGGCGAACGGCGGACCGTTCTGCAGCCTGATCCATCGCGTCGCGTCGGGGCCGAATGCCGGTCAGATCAGCTTCGTCCAGGAGCCGAAGGCCAACCTCGGCCGTCTCGATGTAAAAGGCGCGGATCTGGCGATTCGCTACCGTTTGCCGGAAACCGGCTTCGGCAACTTCTCGATCAACTTCCAGACGACCTACCTCGACCGTTATACGGATGATCCGGCTCCGGGCACGCCAGGTGACTTCCCGCGTGAATTCGCCGGCCACTATTCGACTCCTCTTCAGGCGAACTTTTCGCGCTGGAAGGCTCTGTCGGTTCTGAACTGGAATATGGGCCCGTTTAGTGCGGCGTGGACGGCGAAGTATGTCGGCAACTACACCGTCGGCTATGCGAACGTGAACTACGCCCAGTCGGCCTGCAAGTCCGAGAGCCCTCCGGGTTGCGAGCTTCACTTCGGCGCGTCCGTGTATCACAACGTGACGGCGGGGTACAACGTCGAGCCACTGAACACGCGCGTCGATGTCGGCATCGACAACCTGTCCGACAAGGCACCAGCGATCATCTATCTGAACAATGCGGTCAACGGCAACGTCGACGCAAACACGTTCGATACGGTCGGAAGGTTCTACTGGGCGAGGGTGACGGTGAAGTTCTGAGTGCGAGGGGCGAGGGGCGAGGGGCGAGGGGCGAGTATGCAGCGCCTTGCTCGTCCCTCGTCCCTAGCCCCTAGTCCTTCGCCAACGTACCACTCGCGTTGCCGTCTGCTTCGATGCAGAGGAAGGGCAGCCCCAGACCCAGCAGCCAGTCGTAGCCGCCACGCAAACCAAGCAGCATGCCGAGCGTCGATGCCGCCCCGGCGACGAGGCAGCTGTCGGCGACGACACTGACAGAGGCAAAACTCTCGACCGGATAGCCCGACACCGGGTCGACGATGTGCGAATAGCGGCGGCCATCGACGATGATGGCGCGTTCGTAATCGCCGCTCGTCGCAAGTCCGCCGCCGCGCAATTCGATCTGTGCGAACGCGCGGCTCGTGTCGCGCGGCGCCTTGATGCCGGCCAGCCAGGGCGAGCGGTCCGCGTGGGCACCGACCACCGCGAGGTCGCCGCCGAGGTCGACGACGCCATGGACGATGCCGAGATCACGGCAGACCTGCGCCGCGCGGTCCGCCGCGTATTCCTTGACGACGCCGCCGAGATCCAGGCGCATGCCCGCAACGCCGAGCCGCAGGTGCGGCCGCTTCCACTCCGCGCGATCCCAGCCGCAGCGCGCGCGCGCGCCTTCGATCGCGGCCGCGTCCGGCACGCGGCCGCTCTGCAGGTCCCACAACTTCGTCAGCGCGCCGGCAGTAATGTCGAAGCGGCCGCCGCTCTGCGCGTGCAGCGTGGCCGAGAAGTCGAGCAGGTCGGCGGTTTCATTGTCCACTACTATACTTTCGCCGGCATCGGCGCTGGCGCCGATCCGCGCGACCAGGCTGTCGTCGCGATAGTGCGAGTACTTGCGGTCGAGCCGGTCGACTTCGGCCTGCGCGGCAGCGGCGGCACGCGCCGCGACTTCCGCGTTTGCTTCAAGTTGCAACGCGCACGGACAGCCCATCGCGTTGAAAAGGAAGGGATGGACGGCGGAGCGCGCGCGCTCGGAATTCACAGCAAATAATCGAGACCGATGAAAGCGCGAGTGTAGCTGACGACCGCCGGCACCGGAGAATCGGCCCCGCCCAGCGCGTAGTCGGTCGCACTGTGATAGCGCTCGACGCCGCCGCTGAACTCCCACTGGCCCAAGCGCTTGCGCAAATTGATACTCGCGGAAAACGCGCCGAACGTGCCGAGGCGGTAGTCGCTGGTGAAGAAATTGTGCACGGTCGGGTCGCTGAAGAACGGCGCATAGAAGCGCGCTTCGTGCTGGCTGTAGTAGCGCAAGGCCGGGACCAGCTGCCAGCGCGCCGGCAGCGGCTGGTACCAGGCAGCCTCGAGCGTCTGCGAGGTGACTCCCCAGCTGTCTTGCGCGTAACGGAAATCCAGATGCAGCGAGGCGTCCGGCCCGGCGAAAGCGCGGCGATAACGCACCAGCCATGCCACCGCATCGCGTTGGCCGGGCCGCAAATCGGGGATCGTGCCTGCACCGACGGTGACGAGTTTGTACGGGTCCGAGAGAAATCCGTGCTCGCTGTTGATCTGGATGCCGGTCTGCAACACCGAGGATCGATCGATGATCCAGGCCAGGCTGCCGAACAGTGACGCGGTGTTCTTCTGCGCGTGCTGCACGCGCCCGTAGAGCTGCGCATCGGTCGGATCGATGAGGTCGTGAGAAAAGCTGCCGCCGAGGCCGAGCGTCAGCGCAGCGCTGAGCGGGATGCTGCGCTCGATGCCGACTGCCGTTGCGTGATAGTCGCGTTCCGCCGAATACGAAGCGCTGTAGGTCGTGCCGCCGCTGCTTCCCGTGCCTTGCGTCCACGACGCGCTGACGGCGCTGCGATGGTCGCGGATCGTCGCGCCGCTCATGACCTGGATCGGACGGTTGCCGGGGCCCGGCAGCACGTACCACGGCGACGAACCGCTCATGACTTCGTGCGTCGCGGTCGCGTTGAGCGCAGCATCGGTGCCGACCGGCGTGGCCAGCTGGAACTGCTGCGAAATTACGCCGTAGCGCTCCGGGCTGCCGATGACCGGCCGCGGCGCGTAGGCGTCCTCGTCGTACTCGTTGAAGCGGTAGCTGACGAGCGATTCGGTGTCGGCGCCAGTCGCCGTCTGCGCGTGCGCTTCGGGCACCAGCGTGGTGGCAGCGCTCATCAGTGCCGCCAGCGAGGGGGAAAGATGGCGCCGCATCAGTTGCAACCGCAGCCGCCGCCGGCTGCGCCAATCTCGCCGTTGCTGCCTTCCTTGCTGAAATGAGTGTGCTCGCGCATTGCCGCTTGCAGCGGATCGGGATCCCAGCGCATGTCCCAGCGCGCCAGGCGGCCGCGTTCCCACGGCTGCACCGGTGTCGTTGCGCAACCGCCGAGCAGTGCGGCGGAAACCAGCATCAGGCGCGCTGCCGCGCCGAATTTAATTCGCATCGGCTTGGCGCCCCTCGGTACTGGCTGCGATCAGTTCGCGAATCTCGCCGCGCACTACCTCGATGTCCTGCGGCTTGAATCCGGTGTGGCGGCTGCGGACGATGCCGTCGCGGTCGATCACGAACGATGTCGGCATGCCGATCAGGCCGAACTTCTTGGCCACGTCGCCGGCAGGGTCGGCCAGGGAGGTGTAGCTGACCGGGTGTTCGTACAGGAATGCCGCGGGGCCGTCGGCCATCTCGTCGAGATTGACTGCCAGCAGAGTGAAGTCCTGCGCCGGCAGTTCGCCGTGCAGTTTTTCGTAGAGTGGAAACGACTGCCGGCAAGGTCCGCACCACGATGCCCAGAAGTCGAGCAGGACGACTTTGCCGCGCAGCGATTGGAGCGCGACGTGGCGCGATTCCGACCCGAACACGGGCAGTTCGAAAGCCGGCGCCGGCTTGCCGACGACCGTTTCGGTGGCCGCCTGCGCGCTTGCGCACGCGGCGAACATCACGATTGTGCTGAGGATCCTTGCCAGTGAGTTGCGCATGATTGGCTATCGTCGGTTGGAAACGGTCGTGCCGCCGCGCGGCTCGGCGCGCGGCAGCGTGCATGATTGACTGCGAGGGTGCTCGCTCAAGGACAAGCCACGCCGGCAATCGTTGTTGCGCGTGCGATCGGCAGTGTACCCGTGGGCGGATAGCCGGCTGTCGTCGAATTCCAGCTCATCGTGCCGGTGTTGCAGTCGGTGAACTTGAACGTCATCGAGCCCCATTGCGTGACGGTGTCGTCGGCGTGGGTGAAGGCCGGCGGGAATTTCGCGCCGAGCGAAATGTACGTCGGCAG
>Ga0157376_10000870_pt1 | contig 19800 bp, 12 predicted proteins | sample M45metaG_FD_121801 | JGI IMG/M metagenome (GOLD analysis project Ga0157376, IMG submission 121801) | Miscanthus rhizosphere microbial communities from Kellogg Biological Station, Michigan, USA - M4-5 metaG | ecosystem: Host-associated > Plants > Roots > Rhizosphere > Soil | place: USA: Michigan... | reverse complement strand
CCTGGCGTTTAAGATCGCGCCTTTGCTGAAGAATGGGCAGAGACCTGCCGCCTACATCCGAGAGGCTTGGAGCGAAGAGGCCACCTATTTCGCCGGCCGAAGCGACACCACTCGTTTGCTCGTGATCTTTTCTGCCCCCCGGGCGAGGCTGGGCATTCCCATCTCGTACGTCCTGCAAGCCTTGCGAGATGACGTCTATGACGTGCTCGTGCTTCGCGATCCGAACGACGAGCATTACACAAGGGGCGTCCAGGGTCTGGGCAGCTTCCTAGACACCACCCGCCGGATCGAGGACTTTGCGGGCACCAAGGGACTTCAGCAGATCATAACCTACGGCGCCAGCCTGGGCGGACTTCCGGCTTTGCGCGCCGGGTTACTGTTGAAGGCGAGCCGTGCCATCAGTGTCGGCGGCCGGTATCCCTGGCACGCGGGCAGGCTGGCGCGGGCCGAGCGTCTGGTCGACGCATTCGATTTGCTCTGCCCCTGTGCACCTCCGAGCCCGACAGAACTCATCATGGTCTATGCGCGGCATGACGAGGTGGACGAGCACGCCTTCGACCTCGTCCAGAAAACGTTCCCCGCATGCATCGGCGTTCCCATCGACACGGCGAAGCATAATCTCGTCGGCTATTTCTACAAAGCCGATCTGCTTCCTCAGTTCCTCGCCTGCTTGTTCGAACATTGGGACACGGTCGAGATCCGCACCGATCTGCTTAAGCGGCTCGATCAGGCGGCACGGCAAAGCCAGATAGTGCAGTCGCCGCAGGCGGCGCATGCGACACGAAAAGTGCCGAGCGCTGATCGCAATCGACTGACGCAGCAAGTCGGTGAATGGCTTCGAGCGACTCCGCTCTGGCCGTTGACCTGGCCGGCCAGAGCGCTGCGGCGCACGCTGCGATCGGTGGGCCCCTGGTCCCGTAATCGCCCGTAAGAGCCTGGCAGAACACCCTTCTTTTGCCTTGGCAACGACTTGCAAACTCGTATAAGGACTTCTTTATATCCTTATCGTCAGAGGCCCAGATCAGCGGGAAGCCCAGCGTATGAACTACTTCGTCAAAGACATCGGATTGGCCGATTGGGGCCGCAAGGAAATCGCCATCGCCGAGACCGAAATGCCCGGGCTGATGGCGGTGCGCGAGGAGTATGGCGCGAAGCAGCCGTTGAAGGGCGCGCGCATCGCCGGGTCTCTACACATGACCATCCAGACCGCGGTGTTGATCGAGACGCTGCAGGCGCTCGGCGCCGATATCCGCTGGGCCTCCTGCAACATCTATTCGACGCAGGACCATGCCGCGGCGGCAATCGCCGCCAAGGGCATCCCGGTGTTCGCCTATAAGGGCGAGAGCCTCGAGGAATATTGGGACTACACCCACCGCATCTTCGAGTGGGCCAACGGCGACACGCCGAACATGATCCTCGATGACGGGGGCGACGCGACGCTGCTCGTGCATCTCGGCGCCCGCGCCGAGAAGGGCGAAACCGCATTCCTCGAGACCGCCTCCAACGAGGAAGAAGAGGTGGTCTACGCAGCGATCAAGCAGACGCTGAAGAAGAAGCCGGGCTGGTACACGGAGATCGCCAAGAACATCAAGGGCGTCACCGAGGAGACCACCACCGGCGTGCACCGTCTCTACGAGATGCAGAAGAAGGGCACGCTGCTGTTCCCCGCCATCAACGTCAATGACAGCGTCACCAAGTCGAAATTCGACAATCTCTATGGCTGCCGCGAGAGCCTGGTCGACGGCATCCGCCGCGGCACCGACGTGATGATGGCCAGCAAGGTGGCCATGGTCGCGGGCTTCGGCGACGTGGGCAAGGGCTCGGCCGCCTCATTGCGCAATGCCGGGTGCCGCGTGCTGGTCGCCGAGATCGATCCGATCTGCGCGCTGCAGGCCTCGATGGAAGGCTACGAGGTCACCACCATGGAGGACGCGGCGGCGCGCGCCGATATCTTCGTCACCGCCACCGGCAACAAGGACGTCATCACCATCGACCATATGCGGGCGATGAAGGACCGCGCCATCGTCTGCAATATCGGCCATTTCGACTCGGAGATTCAGGTGGCGGCACTGCGCAACATGAAATGGGGGAACGTGAAGCCGCAGGTTGACGAGATCCAATTCCCCGACGGTCACCGCATCATCCTTCTGTCGGAGGGCAGGCTTGTCAATCTCGGCAACGCCATGGGCCATCCGAGCTTCGTGATGAGCGCCTCCTTCACCAACCAGACGCTGGCGCAGATGGAGCTGTGGAGCAACCCGAAGGCCTACAAGAAAGAGGTCTATACGCTGCCGAAACAGCTCGACGAGAAGGTGGCGCGGCTGCATCTCGGCAAGGTCGGCGCCAAGCTGACCAAGCTCAGCTCGGAGCAGGCCGATTACATCGGCGTGCCGGTGGCAGGCCCCTACAAGCCCGACACCTATCGCTATTGATGGTTCACGGGCCGGCCGCGTCCTGAGGCGTGAGCGAAGCCAGCCTCGAAGGACGGCCGGCCACCTCACCATCAGGTGCACGTGTCATGCCCGCGTCATGATTAACCAAAGCGCTCAGGCCAGTGGGCAAGAGTCGGCGATGCGGCTAATCTAACCTCTGATTCGCCTTGAGGCTCGCGGGGTCGATCGGCCCGCGTTCAGTCTGTGGCAACGTGAAGCGAGGCGAGGCCATGGGCGGCGGCGTGGGAGCGAGGGACCATGCGGACCAGCGGGGGCAAGGCTGCACCTTCATCAAGGTGGCCAGAAGTGCTATTCCGCGTCCTGATCTGTTCCATTCCGCTCTGCTCGTTGCCACTGCACGCGGCTTTTGCCGCAGGCGAACCCTCGGCATTTGATCCCCGTACCCTGCTGACGCTCGGCATTATTCTCGGCATTATCGCTTTTGCCGTCGGAACGGCGATCGCTTGCCTGCGCGCCACCGAGCGTGCGCGCAAGGCCGAAGCCGCTGCCCAGATTGAGGCCGAGCGCTACCGCATGAGCGAGAGCACGCTCGAGACGCTGCTCACGGCCGAGCCGCAGGCGCTGATGGTCGTGGCGGAATCGGGCGAGGCCGAACTGCTGGTGGCGAGCTTGCCGGCGGCGCTCGGGGTGCCGCGCGACGCGGCCACGCTGTTGAATTTCGCCGGCTGGCTCGACGCGGCCTCGGCGCAAGACCTCAATAACGCGATCGATCCTCTGGCCGAGCGGGGCGAGCCCTTCAACCTGATGCTGCGCACGCAGCGCAACCGTTATGTCGAGGTGGACGGCCGCACCACCGGGCGCACCATCGTCATCAAGGTGCGCGACCTTGCCGGGCAGCGCCTCGATCTTGCCGACACCGCCGCCAAGCAACGCCAGCTCGAGGAGCAGATTGCCTCGCTGCGGGCTCTGCTTGACGAGGCGCATCGCTCCGAACGCGGCCGCGCCGAGCCGAAGCCCAGCCTGGAAACCCGCTTCAGGAGCTTCGACCGGCTCGCCACCGCTTTTGCCGTGTTCGACTCGAACCAGAGGCTCACCCATTTCAATCAGGCCTATGTGGAGCTCTGGCAACTCGATCCGGAGTGGCTCGGCACGCACCCGCGCGACAGCGAGATTCTCGACCGCCTCCGCCAGGCGCGGCGCCTCCCCGAGAAGGCCGATTACCGCGACTGGAAGGCTGGCTGGCTTGCCCGTTACGGCACTAACGCGCAGGCCGAGGATCAGTGGCACCTGCCCGATGGCCGCACGCTGCACGTGGTCGCCGACAGCGAAGGCGCGGCGGGCGTCACCTATCTCTACGAGAACGTTACGGAGCGGCTCAAGCTAGAGAGCCGGTACAACGCGCTGATCGAGGTGCAGACCGAGACGCTCGACACGTTGCGCGAGGGCGTCGCCGTGTTCGCGCCGAATGGCCGCTTGCGCCTCCATAACCGTGCCTTCGCCACCATGTGGCGGCTGAACCCGCGCCAGCTCGACGGCGAACCGCATATCGAGGAGGTCATCTCCTGGTGCCGCGTGCTGTATAACGCGCCCGAGGAGTGGGAAGGCATCAAGGAATCGGTGACAGCCATCGTCGCCGAACGGGTCGCCTATGAGCGGGAGTTCGATCGCGCCGACGGCAGCGTGCTGGCTTGCGCGGTGCTGCCGCTGCCGGATGGCGGCACGCTGCTGACTTATGTCGACGTATCGGATGTGAAGCACGCCGAGCGCGCGCTGATCGAGAAGAACGAGGCGCTCGAAGCGGCAGACCGGCTGAAGACCGCGTTCATCAGCCATGTGTCCTACGAGCTGCGCACGCCGCTCACCAACATCATCGGGTTCAGCGAGCTGCTGGCGAGCCCGATCGTCGGTCCCCTGACCGACAGGCAACGCGATTATCTCAACGATATTAGGCAGTCAGGGCGTACGCTGCTGGCTATCATCGATGATATTCTCGACCTCGCGACGATCGACGCCGGCACGCTCGAATTGAAACTTTCGCCGGTCAAGGTGCGCGACGTGATCGACCAGGCGGTGCAGGGCGTGCAAGAGCGGCTGACCCAGAACCATGTCGCGCTCGACATCGCCATCGAGCCCGGCCTCGACGAATTCGTCGCCGACGGCAGGCGCGTCACGCAGATGCTCTACAACCTTCTCTCCAATGCGATCGGCTTTTCCGATGACGGCGACAAGATCGGCCTCGGCTGCGGGCGTGAGCAGGCGATGCTCGCCTTCACCGTCACCGATCAAGGCGTCGGCATCCCCGCCGACTATCAGGAGGCCGTGTTCGACCGCTTCGAGAGCCGGCCGCACGGCTCGAGCCACCGCGGTCTGGGGCTCGGGCTCTCCATCGTCAAAAGCTTGGCCGAGCTGCATGGCGGCGCGGTCACGCTCGATTCCGCGCCGGGACGGGGAACGCGCGTCACGCTGTTGCTCCCGCTGAAGCAGCAGCCCGCCACCGACGACGCCGGCAGCGAGGAGCAGCGCTTCAGATCAAGCCTCGCCGGATGACCGCTAGTTTTAGTCTCGACGATGTCGATCTCGTTCGACTCGACATCCTCGCCAGCCGCCTCGCCTCCTTGCTGAAAGCGGGCGACGTCATCGCCCTGTCAGGGCCGCTCGGCGCCGGCAAGACGACTTTCGCCCGCGCACTCGTCACGCGGCTCGACGGTGAGGGCGAAGTGCCGAGCCCGACCTTCGCCCTGATGCAGCGTTACGAGACGCCGCGCCTCACCCTCACCCATTGCGATTTCTATCGGCTCGAGCCGGCCGAGCTGGAGGAGCTCGGTCTCGACGACGCGCTGAGCGAGGGCGCGGTTCTCATAGAGTGGCCCGAGCGCGCGGCAGGCTGGCTTCCGGCGGACCGGCTCGACATCGCCATGGATGAGACGGCGACGCCGAATGAACGCCGGATCGTCCTTACGGGGCATGGTGGCTGGGAGCCGAGGCTGGAGCGTCTCGAGCAGATGGTGAGCTTCCTCGACCGGACACCTTATGCCGCGGCACCCGCCCGCTATCTGCAAGGCGACGCCTCGACGCGCTCTTATGCGCGGCTCGTGCTGCCGGATCGCGCGGCCATCTTGATGAGCTCTCCGCGCCAACCGGACGGGCCGCCGATCCGCGACGGCAAGCCGTATAGCGCGCTGGTGCATCTCGCCGAGGACGTGACGCCGTTCGTGGCGGTGGCGGGCGCATTGCGGGAACGCGGCCTGTCGGCGCCGGCCGTCTACGCCTTCGATCTCGACCAAGGCTTTCTCATTCTGGAAGACCTCGGCGACAGGGTGTTCAGCGGCGAGGTGGCGCGCGGGGGCAAGATGGGCGAGCTGTGGGACGCGGCGGTCGACGTGCTCGCCGCGCTCGCGCACAAGGCGCCTCCCCAGCTTCTGCCGATCGAAGGCCACGCGCCCTACCGGCTGCCCGCTTTCGATGCCGAGGCGATGCTGACCGAGGCGTCGCTATTGATCGACTGGTTCTGGCCGGCCCTGCATGGCAGACCAATGCCGGCCGAGCTTGCCGAGGAGTTCAGGGCCTTGTGGCGGCCGCTACTGGCGGAGGCGGCAAAAACCGACCTGGGCTGGGTCCTCAGGGACTATCACTCGCCCAATTTGATGTGGCTGCCGGAGCGGGAGGGGGCCAAAAAGGTCGGCATTCTCGACTTCCAGGACGCACTTTTCGGCCCGCTCGCCTACGACCTGGTATCGCTGCTCCAGGACGCCAGGCTCGAGGTTCCGGAAGCGCTTGAACGGGAGCTTCTCGCTCGCTACTGTTCCGCCCGGGGCGCGCAACACAAGAACTTTTCGGGCGATCGGTTCGTCTCGCTTTACGCGACGCTCGGCGCCCAACGAAACTCTAAGATCCTCGGCATCTTTGCGCGATTGGCGAAACGTGACGGCAAGCGCGGTTATCTCGCTCATATCCCGCGGGTCACGCGCTACCTCGAGCGCGACCTCGCTCATCCCGCTTTGGCCGACCTCCGCCGCTTCTATGCCCGCGAATTTCCCGCCGCCGAGACCTTGCCGCCGCTCGTGGTGTGAGGGTAAGCGGCCATGACGCAAGCGAGGACGGCGATGGTTCTGGCTGCGGGCTTCGGCGAGCGCATGCGCCCGCTCACTTTGCGCATGCCGAAACCGCTGGTGCCGCTTGCCGGCAAACCGCTGCTCGACCACGTGCTCGACCGCCTCGCCTCTGCCGGCGTGACGACGGCCGTCGTCAACGTCCACTATCTTCCCGAACAGCTCGAAGCGCATCTTGCCGCACGCAGAGGCAAGCCGCCTGAGACGCTCGTCTCCGACGAGCGCGGCGTGCTGCTCGACACCGGCGGTGGGGCGAAGAAGGCGCTGCCTCTCCTCGGACGTGGGCCCTTCTTCATCCACAACGCCGATTCGGTGTGGACCGAAGGCGCGGCACCGGCGCTCACGCGCATGTTGCACAAATGGAATCCGGCGGCGATGGACTGCCTGCTGTTGCTAGCGCCGACGGCCACCAGCATCGGTTATGTGGCCAAGGGCGATTTCGCCATGGACGCCGAGGGACGGCTGGCGCGGCGCGGCGCGAACGAGATTGTGCCGTTTGCCTTTGCCGGGGTGTCGCTGTGCGACGAGCGACTGTTCAAGGACGCGCCCGAGGGTCGCTTCTCGCTGAACCTGCTGTGGGACCGCGCGCTCGCCAAGGGCAAGCTCTACGGGGTGCGGCTCGACGGGCGCTGGATGCATGTCGGCACGCCTGACGCGTTGGCGGAAGCCGAGACCTTGTTCGAGCGCGAAGGTGCCTGAGCCCTCATCAGCGCGTCCGCGGCTCTTCACCATCCCGCCTTCAGCGCCGTTTCTCACCACGTTGGCGAAGGCCATTCTCGCCGGCGACCTGCCGTCGCCCGGTGGACTTCCGCCCGATCCGCTCGTTCTGCCGCTCACCACCATCTATCTGCCCACGCGCCGCGCCGCACGGGCGCTGCGCGAGGCGTTCCTTGCGGAGGCGAAGGGCGAGGCTCTGCTTCTGCCGCGCATCCGAGCGCTCGGCGATCCCGATGAGGACGCGGCCATCATCTTCGGGGCCGAAGAGAGTCTCGGAGGGGATGGCACGCTCGGCGAAGCCGCGATCGGGGCAGTGCCGCGACGGCTGGCGTTGATGGAGCTCGTGCTCGCCTTCAGGCACCTGCTTCGCCTCGAGGCGGTGGCCGAGCGCGGCGTCACCGCGTCCCCGGTCGTCGACGTGACGCCAGGACAGGCCTCTTATCTTGCCGCCGACCTCGCCAATCTGATCGACGTGATCGAAACCGAAGAGATCGATCTCACCCGGCTCGAGGCCATCGTGCCCGACGAATTCGCCGGCCACTGGCAGCTCACCGTGGAGTTCCTCAAAATCGTCACCGAGCATTGGCCAAAATATCTCGCGGAAAAGCGCCTCGTCTCGCCCGTCGCGCGGCGCAGCCGGTTGATGGCGATGGAGGCCGAAAGGCTCGCCCGTGGTTCGCCGCATCCCGTCATCGCGGCGGGATCGACCGGCACCGTGCCGGCAACGGCTCGGCTGCTTGAAGTCATCGCCTCGCTGCCGAACGGCGCGGTGGTGCTGCCGGGGCTCGACAAATCGCTCGACGAGGAGAGCTGGGCAACGCTGTCCGAGCACCCAGAGCATGCGCAAGCCGGCATGGCCGAGCTGTTGCGCAGGCTCGGCATGCGGCGCGATGAGGTGACCAACGTGCCGGGGAGCGAACCCGATCCAGCCTCCCGCGCGCGACTCTACCTTGCCAGCGAAGCGCTGCGTCCCGCCGAAAGCACGGAGCATTGGCAGGAATTCCTCGCCGCGGAGGACTTGTCGCCCGAGGGGCGTGCGAGCGTCGCCAATGCGCTTGCGGGCATGCGTCTCGTGGTGGCGCCTAACGCGCATGAGGAGGCCGAGGCGATCGCCCTGATCCTGCGATCCTGCATCGAAACGCCGGGCAAGACCGCGGCGCTCGTCACGCCCGACCGCGTGCTCGTGCGGCGCGTGGCGGCGCGGCTCAAGCGTTACGATCTGGCGATCGACGATTCGGCCGGCATCCCGGTCGCGCGCACCGTGCCGGGCGCCTTCCTCGATCTCGTGCTGGGCGCCTTCGAGAAGGACTTCGCCCCGCCCGAGCTGATGGCCTTGCTGAAACATCCTCTGGCGCTGCTCGGCCGGCGCCCGGAGCAGGCGCGCGCCACCGCGCGGGCGCTGGAACGCGGCGCCTTCCGCGACGTCTATGTCGGACAAGGGCTTGCCGGCGCGCGGGCCGCGCTCGGAGAGGCGCAAGACGAGAGAAAACGCGGCCGCCTCAGCCCTGCAGAGCATCACGCGGCGCTCCGGTTAGTGGCCGATCTCGAAGCGGCTTTCGCTCCGCTGACAGAGTTGGCGAGAGGCGATCTGCCCAGTCCCGCGTCGCGGCTCGCGGAAGCTCATGCCGCGGTGGCCGAGAAACTGGCGCGTGATGCAAGCGGCTCATCCTCTGGCCTGTGGCAGGGCGACGCCGGCGAAGCGCTCTCCGTGCTGCTCGCCGAGTTGATCGACGCGGGCCACCGCCTCCCGCTCACGGCCGCCGACTATCCGCCGTTCTATCGCAGCCTGGTTGCCGGCGAGGTGGTGCGGCCGCGCGCAGCGCTGCATCCGCGGCTGTTCATCTGGGGACCGCTCGAAGCGCGGCTGCAACAGCCCGACGTCGTGATTCTTGGCAGCCTGAACGAAGGCGTCTGGCCGCGGCATCAGGAGGCGGGCCCCTGGCTCAGCCGGCCGATGCGCAAGACGCTTGGTCTTAGCCCGCCGGAGCGGCGCATTGGCCTCGCCGCCCACGATTTCGCGCAAGGGCTCGGGGCGCGCGATGTGTACCTGACACGCGCGCACAAAGTTGACGGCGTGCAGACCGTGCCGTCACGCTGGCTCCAGCGGTTGCTCGCCTTGGTCAAGGCATCGGGGCTGGAGCAGAAGCTCGAACCCGCGCAGCCTTGGCTCCATTGGGCGCGCGAGCGCGACACGACAGACGGGTTCAAGCCGATCGGGCCGCCAAGGCCGTGTCCGCCGCTCGAAGCCAGGCCGAAGCAAATGAGCGTCACGCGCATCGAGCGCTGGATCGCCAATCCTTACGAGATCTTCGCGCGGCACATCTTGAAGCTTGTGCCGATGCAGTACCTTAGCATGGAGCCTGACGCCGCCATGCGCGGGCAGATCGTGCACCGCGCGCTGCACGATTTCACCGGCGCTTACCCCGACGCCCTTCCCGCCGGCATCGAGGCCGAGCTCATGCGCCTCGCCGATGCTCATTTCGCCAAGCTCGATGGCTCGCCTTCGGTCAAGGCGTTCTGGCGTCCGCAACTGCAGCGTTTCGCCCGCTGGTTCGCCGCGACCGAGCCAGGCCGGCGGATGGGCATTGCGCGCATCCTGACCGAGGTCAGCGGCGCGCTCCCCGTCGGAGACTTCACCCTCACCGCGCGCGCCGACCGGATCGACGTCGCCGGTGGCGGCTCGGTCGTGATCTGCGACTACAAGACGGGGAAGCTGCCGGGGCAAAAGCATGTCGAGGATTTCTACGCGCCGCAGCTCTCGCTCGAGGGAGCGATCGCCGAAGGCGGCGGCTTCGAGGGACTGGAGAGGGCGAGCGTCAGCGGGCTCGTCTATGTCCACGTCTCAGGCCGCGATGACGGCGGCGAACAGCGCGCGGCGGCACAGACCTCGCCAGCCGTGCTCGCCAGTGAAGCGATCCAAAGACTGCGCGATCTAATCGCCCGCTACGCCGATCCGGCGATGCCCTATGAGGTGAAGCGGCGCAGGGGTCCGTTTGCCCGCGCCTACGATTACGATGAGTACGAGCACCTCGCCCGCGTGAAGGAGTGGCTGACGCAAGAGGCCGAGGAGGAGTTCCGATGAGAGCGCGGACCCTTCCCCCGGAGGCCGATGCAAATCAGGCGCGTGCCTCGGACCCATCGGCGTCGGCGTGGGTGTCGGCCAATGCCGGCACCGGCAAGACCGAGGTCTTGGTCCGGCGGTGCTTGCGGCTCCTGCTGGCGGATTTCGAGCCCGAGTCCATTCTCTGCCTGACCTACACCAAAACCGCGGCGGCGGAGATGCAGAACCGCCTGCTCAAGGTGCTCGGCGAGTGGGCGACCATCGAAGACGCCAAGTTGCACGAGGCGCTTTCCGCGCTGATGCGGCGCGCGCCCGACGGCGATGAGTTGCGCACCGCGCGGCGCCTATTCGCGCGGGCGCTCGAAGCCAAAGGCGGGCTGAAGATCCACACCATTCACGGCTTCTGCGAGCGGCTGCTGCAGCGCTTCCCGCTGGAGTCGCAGGTGACGCCGCATTTCACGGTGCTGGATGAGCGCGACCAGGCGCTGCTGCGCCGTGCCGCCTTCGACGCCATCGTCGCGCGCGCCGCCGAGGACAGCGATGGCATTCTCGGCAACGCGCTCGGCAAGATCGTCGGGCTGACCTCCGGCGATTACATCCGTCAGGTGATCGATGCCGTGCTCGGCAAGCGCGCCGAGCTTGCGCGCATGGTCGCCTATCACAAGAGCCGGGAGGACTGGGCGGAGGCTGAAGCGCAGGCGCTCAAGCGGCTGTTCGGCGTGCATGAATGTACGGAAGACGAACTGACGGACCAACTCGCCGCCGTGCTGAGCGATGACGATATAGACGCCGCTCTTGCCGCCTTCGCCGCGTTCGGTTCGGGGGCGCGGGACAGCGACGCGGAAACTGCCCTGCGCGCGGCGCTAGCCACCACGGGCGAGAGCCGCGTGGCGGCACTCATGCCGGTGTTCCTGACGCAAGAGGGGAAGCCCCGCGCGCAGCTTTGCAGCAAGGCGATCGAAAAAGGCGCACCGTCGATCTGTGCCCTCCTGGACCGTGCGCAGGCCGAGTTCGCCACGCTCAATGACAAGCTGGCGCATCTGCGCCTGGCCGAAGCAAGCGCCGCGGTGCTGGCGCTCGCCGACGCGGTACAGGCAGACTATGAGCGGCGCAAGCGGGCGGAAGCCGTGCTCGACTATGACGACCTTATCGTCAAGACGCAGAACCTGCTGTTGCGCGCCGATGCGGTCGCCTGGGTGCTGTACAAGATCGACGGCGGCATCGATCACATCCTGGTCGACGAGGCGCAGGACACCAACCGCGCGCAATGGAGCATCATCGAGGCTTTGGCGGCGGAGTTCTTTGCCGGCGCGGGCGCAAGCGAGAAGCTGCGCACGCTGTTCGCTGTCGGCGATGAGAAGCAGTCGATCTATTCCTTCCAAGGCGCGAACCCGGCGCGGTTCGGCGAAGTCGGCCGCGCCTTCAGGCAACGGGCCGAGGCGCTCGGTCTTGTTTGGCACGAGGTGCCGCTGAACCTCTCGTTCCGCTCGACCGAGCCGATCCTCGAGGCGGTCGACAGCGTGTTCGGTGGGGCGCCTGCCGCAGACGGTCTGACCTGGCAGGCGGGCGCGATCATCCAGCACGACCCCTTCAGGAAAGGCGAAGCAGGTCTGGTCGAGCTGTGGGAGGTCGAGGCCGAGGAAAAGTCCGAGCAGACCCCCGCCTTCGAGCCGTGGAACGAGGAGCCGGCGGGCGCCCGTTCGGTCGATCAGCTCTGCAAGCGCATCGCCGCCGCGATCAAAGGCTGGCTCGATAATGACGAGCCGCTCGCCTCGAAGGGCCGCACGGTCCAGGCCGGCGATATTCTGATCCTGGTGCGGCGCCGCGATCCCTTCACCACGCCGATGATCCGCGAGCTGAAGCGGCTCAACGTGCCGGTGGCGGGCGCCGACCGCATGAAGCTCACCGACCAGCTCGCGGTGCAGGACCTGGTGGCACTCGCCGATTTTCTGTTAATGCCGGAAGACGATCTCACGCTTGCCGTCGTGCTCAAGAGCCCGCTCTTCGGTTTCGACGACGACGACCTCTTCAAACTCGCCTATGGACCGAGAGGCTCGCTGTGGACCGCGCTGCAATCCAAGGCGACTGATGACGTTCGCTTCGCCGCGGCCGTGGAGACGCTCACGGCCTGGTTGGCGTGCGCCGACTTCCTGCCGCCTTACGAATTCTTCTCCGAGCTGCTCGGCGCCGATGGGCAGCGCTTGCGCAAGGCGATGCTGACCCGGCTTGGACCCGAGGCCGCCGAAGCGATCGACGAGTTTCTCGACATCGCGCTCGCTTATGACCGCGAGGCCGCGCCGTCGCTACAGGGCTTCGTCAATAACCTCCGCGCGGGCGACGTCGAGATCAAGCGCGACATGGAACAGGAGCGTGACCACGTACGCATCATGACAGTGCACGGCGCGAAAGGCTTGCAGGCGCCGATCGTATTCCTGCCAGACACCTGCATGGCGCCGCGCCAGCAAGGGATCGGACTCTACCCCCTGCCCCGCGCCCGCGAGCATCCGGACCAGGTAGGACACCTGATCTGGCCGCCGAGAGGACTGTCGAATCTTGCCGGCATCGAACGCAGCAAGCAGGCAGTCCTGCGTGCCGAGCGCGAAGAATATCACCGCCTGCTCTATGTCGGCATGACCCGGGCCGAGGATCGGCTCTATATCGGCGGCTGGGAGGGGTTAAAGCGGCGGGAGAAGAATGTCTGGTACGACCTCGTCAAGGACGGTGTCGCTGGGCTTTTGACTTCGCACGTCGGCTCCGACGGCCGACCCGTGAGCCGTATGGAATCGCAACAAACCGAGCTTGCGAAACCTCCGGAGGCCGAGTCGGAGCGGGCTGGGCCCGAACCCCTTCCCGCCTGGGCGCTCATTTCGGCCCCGCGCGAGCGGCCGCGGCCGAGGCTTGCGCCGTCGCGACTCAATCTCGGCCCGGAAACGGAACCGGAGGCGTCGCCGGACCAACCGCCGCTCGGCCCGCTCGCTCTTAGCGAGAATGGCCGCTATGCCCGGGGGCGGCTCGTCCACGCCCTGTTGCAGCACCTGGCGGAGGTTGACGCCGAGGACCAGGAACGGGCGGCACGCGCCTTCGTCGCGGTGCGAGGCATTGGCCTCACAGAAGGCTTGCAGGAGGAGATCGTCGCCGAGTCGCTCTCCATCGTCAGGGACGCCTCTTTCGCGCCATTGTTCCAGCCGGGAAGCCTCGCCGAGGTCCCGGTCGTGGCACGGATCGGCGGCTACGATCTGGAAGGCCAGATCGACCGTCTTGCCCGCGTCGATGGCGGTTTGCTCATCCTCGACTATAAGACCAACCGGCCGCCGCCACGGACACTCGAGGAGGTGGCGCCCGCCTATATCACCCAGCTCGCCGGCTACCGGCAGGCGCTCAAGGGGCTCTACCCAGGCCTCCCCTTGCGCGCCGCTCTGCTGTGGACCGACGGACCGCGGTTGATGAAGATTCCTTCAACTTCGCTTGATGGCGCCGAGCAGCGCCTGTTGCGGCGCGCGCAGCAGCCTTGACGACATCGGAGCGCATACCTAGTTTCCGATGCTCAGAGGCAAGACCGGCGATTCCGCTGGCGCCGCGGGTCGCTAGGAGAAGCAAATGGCTACGGAAAAGGTTTCCGACGACAATTTCGAAGCCGAGGTGCTCAAATCATCGACCCCGGTGGTCGTCGATTTCTGGGCCGAGTGGTGCGGCCCCTGCCGGCAGATTGCGCCAGCGCTGGAAGAGATCGCCAAGGAGCTCGACGGCAAGGTGCGTATCACCAAGCTGAATATCGATGAGAATCCGCGCACGCCGTCCTTTTACAACGTTCGCGCGATCCCAACGCTGATCCTGTTCAAGGACGGTGAGGTCGCCGGCACGCTGAAAGGCGCCTACCCGAAGAATCATGTGGCCGCCTGGATCAACGGCACAATCAGCACGTAGGTTTGGTTCCGCCGGACATGATTGCGAGATGGCCGGGCTCGTCCCGACCATCTGCGTCTTGCCTCAGCGGTGCAGCCTGAGGGCGCGGCCGGCGAGATAGAGCGAGCCGCAGATCAAAACGCGGCCAGGGCCATCGAGGGCGGCCTGAGACCGCGTCAATGCATCGGGCAGGCTCGCGGTCGGCACGACATCAAAGCCTTCCGCCTTGGCAATCTCGGCCAGGGCTTCCGCATCGAAGGCGTTCGGCTCGTCGGGGATCGGCACGGTGTAAACGCGCTCGACGAGACCCTTGAACGGCGCGATGAAGGCGTGCGCGTCCTTGGTCTCCATCATGCCGTAGATGAGATGCACGCGTCGCGGCAGGCGCTCGTCGAGCTCGGCCAGCGTATGCGCGATGACCTGACCTCCGGCGGCGTTGTGGCCGCCGTCGAGCCAGATCTCGGTGCCATCGGCAACGTAGGCGTGCAAACCGCCCACAGCGAGGCGCTCCATCCGCGCCGGCCATTCGGCATGGGTGAGGCCGTGCTCCAGCGCGCGGGTGGTAAGCGCATCGCCGAAGATGAGGCTCGCGGCGGCGATCGCCGTGCTGGCATTGTCGATCTGATGGCGCCCATTGAGGCGGGGCAGCGGCAGATCGATGAGCCGCTCCTGCGTCTGGAAGACCAGGCGCCCATGCTGCTCGTACATGTCGAAATCGCGGCCGGCGACGTGGAGCGGTGCGCCGACCTGCTCGGCCCGATGCTCGATCACCGCGAACGCCTCCTGCACCTGCCTGCCGACCACGCAAGGCACGCCCGGCTTCAGGATGCCGGCCTTCTCGCCGGCGATCTCGGCCAAGGTCTCGCCGAGGAAGGACACGTGGTCGATGGAGACCGGCGTGATGGCGGTGAGCTGCGGCTTGCTGACGACATTGGTGGCGTCGAGCCTGCCGCCCAGCCCCGTCTCGAGCAGCAGCAGATCGGCGGGCGTCTCGGAAAGCGCGAGGAAGGCCGCAGCGGTGGTGATCTCGAACAAGGTGATCAACTCGCCGCCATTGGCGGCTTCGGCGCGGGCGAGGCAATCGACCAGAAACTCCTCGGCGATCGGCGCCGAACCATGCGGTCCCGCCAGCACGATGCGCTCATGAAAATTGACCAGATGCGGCGAGGTATAGACGTGCACGCCCTTGCCCACGGCCTCGGCGATGGCGCGGGTGAAGGCGAGGAAAGAGCCTTTGCCGTTGGTGCCGGCGACATGCACCACCGGCGGCAATTTATCTTGCGGGTTGCCGAGCGCGGCGAGAAGCCGCTCGATGCGCCCCAATGACAAGTCGATCGACTGCGGATGAAGCTTTTTCAGCCGCTCCAGCAGCGTGTCGCTCGACGCCACTCGTGGGCGAGGCGCTCCGCGCCCGGCGCTGTGGGGTAATGTGGTCAATCCCTCGAGCCTTTAGACGCTTTGCGGCGGGTTAGGATTAGCGCCATTGCCGGCCCCGCTCGTCAAGTCCTCGTCGTCCTCGATAAGCGCGGCGGTGTCGAGACCGTTGCCGGAAAGCGCGATGGTCGAGGGCGGAGCCATATGCGCGAGCTTGCCATCGTTGACATCGGAGACCGCGATGTCGCGACCCGGCCGCCGGCGGGTCAGGAGGTGGCAGATGCGAGCGAGCGTCGCGCGCAGATTGTGGCGGTGCACGACCATGTCGACCATGCCGTGGTCTTGGAGAAATTCGGACCGCTGAAACCCGTTCGGCAGCTGCTCGCGGATGGTCTGCTCGATCACGCGCGGTCCGGCGAAGCCGATCAGCGCACCGGGCTCGGCGATATGGATGTCGCCGAGCATCGCATAGGAGGCGGTGACGCCTCCGGTCGTGGGATGGGTCAGCACGACGATGTAAGGCAGTCGCGCCTCGCGCAGCTCCTGCACGGCGACCGTGGTGCGCGGCATCTGCATCAGCGAAAGAATGCCTTCCTGCATGCGCGCGCCGCCGGAAGCGGCGAACAGAATAAACGGCGTCTCGCGCTTGACTGCGGCGCGCATGGCGGCAATCACCGCTTCGCCGGCGGCGGTGCCGAGCGAGCCTCCCATGAAGTCGAAATCCTGCGCGGCGGCAACCATGCGCTGGCCTTCGAGGCGGCCGGCGCCGGCAAGCACCGCATCGGCCATGCTGGTCTTGCTGCGGGCGTCCTTCAGCCGGTCGGTATAGCGCCGCTCGTCGCGGAACTTCAGCGGATCGACCGGCACCTCGGGGAGCGTCAGGCTCTCATAATCGCCCTCGTCGAACAGGAACTTGAGCCGCGCCGCGGCCGACATTCGCCAATGGAAATTGGAGCCGGGGACGACGAACTGGTTGGCCTCGAGGTCCTTGTAATAGATCATCTGCCCCGTCTCGGGGCACTTCACCCACAGATTGTCCGGCATGTCCTTCTTGCGAAGGATGCTGCGAATCTTGGGCCTGACGACGCTGTTGATCCAGTTCACGGGTCTACAAAACTCTCAAAGTTCAAACCGCTCAAAATCAATTCAAGCCTAAAGCGCGACCGCTTCGGCCTTTTGCCGCAGCGCCGCGGCGAGCCGCTCGACAAAACCAAGCACCTGCGGCTTGGTCTTGCGCGTGGCCTTGCCCTGCGCATCGAGGCTCGCGGCAACGGCGCCGACGAGGGCAGAGCCCACAACCACGCCTTCGGCGATACGGGCCAGCGCGCTCACCTGGTCTTCGGTCTTCACGCCGAAACCGACCGCGACCGGCAGATCGGTATGGGCCTTGATGCGGCCGACATGGGCGCCAACCGCGGCGATGTCTGGCGCGGCGGTGCCGGTGATGCCCGCGATCGAGACGTAGTAGAGGAACCCGCTCGTATTGGCGAGAACGGCCGGCAGCCGCGCTGCGTCCGTCGTCGGCGTGGCGAGGCGGATGAAGTTCAACCCTGCCGCGGTGGCGGCGGGGCGAAGCTCGGCATCTTCCTCCGGCGGCATGTCGACCACGATCAGACCGTCTGCTCCTGCCTGCACTGCATCGGCGATGAAGCGATCCACGGGATACACATATATGGGGTTGTAATAGCCCATTAGCACCAAGGGGGTGGTGGCGTCGGCGGCACGGAAGGCTTTGACCATCTGCAGCGTCTTTTGCATGGTCTGGCCGGATTTTAGCGCCCGCTGCGAGGAGGCTTGAATCGCCGGCCCATCGGCCATGGGGTCCGAGAACGGAATGCCGAGCTCGATGACATCGGCGCCGGCTCCGGGCAGCGCTTTCAGGATGGCGAGCGAGGTCTCGTAATCCGGGTCGCCGGCGGTGACGAAGGTGACGAGGCCAGCCCGTCCCTCCCGCTTCAGCTCAGCAAATCGGCGTTCGATGCGCGTCATACTGGTTGGCTCGTCGTCAGTTCGACCCCCGCGTCTTGGCGCTCAGATAGCTTGCAACCGAATCCAGATCCTTGTCGCCGCGTCCCGAGACATTGATCACCATCAGGTGATCCTTCGGCTTCGTCGGCGCGAGGTCGAACACCCGGGCGAGCGCGTGCGCCGGCTCCAGCGCCGGGATGATGCCCTCGAGCTGGCTGCAAAGCTGGAATGCGGCCACCGCCTCAGCGTCGGTCGCCGAGAGGAATTTCACCCGGTGCATGTCGTTGAGCCAGGCATGCTCCGGCCCGATGCCGGGATAATCGAGGCCGGCGGAGATCGAATGCGCTTCTTCGATCTGGCCGTCGTCGTCCATCAGCAGATAGGTGCGATTGCCGTGCAGCACGCCGGACCTGCCGCCGGCGATCGAGGCCGCGTGCTTGCCGCTGTCGAGACCGTGACCGGCCGCTTCCACGCCGTAGATTTCGATGCCGCGCTCGTCGAGGAAGGGATGGAACAGGCCCATAGCGTTGGAGCCGCCGCCGATGCAGGCGACCAGCGAATCCGGCAGGCGGCCTTCGGCCCGCTGCATTTGCTCGCGCGTCTCACGGCCGATGATCGATTGGAAATCGCGCACCATGGCCGGATAGGGATGCGGGCCGGCCACCGTGCCGATGCAATAGAAGGTGTCGTGCACATTGGCGACCCAATCGCGCAATGCCTCGTTCATCGCATCCTTCAGCGTCTTGGAGCCGGATTCCACGGCGCGAACCTCGGCACCGAGGATCTTCATCCGCAGCACGTTCGGCTTCTGTCGCTCGACATCCACCGATCCCATGTAGACGATGCAGGGCAGGCCAAACTTCGCGCACAATGTTGCGGTGGCGACGCCATGCATGCCGGCGCCGGTCTCGGCAATGATGCGCGTCTTGCCCATACGTCGCGCCAGCATGATCTGGCCGAGCACATTGTTCACTTTGTGCGCGCCGGTGTGGTTGAGGTCCTCGCGCTTGAAATAGATCTTCGCCCCGCCGCAATGCTGGGTAAGCCGCTCGGCGAAATAGAGCGGTGACGGCCTGCCGACATAAGTCGCGAGATGGCCGTCCATCTCGGCCTGGAATTTTGCATCGGCCTTGGCCTCGGTATAGGCCCGCTCCAGATCGAGGATCAGCGGCATCAGCGTCTCGGCGACAAAGCGGCCGCCGTAAATGCCGAAATGGCCGCGCTCATCGGGACCGCCGCGATAGGTGTTCAGCTGAGCCGGTTCGGTGCGGGTACTCATGAGGCTTTGGCCCGGACTCGCGGTGCGGCCGCTTTCGCCGCCTGGATGAAGCGCCTTACCAAGGCGAGATCCTTCTCGCCAGGTCCCCGCTCAACGCCCGACGAGACATCGACGAGAGCGGCGCCGGTCAGCAAGATGGCCTCGCCGACGGTGTCGGGGGTGAGCCCGCCGGACAAGGCGAAGGGCGCTTTCGCGGTCGTGAGCGCGCGCCAGTCGAAGACGACGCCGTTGCCGCCGGGGAGTATGGTCCCGGCAGGCGCTTTTGAATCGAACAGGACGTAGTCGGCGGAGCCCGTATAGGCATCAGCCTTGGCGACATCACCCGCTCCCGCGACAGCGATGGCCTTCATCACCCGCAAGCCTGAGCGCGCCTTGATGACGGCGACGCGCTCCGGCGTCTCAGCGCCGTGCAGTTGCAGGAGATCGGGGCGGACCCGCTCAACCACCTCATCGATCAAGGCATCGTCGGGATCGACCAGCACCGCGACCGTGCCGAGCCTGCCTTTGGCGATGGCGGCGAGCACGCGCGCCGCCTCGACCTCGACCTGGCGCGGGCTCCTCGAGAAGAGGACCAGCCCGACAAAGTCGGCGCCGGCCTCGGCCGCGGCTTCAATCACGGCAGGGGTCCGCACGCCGCAAATCTTAACCTTTACCGCCACGTCTCAGGCTCTCGGGTTCGAGGGTTTTGCCCGCATTTTCAAACATGACCGCTCCGGATCATGGCTTAGGGCTCGCGGGAGGCCACCCTAAGCCAATTAAGGCCCAGAAGTCTATCGCACTGCAACATTGCAGTTGAGGATCGGTTTAAACCGGAGTCAGGCCTGGAGCACCTTGCCGCGCCAGCGCCAGACCGCCACGGCGGCCCAGATCACCTCGATGAGGCCGAACGGCCAGGCGCCTTGAAGGAAGCCGTACACCGAAGCCAGCAAACAGGCCCCGGCGAGGGCAAGAATGAACCAGGGGCTGCGATCCTCAAGCGCGTAGAACACCAGCATG
>Ga0157376_10000869_pt1 | contig 19807 bp, 16 predicted proteins | sample M45metaG_FD_121801 | JGI IMG/M metagenome (GOLD analysis project Ga0157376, IMG submission 121801) | Miscanthus rhizosphere microbial communities from Kellogg Biological Station, Michigan, USA - M4-5 metaG | ecosystem: Host-associated > Plants > Roots > Rhizosphere > Soil | place: USA: Michigan... | reverse complement strand
GTGACGAATGCGAGGCATTATCATGCATTGCAGCAGGTGAGTTCGGGGCTGGCGACGATCAGGAAGGGGATGGATGAGATGTTGCCGGGGGATTTGTTAGCGTTGGATATACGGGTGTGTTTGCATTGGTTGGGGGAGATCACGGGGGAGATCACGACGGAGGATCGGTTGGATTATATATTTTCGAAGTTTTGTATTGGCAAATAGCGAAAAAACATAATATGTAATGCAATGATAATAAATAAAATATGATTGAGTCGTGGCACGAACATCTACTTTATTCCATGAATTTTGTATGGTTTTTGGACGCCTTACGTAAGTATATCTGACATACATCCCATGTGTAAGATCCGCGACAGGACTGCATTTGGGATCATCTCCAGGCAGATACTGTCAGTTCCAGGCATGTTTTTGTACGTCGCCAATTTCCAGTTGTCTGTACGTCCTCAATTTTTATGAACCGCGCGTACAACACTTTTCATTGAACTGAGATATCGACACTCAAAGCATTGGGAAACATTGTCTGCGTGGTGAGAAGCCACCAAGCGCTACTTCTTCTTACTCTTTTTTTGATCTTCTTCGCACTGCATGTAGATGAGCTGCAGGATATTTTTTTTATCTGTGTCGAAGAGGGAAGCCATGTGAAAGGCATTTTCGAATGTAAAACGTTGGGGGGCCGCAAGTAGCTTATTGAAAGTGGTATGGTGCATGCCCAGGTCTTTTGCGACAACGGTTTTTGGAATAGCCTTGGATGTAAACATATCTCGCAACGAAACTATTCGTCCCGATTCGATTAAATTTTTTACATTCTTGTAGCGCTCATCGCGTGGCATCACGCAAAGAAAAGGATAAGGCATGTCAGGCCATTAAAAACGTCGAATAATTACCTATATGATGTCATAGATTGCCATATAAAATGGCAAATATTGACATATAATTTATAAAAACGGTGTATATTGCTGCTACATGTCAAGGCGGAGGCTCAACAGTTCCCACGAAAATGTACAGGAAGTCGCTTCGCCACTGAACTCTCACTGTTAATTTGATTTCCCACTGATACAACTAAGGTTTTCATGAGATACATCGGCAGCATGCCTTTATGAGGGGGTGTGTAAACTGTGTATTGGGAAATTTATAGCAATGAGAGGCAAGCTGAGGAAGGCAAAACTACGCACAGGAAAATTCAGTCTTTATATTGATTACTACCCGCCAGTCTGGAATCCCCACACTCTTCGGTACACAAGGCGCGAGTTTTTAAAATTGTACCTGTATCCCAAGCCGACTACGGATTTAGAAAGACAGGAAAATGCCCTGGCAAAGGAAATCGCCGGGAAAATATACATTAAACGGATGAAGTCGCTTATGCTCGATGCCCATGGTATTTTCAACAAAGATGTCCTAGAAGGCGACTTTTATCAATTTTATGAGCGTTTTGTATGGAAGAAAAGAAAGGATGAATTGGAGACAGCCGTGCATCATTCTGCACTGCAGCATTTAAAGAGCTGGCGCCCGGAACAGTTGAAATTTAAGTTTGTTGATGAGTTGTTTTTGGAGGGATTTAAGCACTACCTCAAGTCAGCGACCTTTCTGAAATCTGAAATCAATAGATTGAAGCCTAACTCGCAGGCTGTTTATTACGACAAAGTTGCTTCTGTGATACATCAGGCGTTTATTGAAAGGTATCTCCCCGAAGACTATACCCTCCGCGTGAGTAGAATTTCAAATGTAGCCTCGGAGGCAGAAAAATTGGATATCGACGATTTCGCTCTCTTGCAGGCAACACCTTGTCCCGATGACCTGGTATACCGGTCTTCTGTCTTCGCTTATCTGTCGGGATTCCGCTTTAGCGCAGTGGAGGCCTTTTTGTGGGAACACCTCCACTATTCTCAAATACTCGACTGCTGGTATGTTAATATAATTGATCCGAAGACTTCCCGGCCCGTTAAATATTTTATTTGCCAGGAGGCAGTGGACGTGCTGGGGGAACGAAAGGGGGATAGCGACCCTGTATTTCCCAACCTTACCTATTACAGGGTTCGCCAGGGGCTAAGAATATGGTTTGCAAAAGCCGGACTGACCAATAAGGCACGTTTTCACAATTGGCGACGCAGGTATGCCAGTAATTTGACCTTTAACGATGTAGACGCCTTTGTCATCAAAAGCATGCTGAACCATAAACATATTTCGACGACGCAGATCTATATCGATGTTGACGAAGCAAAAAGGGCCGAGGCCGCCAACAGAATAACCCTACCCAAAAAGTAACGTATGCCTGATAAACAGATAGAGCGCGAATTGGCTGCAATCCATAGTACACTCCGGCATTTAACTGATATGGTGGAGAAAATATGCGCATCCTTAGCATTGTCTCCCAACAATCGTTCCGACGAATATCCAATGACCGTAAAAGAGGCGGCGGCGTTCCTTCGAATGGAAGAGCCGTGGATTCGCGAACGATGTAAAGAAGGAAAGCTCCCCTTTGTAAAAAAGGGCAAACAATTGAAGTTTAAAAAAGATGAGCTGCTGGCCTGGATGCAGGCCCAGGATAAAGACGATGAAGGGTCAGTGGATAGCTACGTCAATCGCTACTTACAAAAAAATCAATTAAGAGGATATTAATACCGCGGTAATTGCTATGAGTAGTAATTTGACGTTGAATAAAATTTGCCAGCATTGTGGCACATTGTTTATTGCCAGAAAGACGTCCACCAAATTTTGCTCGGTACCGTGTGCGCAGCGAAACTACAAGGTCCGCGAGCGGATGGTTAAAGTGTCGAGGAATGAAAAGGATACGCGAGAACAGACCCGAGGATCGGCATCGATCATGACGATCCAATCGGATCCGCCGGCGTTGATCGACATTGCTCATCTTTCTTATGTAACGAGCTTGTCGAAGCGAACGCTTTTTCGGCTGCTCAAAGATCCCCAATTTCCCAAGATAAAAGTCGGTAGAAGATTGTTATTCAGTCCGTCAAGAGTAGTAGCGTATTTACAGAACAAATTTGGGTCAAGCCAGACTTCACCGTAGATGCTTATCAACGGGGCTTGTTCTAGGGGTATTACTCCGCGGCACAATTTGCCATTGCTTACTGAAGGGTCATAGTCCTGGCAGCAGTGGTGGTTTCTGCTGATCCGGGTCAACCGGCTGTTGCCGCTCGGCTATGGTTGAGCGTTTTCAGGGAATTGTGTAACTTCATTGGGTTATCGTTTAACAACCCCACTAAAGAAAGATTGCTTTATATGGCCAAAGCCGCTAGAAATGCAACGCCACAAAAGGCGGAAGAATATGCCAAACCTCCGCAGGCTACCAAGGAGGTTTATTATTTCCGGGACCGTGATTTCGGCATCGATCAGAAATCCAGAGAAGTCTTCAAGAATGTGGACAAGGAAGTACACTACCCGACGCCGTACCGCGGTTCTTCCAAATACATCCACATCACCAAGTTTACCTACGTGGGCTTTGGTGGCCGATTACCCAAGGGCGTGCAAAAGGTATATACCTATGGTTACGGATTTACCAAACGAATGTGGCCGCTGATCGACTTCCTTAACACAATGCCGATCACTGAAATTGTGGTAGAGAAAGGAAAGCCAGACCGCATGACTGACAGCGTCTTACAACTGTCCGAGGGTACCCTGACCACTCTACACGATACTTTCGCAAATTTGAACAGTAAGCACAATACGGAGAACGCTATTGCATTGAAACATATTCTGCATAGCATTTTTCCTGCAAAGATTTCCGCGCCCCGCATTCGCTACATCGCCGGCTCCGTAGCCACTTCTCTGCATAGCTGGACTAATTCGATGGCGGATTTCAATGCCAGCGACATGGACGCCATTAAAGACTTGTTCAATAAATTGACGTTGCTCCCCAACTTTTTCTCAGCAGCAAAGATGGAAAAGACTCGGGAGATCATGGACAACAAATTCATTGAGGCGGCGCTTGCGGAGTTTGCGGATTTGCAGACCAGGAAGTCTGACACCAAAACGCTGGAAAAGCAGTGGCAGGCTTTCCTGAAGCGGCACAGCTGGATTTTCTCAACCTTGTTTGCTCAACCCGTCATTTTGCACCAGCAGGAGGCGTACGTTGGCGGGAAGACTTACGACAATCAGGGTGGAAAATATAACGACTTCCTAATCAAAAGCGGGCTGACAAACAACGTCTCTTTCGTCGAGATCAAAACACATTTAACTCCGCTGATGGACCATAGGGCATACCGAGGTAAAGACGTCTTTGCAGCATCTAAGGACCTGACTGGCTGCGTCGGCCAGGTCTTAAACCAGCGGGATAATTTTCAGAAAGATTTTTGGACGCTGACCAAAGCCTCTCGTGACACGCAAACCTTTAACTCCCGGGCATTGGTGATCATCGGCAGCGTTGCATATTTGTCGGACCAACAAAAAGGGGCCTTCGAGCTGTTCCGCTCCAACAGCCGTGATGTTGAAATACTTACCTTTGACGAGCTGTACCTCAAGATTGAAAGTCTGCTAAAAATAACCACAGGGAAGGCCACAGCGTAAAAGGAAGCCGCCAAAAAAGCAGCTCCGGTGAAGAAGAGCGCCCGAAAAAAAGGGAGGCCAAAGAGAGCGGGAGGAGTGCGGGGGAGATAAGCTGGTCGCCCGGGCAAAGGGTAGGCGGATAGATTGCTGCAGTCATTGTCTTACCCTTCATCACCCGGGTGTACGGATACAAATTATGTAGAAATTGATCCCACTCAACCCGCTCAACCTGTTGGTTCACACAACTAACCTTTTAACGATTTTCAACAATGACTGATTCACTCGATACTGCTACAATTGTCGATGCTCTGGGCAAGAAATTCAAAGACACTGTTGTTATGATCCGTAATCTATCCGATAATCACCTCGGCTACAACAGGGGAATCATTCACCAATACGTTTTTGGAGTTACGCCCTGCGATCCCTACACCAACAGTTTCGAGCACTATCGGCATCAGATAGAGGGACTATTTGGCAAGACAAGACCTGAACTGGACGTATGGGGTTGGCGTTTTCAAGACTACGACCGCGACCGTGCTGCAGAAGTAATAACCGAACTGGCAGCCCATTTTGAAATTGCGATTAATGCCGAAGAATTGCTGGAACGGGCCGGCGTAGTAAAAAACCGGCCGGAAGGCAACCTATTTTATTTGGTCGTGACCATCAACAGGATCGAGTTTTTTACGCCCGAACGATAGAAGATGCTACCCGGCGTTGCGATCTACCCGCGGTGTAGGATGTACCTGTTCCAACGAGAAATGAAGTCACCCAGTCCACCCGGATCAGCCCTGAGGTTGAAGGCAATCCGGTTGAGTGAATCCGCGGGCTGGGAATAATTAAAGGTTACCACCCCTTCTTTGGTGTCGAATTCCTCTTTAAACGGACCTAACTTATCGAGGAAAAACGCCCTGTCTTCCGCTTGTTGCTCCAAGGTCGGGTACGGGCTACCCGTGAAAATAAAATCGATCATACCATGTTGTTTTGGCCGGTAGTTATACGCCAGTTAGGAAATACGCCTTCCCTGGATAGGAGAGCGCAATAAATTTACCGAAAAAGTAAGGGCGCCAGTAAAGGAAAGGAGAAAAGTTAGCGAAAATTTATGCACTTCGCCGGCGCCGGGGGATTAATAGCTGTCCTATAACTGGATTTATGTTAAATGAAAATCGGGACACCGACGCATTGAGTCTTCATCTCAGCCACCCTGGTCTTGCCAATCGTCGGCCCACTATCCCTTGTTGACAATGAAGTGATGCCTGTTTTTTGCAAAATCCTTTAACCCATGACACTGTCATAGCCTTTCATCGCCTACTCCAGAATAACATTACTAATGGGATGGCCTCGGACTTCTTTCAACACATCGATCCTCACCTCCACTTTTAAATATCGAGGGTACCAACTCCGAACATATAAAGCATTCGAAAATAACCCAATAGGTCTTTTTCTGGGGCTAGTCTTACTAATTCGGCCTTAAAGCCGTCTATACTACTAAATTACATTAACCCAAATTACAATAGAGATTTTAATTTAGCGGAATCTTGAAGCGGTCAAAATAAATTGAAGCGATTAACCTCGAAAATTCGTAGAAATGGCAAATGAAGCGATACGGTCAGCTTACCAGCAGGAAATGCGTCATCTGGTTGATCACGCCAATCAAGCTCGACGGATACATGCTGTTAACCAATACCTGCAGCAATTCAAGTGGGCTTTTTTTCATCCCTACCTCCGAGGATATCATATTGGTCATTTTGAAACAATGAAGAACGAGAACTCGGGAAGTATTGAGGGGATTTTTAGAATTTTTGTTCAGCAATTCTATGAGCTTGATGCCACGGCTTATTATATAGATGGCTATTTTAAGAAACGTCCAAGTTTGGAGCCTTTTTGCCTGCTTATTGATCAGTCGGTCATTTTATGCCTTCAAAGAGATTTCGCCGGTGCTATTAATATCTTGATTCCTGTCATTGAAGGCGCTATCCGGCATTATTTAATCAATTTCCAAAACAAAGAGTCATCCAAGATTATTGGAAAGGACGACCTTATCAAGGTATTTACATTAATGCAAGAAACGATTCGAAAGAGCAAAATGGAGTATTATGCGCATCATTACTATGCCTTCGTCGGTAGGGATATCCGCTTCACGAAGCAACAGGTGCAGTTGTTGACCAACAAGTCTATGGAGTTTTACAGATTCTGGTTCGAGATAATCGCTGATTTTTTTTCCAATAATTTGTACCTGGATACCAGAGGCACTTCGGTGGCGGACTCACTCAACCGGCACAGTATTTTCCATGGATTTGATACGGTAGTCTATTATTCTCTTGAAAATTATCTTCGTCTTTTTAATTGCCTTCATTTTTTAAGTTGGGCATTTGCCGTCGCCACCCCGGGGCGTATCCATGCTGCCGACCCTGGAAAATGAAGAAATACTATACAAATGGAAAGCCTTTGAAAGAATTAAGATTATGGGCGATTATGGGGCAGAAATGAAGGAAATGCTCTACAGTCGATATTCAGAGTATGCATCCTTGAATCCCGCAATTATTATTCCTCCTTCCAAACTTGTTCAACCCCTCACCCGATTCGAAAAAATGAGCCTGGAAAGGAAATTGAAATACATAGATAATGTATTTGCTGCCGCGGAGAAAAAGTTGGAGGGGCAGTCTTTGAAACGTTCGTTCAAGACATAGTAGGACGGTTATTGAGGATTATTCCTTGTTGATTCTTGCGTTTGTGAGGCGACAACCGGCGGCTCTGGATTCAATAAACATAGCTGAAGAAGCACTGCAAGTATTCGGTCTGCTTTTGCAGAAGTAAAGGTTTCTTCACTGCTGAGTCCATGAGAAATTATATTTCTAACGTTCCATCCTCGCTGCTCCGTAAAAATAGCCCTTAGGTAAACAGCATTACCCTCTCCCACCACATTTATGAACAAATCATCTCGTAAGATGTCGTCAAATACCCGTACGTGGAAGGTTCCACCTTTTGTTTCCCGCCATATATTTCCTTTGTTCACCTCAATAATGCGAAGACACATCGCTTCAATTTGTGGGACTATTAAATGTAGAAAAATGATGTAATCATTTTGAAAATACGCATCTATTGCTTTTTTGATTATATTATATTTATCCGTCTTGACCAGAGGAGTATTTTTGACCAACGTCATTATTTCGTCAATGGTAACTAAAGACCGGTTTGTTGCTGCTGCTAGAACATTCCTTAAATAGATGGAATAGATGGTTAGGGTTTGTGCCAGTTGATAGACAAAATTGCCTGTCTCATCTTCGCTGATAGGGCCTACCTTGGAGACTGTTCGTCCGGTTACATCGTGAATAGTCTTGGTAATAGAATTAAACAGGGCGGCACCCCCGGAAAAATTAAGGACGGCATCTTTTCGAGGGATTAGTCCGATCGAAATTTGGTTCAATATCGATCTTGTGTCTCCTGTTAGGCAAAGTGCTACAATCTTTTCTATTTCCTGATTAGATATTTTTAGTTCCACCCGGCTTGTCTTCATTTCTTCTATCATCTTGGGTCCTAGTTCCTGTATCTTGATCAAAATAGATTCAGCTTCTTGGTCGAACTTGTTTTCCTTGTAAGATTCACGTAGTTTCTCAAGGAGATGAATCGCTTTGACCGCGCTGCAGTTTTCTATTAAATCGTTAACGGCCGTAGATAGATCGGTCAAAATTAGTTTGATCTCATCGTATTTGTCCTTCGACCGGTAATGTTCTGATAGTCTTTCGGTATATTCCCAGATGTGGTTTATGTCGATTTTTTCCTTTTTTGCCTTGGCGACTAACTCGTCCAATCGCTGTTTCATCCGGGTTATGATTAGCATGAGTGTTTCCTCGTCAGCGTTAACACCGAATCCCTTTGCAATTAGATCGTAGGAGAATCGCCAGTAACCAGGTTTTGAAATGGATCCGACTTTCTGCTCATAATTTATTATTTGTTGAATGGCCTCTTTCTTGAGCGCGGGCTGATTGTATTGAACACAAAGCGACAATCCTCGTCCCAACTTCCGAAAAACTAGGGTGGGCCGAATAAACGATCCTTCTTGGGTCGATCGTAGAAGATTTTTCATATACACAATACCCACCTTCTTGAAATCGGGCCTGGTTGTACCTACTTTACTCTTGAATTCCCATACCAAGCCAGCATATCTGGCTAACAGAATAGGGTTGGTGCATTCACCGATTCGTTTTTCCCAGTGGGTGACTACCTCACTAGTGATTTTTTCAAGAGGAATTTCCTCGCTAAACGCTCCATTTTCATATTGGGCCGCTTGGGGCCCAAAATACGTTCCCCAATGTGTCTGGCCATGTCGAGAGTCTTCCATTAAGGAAAAAGCATAAAGTTCGGCCAGCACGTCGGCGGGAAGCGGTGATTGGTTGATGCATTGTCGTATCAAGGTGGCAATGTCTCTTTCGTCCTCCAGGGGACTTTTCTGATCGGTATTAAAGTCGGCTAAAACTACCTGGCAGCAATCCGAAACGTTCATTTTGTAGGATTTTCGGTGAAAATTGTCGGGCGACGGCATTCCTCATCGGAATGGCCGCGGCAATAAATTAGGTTGTCTAATGTTGGTATGATCGAAAAATTATTATAGTATCGCTAGCGAATATTTGGTAACTGTCGCCTGGTCAACGTCTTCCCCTTTTTCTACCTGAAAAAGACAACAAAGGGCCACTAAAAATAAACATTGAAAATGAAATGATATATAATCTTTTCTTTGCCGTCGAATTGGTGGCGTGATACGTAGAAAGGTACACCTGTACCTCGATGTGAGTGGGCCTCCCATGAATTCGCTACGTAATTCATCGATGGAGATGTCACAATTGCTTTGTATCCCTCATCAATGGATTTTTTTTGGAGATGATTAATCATAAAGATAAATCCCTCTCGTTCAAAGTCAGTGAGATACCGACATAGTTGCGCTGGTGTCGTTAGTTTATCTTCATTCCACCATCCTTTAAATTCAATAATTCGATCTGGTGCACCCCGCCGAAGAATCCGAAGGTCGACATAGCCATTACCTTGTTCTTCTTCGGCTGTCACCGTAGCATCTCGCAGTCGAGCTCGTAACCAATTTCGAAAAAAATAGCGAAAATAGGATTCTTTATTGGCTCCCTTATCCCGTACGTTCTTTATGCAATGCTCATTTATGCCATTATCCTGAAGTGCTTTCATTCCTTCCAAAATGTCATCAATGAACTGCATCCGACTATTTTTTTGTACGTCGGCAGCTACATCACTAAGAAAATCTTTTTCGTCGTTATACCACTTGTCCAACAAACGGATGAAATCTGTTTTATCCGTTACCGGTGTTAACGCATCTTCTTCTAAGCGAAGTCTTCGTTGATGTAGGGCCATGTCGAGTCGAACCTTATCCGGCTGCAATAGAATGCCTTCCTCGTACAGTTTTAGTGAATTAAGTTCGTTAAGTAACATGCGCGTCATGCCGATGAGCAAATCTTTGAGTTCCTGACGGGTTTTTAATTGAAAACAAGTGAGCCCAGTGTATCGATTCGTGTGACCTGGGCCCTTTATTAGTGGCATGTTTTTTTGAAATTTTTCTTTCAGGTGCTGAAACATGGGTAGGTCAAACGGGAACAGCGTTAGCCAGTCTTTGTAGATCTTGTGAAGGAGGTTCAGATCGGTGGGTTCGGGGAGCTCAGTTCGATCAGGTTCTAGATACTTTAGAAGCATTTCCTGCTGGTCTTGCCGTAGAAAGTCAATCTCCTCAATCATGGCCACGCTAACGGAAATAAACTGGGAACGACCAGGAGGAGGTCCATAGCCGTCGGGTAATTGACCAAAGCTGCGAAGACAATCGTCAATGTAATCTGCGAACTCAATTCGCCAATTCGGATGATACCGGAAATCGTAAAGGATAAAATGTAAATAGCTGACTAACGACACAGTTTTGAAAGGCGCGTAAATGTAGTCAACCTTGTTGAACCAGTTGGTTTCCAACAATCGTTGGTGCGGACCGCAGCAAGTCGGAAATGTCTCGTATGCCTGCTGGGCCAGCGAGAACATTTTGGTATGATAGTCGCAACAGTAGGGATATTTTGCAGGGAAATGAAAGCCCAGTGGCGGTGGCACATTATACGCTGTAAGCTCAAAACTTTCTGATGAGAAATTCACAAAAGAATCTTCACCACGCTCCACCCGTTTGGCGCTTTCCAGGAGTGGCTCCGTGTTCCGTATTATGAGTTTACTTTTCATAAGAGTAAACATTTGTTCCCTCAATTTACTAAAAAATTGTGCAACTTGAGTTTTTAGAAATCCACGAGGTAGGCGCCTAAAAATGGGTGTTTTAACGGGGACCAAGTATTTAAGAAAGCCCTAACTTGTATTACTTATGCATGGTATAATATCCTTATGCTATGCGAATCGGTGCATTCGTTGGATATTGTAATAGGCTATTGTTCACACTTTTATATTTGAGTTAATTATTTAATTGAGCCGAATCCATAGACTTAGAGAATCGGAAAAGAAAGCAACCGTCGTGTGTGGGCATTCGGGCAATTTTCACCAAACAGGGAATTGCCCGCTAACCTGCTGAAAGAAATACAGTAAGGAGAAAGATTGCTAAAACATACATTTAAAACAATATCTTTTATTGCTAATAGCCTTAAGCCTTATGAAAATAAGATTTCTGAAAGCACATAACGGGGATTGCATTCATATCAATTTTACCGACGATAAAGGAGTTGAGCGAAATATTATCATCGACGGCGGCATCAGGGATACATATATCAAAGCAAAAGACAAAAAATTAAAACGTGTTGCTGGAGAGCTTTATGGAGTAATCAAAAGTATTCGCGATATGGGGAAAAAAATTGACCTGCTTATATTAACCCATCATCATGATGATCATATAAAAGGTGTTTTGCATTGGCTGGAAACTGACAGAAACGCACTTGAACTTATCAGCGAAGTTTGGTTTAACACTGGCGCGGCAATCGCTTCCTGGCTTGGAAAAGAAGAAAATGATGCACTTGATTTTTCAATTAATATGCCTCCAGAGACGACAGAGACTAGTATACCGTACGCTATTTTATTCAGGGATTTTGTAAAAGAAAAACTGTACCCCAAAATTATTATTGAAGGAACGAAGATTGAAAAATATGGAGTTATTTTTTATATTTTATCGCCTGATAAAACGCAATTGGAAAAGCTATTAAAAGAATGGAAAACAATTGAACCCGACTTGGGAACAGCAGGTAGGTCAAATGATTATGAAGAGTCCCTGGCAAGCCACATCAGCCATGATGAATTTGAAGAGGATGCGTCTCCAGCGAACGGATCATCTATCGCGTTTCGCATGGAGTGGCGAAATAAAAATTTTCTTTTCCTTGCAGACGCACACCCTAATATTATTTACAGAAATTTATTAAACCAAAAAACAATAGATGGACAGCCAATTAAGTATGAATTGGTAAAGTTGTCTCATCATGGTAGCGAATTTAATACATCTCCAGCAATGCTGCGAGAGATTATAAGCGACAATTTTGTTATTAGCACAAATGGGGAAAAGCACCAGCATCCGCATAAAAGAATGCTGGCCAGACTAATAGGTATTAAACCAAACTGTAAACTTCATTTTAACTATGAGTCGAGGATGAGCCAACTATTTTCAGAGCAGGACAAAATAGACTTTCCGGCATTTCAAGCAATACCCATTACAACTGCATTTATTTATGATGACAATTAATGATATAAAAAAATACGTTGTCTGCATAAACGGTGGATCTGGTGTTGTCTTTCAGCCAATGGATCAGGAGTACTCGTATATACTGACAGCAAAACACGTCTTTGACGATATAGCAACTGCGCTCTATAACAACTTAGTTTCCATCCAGTATTATGACAATGGGGCTAATTCCTTTGTCACAGTAGCAAAATTTGCACTAAATGAAGGGGTTAACTATTTCCCACATCAAACAGAGGGAATTGATATCGCTATTTTGAAAATTTCTAGACTTAACGTTGGCTCCCAAATAATTATCAAGGATGATATTTTTATCGATAGAGCAGACTATATATTGGGAGGCTTTCCAGGTATACGTCGTAAAAAGGAACAGATAAATATTAATTGGCTGCGCATGGATATGGGGGTTACCATAATTGGGGATAGAAGTAATCAAAAAGTAGAGGCCGATGTTAGTAAAAATCAAAACCAACAAGAATTAAGTGGAAGCTCAGGGGGTGGAATTTTTAAACTTAGTGAAAAAAACATTTTACTCGCAGGTATTCAAAGTGGCGTAGTATCTGGCGAAGAAGCGCTTGGACGCATTGAATTTACCCCAATTAAAGTCTTTGCAGATATTGTAGAAAATAGTAATCAGGCGCTTGAACCAATTCTCCCAGCTTACATGAAGTGCTTTTCTTTCTTAAGGGATGAGGCATTCCGACTTGAAGTCGATATATTTAATGAGAAAGATATTGTATCAATAAGAAATTATCTTAAGAATAAGGTGCCTGATATTGTACAAAGCGGTATAACGCCTACGGCCATAAAACGTTTTTTTGAAACAAGGCTTTTGGTTAGTAAGTCAGATGCGGAAATTTTGTTTGAAAAGAATATTTGGCTTGTATGGCTGGAATTTTTGACCGTTTTAAATATTATAAAATATCAAGCATTTGAGGAAGAACAGGTTACTGAGATTTTCAATAATTATCGATTGATTTATTCAAACTATACTGGTGAATGGACGGAATTGTTAGTCAATGATCTACAATATGCCGATTACATTGGTTTAGCAGATAATGCACTAATTTTCATTGGGACCGACTCAAAACCAGCCGGTACGCGTAAGGTTATGCCCGGGAAATTGCGGTCCGATATTTCACGTGTGTTTGATAAAACAAAATTTATGACAGACGGGGGGATTGATCCTTATAATAAATTCACGTTTGTTCATATAAGCTATCTGCAACAGGAATGTATAATTACTAAACTGGCAGAGTACCAGGACAAGAATGAAGAGGAATTGTTAACAGAACTAAAAAAACAATATAATGAGTTATTCAGACTCTAAACCGGTGTTTTTGAGGAATATCGTAAATAGATATCCCGATATTCAAATTGAGCTCGAGGAAATCAATCCACCAGACTTTATACCGATTTTTTTTATACTTTTTTCAAACGATAAACAGCTTACAGAAACGTGGTCTGATCTTAATCTATACATTGCTGTAAATTTTCAAACAATCCTGGAGAGTGAATTCTCAACTTGGAATATCTATCTTTTCTTTATGCTGCCGTCGCCAGTAAAGAAATCCTTGAAATATAAAATTGAAAACGATACATTTTCAAGCCGAAAAATTGTAATCGAAAGTGAGATAACACACCAAAATATTATCAGTGAACATATTTTGAATGACAATCTGCAGGTCATGGAAAAGGGTCAAGCGAAAGACGAATTCGTAAAGAACTCTGTTATTTCATCAATACTTGAAGGAAGAATTATAAAGGGTAGAAAGAAGATACTTGCTGAAGCAGATGTTGTGATTACAGAAATAAAAAATGCTCTAAAAGGGTAATTGTATGAAATTTAAGAAAGTTGAAATATCAGCGTTCCGAATTTTTACAGATCAGGATAAAGGAGAATTTGATTTTACTAATACAGACGGTGAGGCTGTAGACTTTGTGTCTATATATGCACCGAACGGATTTGGAAAGACCTCATTTTATGATGCGGTTGAGTGGTGTGTTACTAATAATGTTCAAAGGTTTTGGCAAAATGAAGGCTTGACCAAAGAGTCTTTATCGTCGCTTGGAGAAATATCAGAAGAAGGAAAAGTTCGGCTGCTAAAAAATACCAAAGTGGCAGATAGTGTGATTCCATTTGTTAAGATAGAAACAGATATAGGAGAACTGTCAAGGGAACTCCGTGTTCACGGGAATGCAAGAAATGACATTTCGGCAAAGACAAGTTTCGAAAAGGGTGATTTCCGGCAGGTGATTTTGTCACAGGAATGGATATCTTCCTTTTTAAAAGAATCCAACGGAGAACACAGGTATCGCATTTTTATGCAAAATCCGGCGCTGGTGGAGCTGGCAGACTATTATAAGCAAGTGGCTGCTCTTGGTCCTGCAACAAAATCCCAGATAGCTGAATTGCAAAAGTCGATACACGAAAAGCAGGCTGCTATTATTATACTTGATGAAGGCGATTTGCTTGAGGCTGTAAACACACTAATCATAGACTTGCAAAAAAAGGGAGAAAAACATTCCCAAGTTACGCTATCTGCATCCCCGAAGGATGTGCTCGATTTTAATAACCAAATAACAGACCGGATGGCGGATCTAATGTCCGCACAAGAGCGTGCTGGCGTGTATTTAAGAAGCATAGATGAGGGGAAATCCGCTTTGTCGATTCATTTTGAAAGTATTGCCAAGCGGCAAGCTGTTCTTAACGACATACTCCAGAAAAGAGAGGTATTGATAAAATTTGGTCAGTTACAGGCCCATGAAAACGATAAGAACACAAAGGAAGGGCTACGTAATATGGTAGCTAAGGAAAGGGAAGATCTTGAAAAACTACTTGTACAATACAATGAATATGAAAGGGTAAAAAATATTATTGAGCAAAAATCTACAGAAAAAAACCAGTCAAAGGCTGCGTTAAATAATGTCGAGCATCTTTTGTCGCAATTGTCTATGAATGAGCAGGAGTTATTGGCTAGGCTTTCCGGTTTTAACGAAACCCTTTCCTCGTTGGAAACATCAATAAATAACTTGCCTAATCTTGCAAAAGATCTGAAAGATACCGAAAATGTTTTACAAAAGACGGAAAACGAAATACGACGACTTAATGATGAAATATCGAGCAACAAGACAGTATTTGAGGAAAATGAAAGAAGCAAGATGCCTTATTTGGATGCGATCGTTTATTTAAATGCTGGAAATTTTTCTGATATTCATATCACCTCCCTAGCTGACTTAGCAGGCGATTTCGCGTTGTTGGTTGAGAAGAATAAACAATTAAATGACTTTAAACAGCAGCTAGTAATTGCAGAAAATAATATTCAAGCGCACAACGAATTTGGCACCACGCTCCGTGACTTTATTCAACAAGGACTTGTAATTGCCAATGAGCAAAAGACAGCTACTTGCCCACTATGCACATCCGTTTTTGATTCTTACGAAGCCTTGATAGATAAAATTCTTCATAACAACTACCTGAGTTTGAGAACACAGGAATTAATGCAGTTGCTTTCAACGGCGCAGCAAAAACTAAATGATGGCCAAAAGGATATTACTGATATCGTGAAGTCGTTATCTAATGTCTGTAATATAGCCATCCATAACCAGCAACAGGTCAGTGAGGATGTACAAAGATCCATACAGTCTTTAGAAATAAAACGTATTGAACAGGAACAATTTAACAGAAGCTATCGAGTTACATTTAATGGGATCCAAGCCATATTAACAGGGTTGTCCCTTGATGATTATGCCAAAAAATTACACATAGAAAAAAAAGAAACGGAAACGTCAAAAGAAAAGGTTTCACTCGAACTTCAGGATGTAGAACGTCAGATAAAATTGTGCAAAGATGAACAAAATAGCTCCAATTCGAAGATTGCAGCGATTGAAAAAGACATTACAAGTCAATCCCTTAATGAGGACTTTATAAGCGTTCTTGCCTGGTTCAAAAGCAATTTGCCAACAACGGCTGTTTCGAAGGCGGCCTTAGAGACTAAAGTGATAGAATTGTCAGCAAATATCAATGCGATCCTTGAACAATCAAAAGATATACAGAGCACAATTGACGTCTTGCAAAACGAACTGGCAATCTATAGCCAGCAACGCGTTATTGAAAATTTGCAGACTTTGGAGAATGAAAAGATTGAATTATCCTCTGGCATACTTGCATTTGAATCCTTTTTCCTTCGATCGTTCTCTTTTAAAGCCGAAAATGAGTCTATTGAGTCGTTGTCTAACCATCTTCAATCACTGGAGCAATCACAAAAGGCGACCATTGATCGCAACGAGCCATTAATAACGGAATATAGAAAATTACAAGAGTATAACAAGAATCTGATGCCATTTCTTCAATCTGAAAAGGCTAAACTTGAGATTAGGCAATTAAATAAAGATGTTGAAGAACTCGAAACGAATGTGCTCCCTTATGTGGAGAAAGAACGAAAAAGTTTGCAACAATTTTTGGAAAAACAGATTGAAGCATATTTTTATACGACCCTTATCAACCAAATTTACAAAAAAATTGATCCTCATCCTGACTTTAAAGAGGTAAAATTTATTTCGGATTTCGAATCAGAAAACCCCCGGCTTGATGTGTTTGTCACAAATTCCAACGATGAACAGATGCTGATCCCCAACCTTTACTTTAGCACAGCACAGATAAATATTTTAAGCTTAAGCATATTTCTCGCTTCTGCCTTGAATTCTAATAATTATGACTGTATCTTTGTAGATGATCCGATACAATCAATGGACAGTATAAATGTACTGTCTACAATAGATTTGATTCGTGGCATTGTTGCGAACCAAAAGAAGCAGATTATACTGTCCACGCATGATTCGAATTTTCACAACCTCCTTAAGAAAAAAATACCTCAGGGTCATTTTAAATCAAAATTTATTGAATTTGAAACTTTCGGGAAAGTGAAGATCGACTAGGGAGGAGTGCAAGTATCTTATATATTGTTTAGATCATATTCACTACAAAAAAGTATTGCTATGCCATTCATACTTTATTTAGTTATTGGTTTGGTACTTGGTGTACTGATTGGATATTTTATTGCCAAGCTAAATATTGAAAAAAATTATTGCAGCAAGTCAGCGTATAATGGCATCATCAATGAAAATACGCAGTTGAAGTTGGAAAATGCAAGCCGATTGTCTAAGGAGGAGATATCTGCTAATTTCGTAAATAAGGAACTTCACGAGACTATATTGGCTACTCTCAGTAGTTTTAAGGAAGAGGTGAGAAACGAGAAAGGCATCAATGAGGGGCACCAAGCTGCGATAATACGATTGACAGGCGAATCTAACGCGAAATTATCCAAGGAAGAGGTTGAAAGAGGATATGTGGCCAAGGAATCATTTGAAATAATTGATAGAAAATTGACGGCTGCGGAAATAGAATTGGACAAGAATGAAGGAATTATTCTTGGATTAAATACGGAGTTGAAAGTATTACAGGAAAAAGAGAAGTTTCTGGAGGAGAAGGTAACTACTTTTAAAGATGAACTTGAAAAACTACATAGGTTCTCGCAGGAGCAGTTTAAGAATATGGCTACGGATATTATGACTGAGAAACAACAGGCATTTGTGGAGAGCAATAAAAAGGAAATGGCAGGCATTTTGGAGCCGCTAAAAAGCGACTTATCACAATTTCGTCAAAAAGTGGAAGATACGCGAAAAGAAGATATAGCTGATCTCACCTCATTGAAAGGAGAAATCGCGCTGCTTGAAAAATTAAACGTTCAACTAAGTTCTGATGCTAACAATTTGGCGTTGGCTCTAAAATCGGAGGTTAAGATGCAGGGAAATTGGGGAGAGGACAGGTTGAATATGATTTTAGAATCAGAAGGGCTACAGAAATATATTGATTTTAACCGAGAGGAGCAATACCGAGATGATGAACAGGAAAAGAATCGGAAGCCCGATTTTATCTTAAAACTGCCCAACGGAAAACATATCGTCATAGATAGCAAGGTTTCGCTGACCGCCTATATTAATTACTTCAATGCTGATACCCCGGAGCAAAAATCCGAATTTTTGAAACAGCATGTTAGGAGTGTAACCGATCATATTGATTCATTAGCGGATAAAAATTATCAATCCCTAGTGGGATTGACGACACCAGATTATGTTTTTATGTTTATGCCAGTGGAATCTGCCCTTACATTGGCGATGAATCAGAACTCTGAGATCTTCACTAAAGCGCTGAAGAAAAAGATTGTGCTGATCACGCCCACTACTCTCGTAGCGACGCTTAAGGTAGTAAAGATACTCTGGCAAAAGGAAAACCAGGTAAAAAATGTAGAGGAGATTTTCAGGCAATGCGGCGAACTTTATAATAAGTTTGTCACCTTTTTGGAGCAGATGGACAATATAGAAGCAGGATTGCAAGCCGCGACGAGAGCACACCATGATGCAATGTATAGTTTGAAAGATGGAACAAAAAAAGGAAATACGATTATTGGCCGGTTTGAGACGATCCGAAAATTGGAGGCTAAAACCAATAAATTGATACCTCAAAAGCATATATCCGACTTTGATATACCTGAGGGGGAAAATGATATTAAAATATTGGATGCCGGTAATGAATCAATGAATTCCGACGAGGAAGGGAATTCAGGAAAAGAAGACAGATAGCTTATCAGGCAAGTCTTTGACGCCCATTTTTTGTTGTGAGAACTGTTTCGAATTGACTTAGGAGTATCAATCAAAAATGTATTTTATACATATGAAAGGCATTGGTGACTCAAAACCGAGGCACTAAATAGTTGTAAGATCGAGAACATTAAGAAGCAAGTGAAGAATGGGAAAAATTTGTATTCTACATTAGCTCAAAGTCCGCGTTAGTTAAGGCGATCTTGGCTTCCCTTTGATGGAATATAAAATTACAAATTGGGAGCTGCCGTTTCGAACGACCGGTCCGGTGAATACGGCATTTTCACCGATCGGGTGGTAGAGATCATAGGCGGCGAGGGACTGAGTCGTATTGCCATGATCGGTGACCCGAATAGTATAGTTTGGACAGCTCGTAAACAGGCCGTCGGCGATGGCTGCCAATCTTGTCTGAAGAGCTGGGGTAAACATCAAGGAAGGCGGCTGACCATCAATCCCTTTCACTTTGAATTGCCAGTTGGGGCTTTTGCAAAGCACTTCAATGATTTTCTTTACCACTTCGATGCATCGATTCCCGACGGTATCGTCGGAGAGAGTATCCGACGGTTTTGCCATTAACCGCAATGGTTCCCCCGTGTTGAGATAAAAGGAGAAAGAGATCGTACGAAAGGTGTCGATCGACCAGGCAATGGTGTCCATGGCGCTGTCGAGCCGAATCCGGAATGAATCCGGATTGATGTTGTTAAAGGCGTAAAGCAGACTATCCGTAAAGAGCCGAAGGGATACCGAGTCCGCGCCGCCACATGGCGCGGAGAGGAGATCGATCACGCTGCTGCCGCCCGCCGGAAATTCCGACCCCGAGCCATAGCAGTATAAATAGTCGTAGACGGGCGTCCGATGAGATTGAAGACTACCCATCCGCCACGAGACACCTTGCCATCGATTTGAAATCAGACGCGTATGAAG
>Ga0157376_10000868_pt1 | contig 19832 bp, 22 predicted proteins | sample M45metaG_FD_121801 | JGI IMG/M metagenome (GOLD analysis project Ga0157376, IMG submission 121801) | Miscanthus rhizosphere microbial communities from Kellogg Biological Station, Michigan, USA - M4-5 metaG | ecosystem: Host-associated > Plants > Roots > Rhizosphere > Soil | place: USA: Michigan... | reverse complement strand
TGCTGTTGCGCGACAACGCCTACGGCATGATCAAGTGGAAGCAGGCGCACATGCACTTCGCCAACTTCGGCATGGACATGGGCAATCCGGACTTCGTCGCTTACGCACAAAGCTATGGAGCACAGGGGCACCGGCCTGCCTCCGCCGCCGAGTTCGCGCCGACGCTGAAGAAGTGTCTCGACACACCGGGGGTCCACCTGATCGACGTGCCGATCGACTATTCGGACAACGACCGCATATTGAATCGGGAAATTCGCGAACTCTCCGCGAAGCTCTGAAGAATTCGCCACTCCCTCGCTGTTGCAAGGAGTCGACATGCTGAAGCCGACCTATCCGTACTACCTCGCCAACGAAGCAAGGCAGCCGAACACCGACCTCGAAGTCACCGATAAGTACACCGGTGCCGTCGCGACGCGCGTTGCCATGGCCGATGCCGAGGCGATCGACGCCGGGATCGCTGCCGCGGTCGGGGCGCAGGAAGCGTGTCGCAAGATGCCACCCTATCAGCGACAGGCAGTGCTCGAGCATTGCGTCAAGCGGTTCCGCGAACGCTACGACGAGCTCGCAATGGCGCTGTGCATCGAGGCCGGCAAACCGATCAAGGACTCGCGCGGCGAAGTTACACGGCTGATCGACACGTTCAAGGTCGCCGCCGAGGAATCGGTGCGCATCGATGGCGAAGTGCTGAATCTGGAAATCTCGGCGCGGGCGAAAGGCTATCGCGGTTTTTCCAAGCGCGTGCCGATCGGGCCATGCTCGTTCATCTCGCCGTTCAATTTTCCACTGAACCTGGCCGCGCACAAGGTTGCGCCGGCACTCGCGGTCGGCTGTCCGTTCGTGTTGAAACCGGCCAGCCGCACGCCCATCGGCGCGCTGATCATGGGCGAAGTCATGGCCGAGACCGATCTGCCGAAGGGCGCGTTCTCGATCCTGCCTGCGCACCGCGACGGCGCGGATCTGTTCACGACCGACGATCGCTTCAAACTGCTGTCGTTTACGGGCTCGCCATCGGTCGGATGGGACCTCAAGGCGCGTGCGGGCCGCAAGAAGGTCGTTCTCGAACTCGGCGGCAACGCCGCCTGCATCGTCGATTCGGATCAGGACGACCGCCTCGACTTCGTCGTCGAGCGCATGATCTTCGGGGCGTTCTATCAGTCCGGTCAGAGCTGCATCGGTGTACAGCGTATCTTCGTCCAGGAGGACTTCTACGATCGTTTCCGGGACGCGTTCGTCGCCGCGGCGAAGAACCTCGTCGCCGGCGATCCGAAGGACGAGAAAACCTTCGTCGGCCCGATGATCGACGAGAAGGAGGCCAAGCGGCTCGACGATTGGGTCCAGGAAGCGGTGAAGTCCGGCGCAAGGCTGCTGTGCGGCGGCAAGCGCGACAAGGCGATGCTCGAGGCGACCGTGCTCGAGAACGTCGACCCGAGCGACAAGGTCAGCTGCATGGAAGCCTTCGGCCCGGTCGCACTGTTGCAGAAATACAAGACGTTCGACGAAGCGATCACCTACGTGAACGACAGCGTGTTCGGTCTGCAGGCCGGCCTGTTCACGTATGACGTGCGCAAGGCGATGAAGGCCTGGGACGAACTCGATGTCGGCGGCGTCATCGTCGGCGACGTGCCGAGCTTCCGCGTCGACAACATGCCGTACGGCGGCGTCAAGGATTCGGGGCTCGGCCGCGAGGGCATCCGCTATGCGATCGAGGACATGACCGAGTTGCGGCTGATGGTGATGCGCGATCCCTGAGACACTTGAGAGACTTTGGGATCTCCCGCTCGTGGTCCAAAGGACAGAGAAACAGTTCGCCCTGAGGTATCGAAGGGCGAACTCACAAGGAAGATCCGCCAAGACAAGCATGGAATCAAGCGATGAGCTTCTGGGCCTACATGCTCAAGTGTTCAGATGATTCTTATTATGTTGGGCATACGGACCATCTCGAAAACCGGATGTCTGCCCACCATTCGGGCATTCCAAGGTGTTACACGACCGCGCGGCGGCCCCTACTGCTCGTGTGGTCACAGGAATTCGCAACACGCGAAGAGGCACTAGCCGAGCGCCAGATCCAAGGCTGGAGCCGCAGGAAGAAGGCGGCGCTTGTGAGAGAGGACTGGAAGGAGATCCGGCGTCTGGCGTGGGGAACGAAGAACCCGCTACCCCTTCATCTCCGATCCTTGAACGCGGGACAAGCTTGATCCAAGTATTTCTTCAGGGGCTCTTCCAACCTTCCGATCGCTAAAGCAGGCGGTTCGATACCTCACCGCGAACGGCTATAGCTGTTTCTACAGCCTGCGCGCGACGGTGACTACGGCGCAATCTAACAATTCTTGACGATCCGAGGGACCGAACTGAATTACGATGTTCGTCTCGGCCTTATTGGAGTCTCGCAATGGTTTGTCGCGTATTTGCATGGATCGTTGTGTGTTTACTGCTGACGATCGCTTCGAGCGGTAGTGCGGCGACTTGGCCTGCGCCTACCGAAGGGGAATACATCGTCAAGGATTTCAAATTCACCGCTGGCGAGAAGTTGCCCGAACTGCGCATCCACTACCGCACCCTCGGCACAATCCACAAGGATAAAAAGGGACACGTCGACAACGCCGTGCTCATCATGCACGGCACCGGTGGCGCCGGCACGCAGTTCCTGCAGGATCGCTTCGCCGGCGAGCTGTTCGGCGCCGGCCAGCCGCTGGACGCGTCGAAGTACTTCATAGTGCTGATCGACGACATCGGTCACGGCAAGTCGAGCAAGCCGAGCGACGGCCTGCGCATGAAGTTTCCGCACTACACTTATGACGACATGGTCGTCGCCGAGTACCGCGTGCTGACCGAGAAACTGAAGGTCGATCACCTGCGCCTGGTCATGGGCACGTCGATGGGTGGCATGCACACTTGGCTGTGGGGCGAGACCTATCCGGACTTCATGGATGCGCTGATGCCGCTGGCATCACTGCCGGTGCAGATTGCCGGGCGCAATCGCATGATGCGGCGCATGTACATGGACTCGATTCGCAACGACCCGGAATGGAACAACGGCGACTACACGAAGCAGCCGCGTGGTCTCGCCGACGCGATCCACATCCTGATGATCATGGGCTCGAGCCCGCTCCAGATGCAGAAGCTCTATCCCGATCGCGACAGCGCCGACAAGTACCTGGAAGATACTGTCGCCAGGCTGATGAAAGAGGACGACGCAAACGATTGCCTGTACCAGATCGATTCGTCGCGCGACTACAACCCGCAGCCGAGGCTCGGCACGATCAAGGCGCCATTGCTAGCCGTGAATTCGGCCGACGACCAGATCAACCCGCCCGAACTCGGCATCCTCGAGCGCGAGATCAAGAATGTCCCGCACGGACGCGCCGTTGTGATTCCAATCAGCGCTGCGACGCGCGGCCACGGCACGCATACGTGGGCGGCGCTGTGGAAGGATCATTTGGGAGAGCTAATAGAGGAATCGGAGCCGTCGCGCTAATCGCGCAACGAACCGTCTTGAGCCCCTCTCCCTCCGGGAGAGGGGTTGGGGTGAGAGTCGGGGCCCGCAACGAAGTGTAACCATTGGGCTACGTGAGCAGGACTCGCATTAACGTCGCTACAGTCCCGGCCCTCATCTGACCGCAATGGACGGCGGAAATGCCGAAAATGCAGGAGCATTTTTCGGCCGGCGCTGCGCGCCACCTTCTCCCGAAGGGAGAAGGAAAAGCATCACTCATCCGCCGGCACTTCAAGTCCCGGAAACAGTACCTCGGTAAACCCGAACTTCGAAAAATCCTTGATGCGTGAAGGATACAAGCGGCCAATCAAGTGATCGCATTCGTGCTGCACGACGCGGGCGTGAAACCCCTCGGCGTCGCGCTCAATCCTCAGTCCGGCCGCATCCAAGCCGGTGTAATGTATCCGCGTGTATCGATCGACGGCCCCGCGCATTCCCGGCACTGAAAGGCAGCCCTCCCAACCCTCTTCCATCTCCTCCGCCAGCGGCGTGATCGTCGGATTCAGAAGGATCGTGCGCGGTGCCGGCGGCGCGTCGGGGTAGCGCTCGCTCTGCTCGAAGCCGAAGATCACGAGCTGCAGGTCGACACCGATCTGCGGCGCGGCCAGGCCGACGCCGCCGGCGGCTTGCATCGTGTCGAACATGTCGGCAATCAACACGTGCAGCTCCGCGGTATCGAACGCCTCCACCGGCTTGGCGACCCGCAACAACCGCGCATCGCCCATCTTCAGGATTTCTCGAATCATCGCCGCGATCCAGCCCTCATCGGGATTCAATTCCCAACCCGATCATCATGTTAACCCCGCGCGCCGGTATTTGCCGTTAGATCGCTCATGACAGCACTGGCGATCGAATCGGCCTTTACATTTGTCCGCCATTCACGCGCGGCCGAAGAGCGTGATTCCCGTGCGCGAATTATCGTACTCTTGGCGCACATGGGGGCCGAAAAGACGGACGAGGAACTGATGCTCGCCTACGCGCAGGGCGACGTGCGCGCGTTCGACGCGCTGTATCAGCGCCAGCGCGGCATGCTGTACCGGTTCATCCTGCGCAGCATGAACGACCGGGCAACCGCCGACGAACTGTTCCAGGAGACATGGAGCCGCCTGATCGCTTCGCGCACGCGCTACCGGGTCGAGTCGAAATTCAGCACCTGGTTGCTGCAGATCGCGCACAATCTGTGCGTCGACAGTTTTCGGCGCGCGCGGCCGCAGGCCGGGTCCGAGGAAACCGAGACCGTCATGCGCGAACTCGATGCACCCGAATCAGACCGACCCGAACCCGTGTTGAGCGACTTCGAACAGCGCCGGCGCTTGCAAGTGGCGCTCGAAGCACTACCTTCGGAACAGCGAGAAGCGTTCCTGCTGCGCGTCGAGAGTGGACTTGGACTCGAGGAAATTGCCGCCGTGACCGGCGCGGGGCACGAGACCGTGAAGTCGCGCTTGCGCTACGCCTTCGCGAAACTGCGCGAGAAGTTGGCCGAATGAGCAGCAACGAAAAATTCGAGCGCGAATTCGCGGCTTTCATGGCCGAGGAGGACTCGCGGCTCGCTGCGCTTTATCGGAAACTGCCGCAGACCGAGCCGGATCCGCGACTCGATGGCGCGGTGCGCGCGATGGCGCATCGCGCATTGAACCCGCAGTTGGTTGCAACACCGCAGACCACGACTCCGAACCGCCGCAGAGGGCGCTGGCTGTCGGCTCTCGGCGCCGCCGCAGGCGTCGTGTTCGCGGCCGGCATTGCATTCCGGCTCGGACCGTCCTGGCACGGCGATCGCGGTGAAACGGGTGCGCCCGCAACTGATGTGATCACTGTCCGCTCGGTCGAGCCCCCGCCGCCGATCGCGGCGCCGCTGTCTCCCGCGCCGCCACCGGCGGAAAGCGCAGCAGCGCCGAGAGGCGCGACATCACTGTCCGCGACGGCGAAGCTCAAGGTGCAGTCCGAAACCGAAGCGGCCAAGAGCGCTTCGGACTCGGAAGCACTCGAAAAAGCGGCGAGACTCGATGACAGCGCGGACAACCGTCCCGCTGCCGCGGGTGTACTGAGCAAAGCCGAAAAGCCTGCAGCCGCCGCGGCCCAGCCGCAGGCATTTCCAGCACCGGCACCGGCGGCGGCGCGCAAGCGTGCACCGGAGTTGGATGCAGTGGAACGCAAGCAGATCATGGCGACAGGTGCATGGCAGAATTTGCATGATCGCGATGCCAAGAAGCCCGGCGCGAGCGCAGCGCAGCCTGCCCCGCCAGGTCCGGACACGGGCCCGGCGTCGGCGGCGAAACCGGCCGAACCGCAACGCCGGGAAGAGCTGCGCTCTGCGCCGCCGCAGGCCGAGAACAGCGCCCAGGCCCCTTCGAAGCCAGTGCAGGCTGCGCCGCCTCCAGCGCCGGCTGCGTCGGAGCTGTTCGCGCCGCCGCCACCGCGCACGTTCGCTCCGGCCGCGGCTGCGCCGGCAGCGAAGAGCGACGCTCAGGCGGACGGTGGCGCAGCGCGGGACGAGGCAGTCGCGCCGGCAGTTTCCGGGCAAGCCGCGCAGAAAAAGGAAAACGAGAAGACTCGCTCGAAAGATCCGAACGCGCGCCTGTATCCGGAGCACTGGCTCCAGAACATCCGCACGATGCTGCGCGAAAACAAGCGGGACGACGCTCTGCACAGCCTCGCCGAGTTCCGCAAGATGTACCCGGACTACAAGTTGCCGGACGACTTGCGCGACCTGAAATGAGCCCGCCGCGCAGCACGCTTGTCGCGCCGGCGCAACTCACCCAGGACGTGCGCAAAAGCAGGTTCCTGGCAAACGCGGCCAATGCCGCGACGCCCGACGCAGCAATCGCGTTCGCCACCTCGATCGCGCATGCCGATGCCACGCACAACTGCTGGGCCTACCGCATCGGCCAGCAATATCGCTTCAACGACGACGGCGAGCCGGCTGGCACCGCCGGCAAGCCAATTCTGCAGGCGATCGACGGCCAGGGTTTCGACGAGGTCGTCGTTGTCGTGACGCGCTGGTTCGGCGGGATCAAACTCGGCGCCGGCGGCTTGATGCGCGCCTATGGCGGTTGTGCGGCAGAGTGCCTGCGCGGCGCAACAAAGCGTGAGTTGATCCACACGTCGGAAGTGGAATTCGGGCTCGGTTTCAGCGCGTTGCCGGTGTTGTACTCGCGCCTGGCCGATTTCGAGGCGCAGAAATTGTCCGAAAGCTTCGTCAGCGATGGCGCCGTGCTGCGCGTTCGCGTACCGACGGCACGGGTCGACGCGCTGCGCTCGCTGCTTGCCGATGTCTCCCGCGGGCAATGCAGCATGCGCGTGCTCGATTGAATTTCGCTTCTTCGCCGCAATCATGGTTCGGGCTGGCATTGCCCCCCGACTTTGGCGTTTTCGCTCTCCTCGCCGCCCTCCGCGCTGGAAGGATTCCAGGCTGTAGCGCTTTTTCCCTTTCCCCCGTTTGCGGGAAAAGGTGCCGAAGGGGGCAATCATGCGACACCTTGTGCAGCTGAAGTACCCTATGACGCGCGCCATGCGGACCACCAAAACAAATTCACGATGAGCGAACCGAAGGAGAACCCCGCTACACCCATGCTTCGCCCGCGCCTGGCCGCGCTGCGCTTGCTCCTGCCGTATTTCACTCCCTATCGCGGCCTGCTGACGGGCTGGCTTGCGTTCCTGGCGTTGTCGTCCTTGGCGACGCTGTCGATGCCGGTCGCCGTGCGCCTGATGATCGATCGCGGATTCGCCCACACCGACCCAGCGACTCTGAATGCGAGTTTCATCGGACTGTTCGTCGTCGCTGTCGTGCTGGCCCTCGCCACCGCCGGTCGCTACTTCTGCATCAGCCTGCTCGGCGAGCGCGTCGTCGCCGATCTGCGGCGGCGCCTGTATGCGCATCTGCTCACGCTCGACCAGGCGTTCTACGAGCGCACGCGTGTCGGTGAACTGATCTCGCGCCTCGGTGCCGATACCGAACTCGTGCAGACGGTCGTCAGCTCGAGCGTTTCGGTCGCACTGCGCGGCATCGTGACCGCGGTTGGCGGCGCCGTGATGCTGGTCGCGACGAGTCCGCGCCTCGCCGGCTATGCCGCGCTCGTGATTCCTCTCGTCATTCTGCCGATCGTCCTGGCCGGCCGGCGCCAGCAGAAGCTGTCGCGGGCGAACCAGGATCGCATCGCGGATGCCGCGGCGGTCGCCAACGAGACGCTCAACGCAATGTACGCAGTGCAGGCATATGCGCGCGAACCGGTCGAGATCGCGCGTTACGACGTCGCGATCGTGCGCGCCGTCACGAGTGCGCGCCGACGCATCGCCCAGCGATCCGGACTCACCGCGCTGGTGATCCTGCTGATCTTTGGCGCGATCACCCTCGTGCTGTGGAGCGGCGCGCACTCGGTGATGACCGGTGAACTCGGCGCCGGCGTATTGAGCCAGTTCGTTCTGTACGCCGTGCTTTCGGCCGGGTCGATCGGCGGGCTGACCGAGGTATGGAGCGAGATCTCGCGCGCCAGCGGCGCGATGGAGCGGATCGGCGAATTGATGGCGACGCAAGCGGAGATCCGCTCGCCAACGCAGACCGTCGTGATGCCGCAACCGCTGCGCGGCGCGATCCGTTTCGAGCACGTCGAATTCCGCTATCCGTCGCGTCCGGATGCACCGGCGCTGCACGATTTCAACCTGACCATCGCTCCGGGGGAAACGATAGCTCTGGTCGGCCCGTCCGGCGCCGGTAAAAGTACCGTTTTCCACTTGTTGCTGCGCTTCTACGATCCGCGGCGCGGCACGATCCGCATCGACGGCATGGACCTCAAGGCGATCGCGCTGCCGGCACTGCGCGGCGCGATTGCACTGGTGCCGCAGGACACGGTGATCTTCGGCGCCAGCGCGCGCGACAACATCCGCTTCGGCCGGGTGGATGCGGACGAAGCCAGCGTGATTGCCGCCGCGAAGGCTGCCGAGGCCGACGAATTCCTCGCCGGCCAACCAGAAGGCTACGATGCCTACCTTGGCGAACGTGGAGTGCGCCTGTCCGGTGGACAGCAGCAGCGCATCGCGATAGCGCGCGCCGTGCTGAAGGATGCGCCAATCCTCCTGCTCGACGAGGCCACGAGCAATCTGGACGCACAGTCCGAAGCCGCCGTCCAGAACGCCCTCGAACGTCTGATGCGCGGACGCACGACGATCGTGATCGCGCACCGGCTGGCCACGGTGCAGAGCGCCGACCGCATCGTCGTCATGGACGGCGGCCGCATCGTCGCCCAGGGCACTCACGCCGAACTGATGCGCCAGGGCGGGCTTTACTCCGAACTGGCGCGATTGCAGTTTGCGGCTTGAACCGGCTAGCGGCTGGCGGAAGCTGGAACGCTTCCGCCGTGATCCATCCGTTACCCTAGCGAACTGCATCAGCGCCCCACCCAGTGATCCATCTCCATCCTTTCTGATCGTGCATCGCGCGCCCTCCAAACCGGAGTGCCCCTGCATCTGCAGAACACGCAAACTTAGAAAAGAAGCGTCCACCGATTTTCCCGGGATGCTGACTCATTCGTCAGGTTTCGGCCCGTGGAGTTGCTCGCAGGAGCCGCATTCACGACTTGTTGAGGAGGCAGCGAGCATGATCACACAATGGGCCAGCCTCAGCTGAGCGCAACGCACTTGCTGGGTATGCAGGGGAATCGCCAGGAGAAGGGATGCGAGACGTGGAAGCCTTGACCGCGCTGCTGAATGCCGCCCAATCCGGTGATGCCGACGCGGCCCGCTCGGCGTACGAACTCGTATATGCCGAACTCAAGAGGCGCGCGCGCAATTCGCTGCGCAGCGCGCGCCCGGACGACACACTCACGCCGACCGCCCTCGTCCATGAGTTCTATCTTCGCTTCCACGACAGCGCAGCAGGGCCCTTGCGCGACCGCTCGCACTTTTATGCACTCGCTGCCCGCGCGATGCGCCAGATTCTGGTCGATCATGCGCGCCGGCGCAGCGCCGACAAGCGCGGTGGCCGCGCCCACGCCACGGACCTGGAAAACGCGCTGACTCTGGCAACTGGGGATGTCGAGCGCACGCTCGAACTCGACGCGGCCCTGCAGACGCTGGAAGCGCGCGATCCGGAACTGGCGCGACTGGTCGAGTGGCATTTTTTTGCCGGCCTGAATTTCCACGAAATCGCGCGCGAGACCAGCCGCCACGAGCGCACCGTGCGCCGCGACTGGGAACTGGCGCGCGCGTTCCTGCAACGCGAACTCGCGGCAGCTGGCGTCCCATGAGCCACGTGACGATCGACTGGTCGCGGGCAAAGGCACTATTTGCGTCGACTGCGAGGATGGACCCGCGCTCGCGCGAGGCGCGAAAGCTGCTGGCCAACGTCGAGACGCATTGACCGCATGCGCGCCGGGTGCGGCGCCGCGCCTGGGTGCGCGTGAAAACAAGAAGGCCTCGCGGTCGCGAGGCCTCTTTCGTGTTCCCAGGATTTCGCGATCGCTATTTGACCGGAACCACGCCCGCCGCCTGCGAGCCCTTGGGGCCTTGCACGACTTCGAAACTTACCTTTTGCCCCTGCTGCAACGTGCGAAATCCCTCCGAATTGATCGCCGAATAGTGAACGAAGACGTCTTCGCTTCCGTCCTCGGGCGCGATGAATCCAAACCCCTTGGCATCGTTAAACCACTTCACAGTTCCCGTATGCATTGAAGCAAACCTCGATGCTTGTTGAACGAGTGCAACGGCAGCGATGACGCGTTCTCTCCCCACGCCAATCGCGCGCGCCCAATAAGTATAACCACCAATTAACGGAAAAATACAAGAGCTGTGCTAGGGCGCTCGTCAGTCTGGCGTCAGCAACTGCGCAATGATCCTGGGCACATGGGCGGTTGCCGCTTCGAGATTCGCGAAGATCTCCGGCAGGCTTATTGGAGCGGCAGGCTCCGACCCTTGACGCGGTTCGCATCCGGCCGCCCAGTTCGCGACCAGTGCCAGGCAGGCGTATTCCAGGCCGAGTTCACGCGCCAGCGCGGCTTCCGGCATGCCGGTCATGCCGACCAGGTCGCCGCCATCGCGCCGAATGCGCGCGATTTCGGCCACTGTTTCCAGGCGCGGCCCCTGCGTTGCCGCGTAGCAACCGTCGGCGACAACGGCAATTTCACCGCGCTTGGCCGCATCGATGAGCTCGGCCCTGAGTCCCGCACTGTAAGGCTCGCTGAAGTCGATGTGCTCGACCTTTGCGCCTTCGACATCGCAGAAGCTGCTGAGGCGGCCGTGCGTGTAGTCGATGATCTGACCGGGCACGGCAAGCGTGCGTGGACCCATGTCGGCACGAATGCCGCCGACCGCATTCACGCCGAGTACGCGGCGCGCGCCGAGGTGATGCAGCGCCCAGATGTTCGCGCGGTAGTTGACCCGATGCGGAGCGATCGCGTGGCCCTCTCCGTGGCGTGCCAGAAAAGCCAATCGGCTGCCGCGGAACTCACCGGTCACGACTTGTGAGGACGGGGACCCGAATGGCGTGTCGACGCGATGCCGTTCGACACCGCGCAGTTCCGGAAACGCGTACAGGCCGGTCCCGCCGATCACGCCGAGCGCCAGAGTCATCGTCAGTCCTTCAACGCGTGGATACCCGGCAGATTACGACCCTGCTCGTAGTAATCCATGCCGTAACCGAACACGTAGCGGTCCGGCACTTCGACGCCGACGAAGTCCGCGCTGACGCCGGGCGCGGTGCGATCATGCCGCTTCTGGCAGAGCACGGCGATCAGCACGCGGCGCGCGCCCTGGTCGAGGCAGAAATCGCGAATCGCGCGCAGCGTATAGCCTTCGTCGAGGATGTCGTCGGCCAGCAGTACGGTGCGCCCGAGCAACTCGAGCCGCGGCTGCTTTATCCACAATAGTTCGCTGCCGCGCGTGCCGCCGCGGTAGCGCGTGGCATGCACGTAGTCGAATTCCAGGTCGGCCGGAATCGCCAGCGCCAATGTGCCGCCGAAAATCAGCCCCCCGTTCATGACCGTGAGAAAAACCGGTGTCTCGCCGCGCAGGCTTTCGGCGATCGCGCGGCCCATCGATGCGACGGCGGCGTCGAGTTCGGGCCGCTCGAACAGCAGGTCCGAATTGGCCAGGGCCAGCGCCAGTGGAGGTCGCGTCGCGGCGGGCAAAGTCATGAGGTCCCCGCACTCACCCAGCGCTGTCCACCCAGCGTGGCCAGGCGCGCGACGAAACGGCCACGCTGCGGATTGTCCTGCAAGGCCTGCCAGTCAGCGGCAACGCCGCCGCACAGCAACGCGACGCGCGACGCCGCGCACGGCACATCGTCCTTCGTCGCTTCCAATGCCTCCGGCACGACATCGGGCTTGCACACCAGGATCAGATCGCAGCCGGCATCGCGATGCGCAACGATGCGTGCTGCAATTCCGCCTGCGCTCTCGGCTGCCACCATGCTGATATCGTCGCTGAACACGATGCCCCCGAATCCGTAGTCGTCGCGTAGGATATCCTCGATCCAGACGCGCGAATATCCGGCTGGATTCCTGTCGACGCAAGGATAAGCCACATGCGCCATCATGATCGCCTCCGCACCGGCGCCGATGGCGTCGGCGAAGGGCATCAGGTCGTTGGCCTGCAACTCGTCCAGTGTCCGCACGTCCGTGGCGCGATCGAAATGCGTATCCTCGAGCACCGATCCGTGCCCGGGGAAGTGCTTGATCGTTGCCGCCATGCCGGCGAGGCGCATTCCGCGAAGGTAAGCCAGTCCCAGCGCCGATACGACAGCCGGCTCGGCGTGGAATGCGCGTTCACCGATTGCGCGGTTGCCACGCTTGAGGTCGAGCACCGGCGCAAAGCTCAAGTCGATGTCGAGCGCGCGCATCTCGGTCGCCATCAGCCAGGCGTGTTCCTCGGCCAGCGCGATCGCTTGCGCCTTGTCGTGATCGTACAACTCGCCAAGCCGCGCGAGCGCCGGCAGATCGGTGAAGCCTTCGCGAAAACGCTGCACCGGACCGCCTTCCTGGTCGACCGAGAGCAGAAACGGTCCTTCGCGTACGGCGCGAATCTGCGCGACCAGTTCAGTGACCTGAGCGCGCGAAGCAAAGTTGCGCGCAAACAGGATCACGCCGCTGACGCTCGGCGTGGCGATCCACTCGCGCTCACGATCGCTCAGCCCGGTGGCGGATATTCCAATGATCAGCACAACGTCACTCTCCGGCGCGTTCGCGCTCGTTCCAGCGTGAATAGGGATGTTGCAGCAGGTTCACATTGTAGTAGCGCGGCCGGTCGCTGACTTCGTTGCCGAGCCATGACGGCCGCGGAACCTCGTCCGTCGCCGACTGCAGTTCGACTTCAGCGACGACCAGTCCGGCATTGTCGCCGAGAAACTCGTCGACTTCGAATGTCGCGCCTGAAAACACTGCATAGTGGCGGATTTTCTCGACCAGGACCGGGCAAAACTCTGCCAGCATGCGTTCGGCGTCGACTAGCGGAATGGCGTATTCGTACTCGCGCCGTTCGATGCCGGCAATTGCCGACTTGATATTCAGCCAGGCGCGATCGCCACCAATGCGAACGCGTACGGAACATGCCGCTTCTGGGCCCGTTTGTGGCCTGACCTGCTCATCCCTGGCCTGCGGGCCCTTCCCTCGCCCACTGGCAGTGGTCAGGTAGCCCTGCACGAGTCGCTGTGAACGTTGCGCTTGTTCTCGCCAGCCGTCGCCGACGACCAGGAACTTGCGCTCGATTTCCACGGCCATGACGTCGGCTAGCGCTCGAAGAGTGCAATCGACTCGACGTGGGCAGTGTGAGGGAACATGTCCATCACGCCGGCGCTCGCGAGACGAAATCCGTGGCGCTCGACCAGGATGCCGGCGTCGCGCGCAAGCGACCCCGGGTGACACGATACGTAGACGATGCGGCGCGTCGACCGGCGCGGCAGGTATTCCAGAACGGCCGCAGCACCGGAACGCGGTGGATCGAGCAGCAGCAACTCGTGATCGGCCCTCGCCCACGGTGTGTCGCGCTGGTCAACCGACAGATCGGCAACGCGGAACTTCGCATTGTGGACATTGTTGAGCTTTGCATTGGCTTCGGCGCGCCTGACCAGTCCGGTCTCGCCCTCGACGCCGACGATGGCGGCCACATGCCGCGCGATCGGCAGCGTGAAATTGCCGAGGCCGCAGAACAGATCGAGGACGCGATCGCCCGGCTGCGGATCGAGCAGGCGCAACGTCTGTTCGATCATGCGCAGGTTCATGCCGCCGTTGACCTGGATGAAGTCGAGCGGCTGGAATTCGATCTCGACGCCGTCGGCCGGGACGCGAAAGGTCAGGCGCGCGTTTTCCGGCCACAGCGCCGCGACGCTGTCGACGCCACCGGGCTGCACATAGATTCCCAACGTGTGCGTCTTGCCGAATTCGATCAGTTTGCCCGCATCATCGGGCGACAATGGATGCAGGTGCCGGAAAATCAACGCAACGAGATCGTCGCCGGCGGCAACTTCGATCTGCGGAATCGTGCGTCGTGCTTCCAGGGATTCGACCAGCGCCGTGATCGCTTCGATGCGCGTGCCGACTGCAGGATGCAACACCTCGCAGCGCTTGATGTCGGCGATGTAGCGGCCGTTGCTTTCCCGGAAACCGACCAGCACGCGGCCCTTCTTGTCGACGTATTTCACGCCCATGCGTGCCTTGCGTCGATAGCCCCACGGCGAATCGGTGAGCGCCGGCAGAAGCACCTTCGGCTGCACCTTGCCGATGCGCTCCAGGTTCTCGATCAGCACTTTCTGCTTTGCGGCGATCTGCGCGGCCGGAGCCAGGTGCTGCAGCGCGCATCCGGCGCAGACGCCGAAATGCGCGCACTTCGGCGTCACGCGATCCGGCGATGGCCGCAGAACTTCCTCGACGATCGCCTCGTCATAGTGCCGGTGCTTGCCGCTGAGCTTCATGCGCACGCGCTCTCCGGCGAGCGCCCCGATCACGAACACGGCCTTGCCTTCAACGCGTGCAACGCCGCGTCCGTCGTGAGACAGATCTTCGATGTTGACTTCGACGCTGGTCATGCTCTTCTGGCTGGTCGTGCTAGAGTTTGTGCGAACCACGAATGATAGCAGCGATGCCGACCGTTCTGATCGCCGATGACGATCCTGTCAGCTTGAGCTTTTTGCGAACCGCGATCGAGAGCGTGGGCTGTTCGGCATTGACGGCCGCGAACGGCGCCCAGGCCTTGATGGTGGCAGAGGCGAACGAGGTCGAACTGCTGCTGCTCGATCTGAACATGCCCGACATCGGCGGTCCCGTTCTGCTGCAGGCGTTGCGCGCGCGCGGCGTGGCCGCACCGGCGATCGCGACGAGCGCCGGATTGACCACGGCGGCCGCTACTGCACTGCTCGCTGCCGGATTCGCGGACACGCTCGAAAAGCCTGCGAGTATGGAAACCATCGAGCGCCTTCTGCGGCAGTACCTCGCGCTGAAACCCGGAGTGCGCGCATCGCTTCCCGCTGGCGCTTCCCCAGCCGCGTTGCCGATACTGGACGACGCAAGCGCACTTGCGGCGATCGGCGGCGACGGCGATGCGATGCGCGCGCTGCGCAGCCTGTTTGCCCAGGAACTTGAAGTTCTCGAGCGCGATCTGCAGTCCGCGATCCCGGATTCGCGGATCCTGTCGGAGCGCCTGCATCGGCTCCGCGCCTCGAGCGGCTTTTGTGGGGCGACCGCCCTGGCTGCTGCCACGCTTCGGCTGCAACAGTCGTTGGGTCGCGATTTGGCCTGCGACGCGATGACCGATTTCGTGCGGATTTGCAGCACTACTCGACAGGCGCTCGCGGTGCAACGCTAACCTTCAGACTCGCGGACGAAATGCGGCGTCGCCGAGCAGATTCCACGCGCGCAGTTCGCCTCCGTCCAGATGCGCGGCGATCGCGGCGCGCATCCAGCGGCGCAAAGCCGGAAGTTCCTTGTCCGGAGGCTTCCTGTCGGCTGCCAGCGCGAGCAGCGTGGAACCCCTGAGCCTGGGTCCGTCGGCAGGAGTGCGCCAGACAACCGGACCGTGCTCGTGCCGGTATGCGTAATCGAGTTCGGGGGCCAAGGGCGCTTCAACATGCGCTTCGGTTGCCAGTGTCAGACCGTAACCAAGATGGATCAAGAGGTCGCGCTCGAACCGGCGCAATGTCCAGCCGTTCGATTCGCCGCCGGCCAGCCGATCGAGTGTTCGCTCGTAGCAATCGAACAATTCAGCTTGCGGATCCATGCGCATGGTCATGCGCAGGACGAGTTCGTTCAGATACAGGCCACACAGCAACGCCTCTCCGATCAAGGTGGCAGATTCAGCGCGAGCCTCCACCGCAGTCAGCGTCGCCAGTTCGCCGCTTCCGCTCCAGCCGACGCTGACGGGAGTCAAGGGTTGCAGCAACGCGCGCGGGACACGCGAGCGTTCCTTGCGCACGCCACGCGCGACCAGACCGATACGGCCATGCTCTCGCGTGAAGCACTCGAGCAGCAGCGAAGTCTCGCGGTAGGGCCGGCCGTGCAGGATGTAGGCGGACTGTTGGTCGATGCGCATGGGCACAGGTTACTGCATGCAGACCGACGATGGGTGAGCTCGCGCGCTACGCGTGCTCGTGAGGAGTGAGGCCCCTGGGTGGCGCTCGTTCGTGAGGAAAAGCGCAGAACTTTCCTCACGAGGCCGAGCCAGCTGCCGACCTTACGAGAGAGCACAGCAGAGAGGCCTATCGAGGCAGCGCCAGCCGCCGACCTAACGTCCTACTCCGTATATCCAAACCGCTGCAGCGCCGCCTCATCGTCCGACCAGTTGTCACGCACCTTGACCCACAGACGCAGGAATACGCGGCGATCGAACAGGCGCTGCATCGCGCGCCGCGCCGCCGTGCCGATGGCCTTCAGCTGCGCCCCGCCGGCACCTATCACGATCGCCTTCTGACCATCGCGTTCGACCCAGATGATCGCGCTGATTTCGCAACGGCCGTCGGCTTCACGGAATTCCTCGATTTCGACCGTGGTCGCGTACGGCAACTCCTGTGCGAGACGCAACATCAGCTGCTCGCGCACGAGCTCGGCCGCGAGGAACCGTTCGCTGCGGTCGGTCAGCGTATCGGACGGAAATATCGCCGGGGCGGGTGGCAGTCGCTCGATGATCGCGCGCTCCAGCTCGGCAAGGCCGTCCCCTGATTTGGCCGAAACCAGTAGCACCGCTCCGTAGGCGTGGTTTGAAGTGATCCTTGCAATGAATGGCAGCAACGCGCTTCGATCCTTGTTGACATCGATCTTGTTGAGCACGAGCAAACGCGGCGCGGGAGTTTCGGCAAGCGCGCGCCAGACGCCTTCGTCTTCCTCTTTCCAGCGTCCCGCTTCGACGACGTGGACCACGACATCGGCCTCGGCCAGTGTCTGGCGCGCCGTACGGTTGAGCTGGCGGCCGATAGCGCGCTCGGCCGACTTGTGCAGGCCTGGCGTATCGAGCACGAGGATCTGCCCGCTTGCGCGCGTGACGACGCCCAGGATGCGATGGCGCGTAGTCTGCGGCTTCGGGCCGGTAATGCTGAGACGCTGGCCAATCAACGCATTGAGCAAGGTCGACTTGCCGACGTTTGGCCGGCCGACGACGGCAGCCGTGCCGCAACGATACACTTCGACGTCGGTCTGGCTGGTATCAACCGGCATCAGCTTGCGCAGCCTCGATCTTGGCGAGCGCTGCAGTGGCTGCAACCTGCTCGGCAGCGCGCCGGCTCGCACCACGTCCGACGGTTTTCAGCGTCAGGCCGGAGACGTCGCATTCGACGTCGAAGACTTTGGCATGGTCGGCGCCGGCCGTTGCCACCAGTGAGTACACCGGCAACGCCAGCCCGCGGCCCTGCAAGAGTTCCTGCAGCCGGGTCTTGGCATCCTTGCCGGTATTCGCGCCGGCGCCGGCCACGCGCTCGGCGAACAGCTCGCGTACGATTGCGCGGCAAGCGTCCCAGCCGCCATCCAGATAGATTGCGGCAATCAGCGCTTCGAGCGCATCGGCCAGAATCGAATCGCGGCGGAAACCGCCGCTCTTGAGTTCACCCGAACCCAGGTGCAATTGATCGCCGACTTCCAGTTCGCGCGCCAGCGCCGCCAAGGCCGGTTCGCTGACGAGATGCGAGCGCAGGCGGGTCAACTCGCCCTCGTCGGCTTTCGGATACTGCTCGAACAGCATTTCGGCGACGAGCAGGTTCACCAGCGCGTCGCCGAAAAATTCCAGCCGCTCGTTGTTGTCTGCACCGGTACTGCGGTGGCTCAGCGCGCGTTGGCGAAGCGCCGGGTTGCCGAACTGATAGGTGAGCTTGGCGGCCAAGGACTAGGGAAGCTCTGAACTGGTCTGCATACGCTTCGCCGATCTGTCCGTGTGTGCAGATCCGGGCGCGCCGGCAAAGGCAGCGTGCCTGCGAGCGAACTTAGTAAGTGGCGCCCTTCGACAGGTCGACCGTGTTGTCGAAATGCACCAGCAGGTCGACGTTGTACATGAACGGTACGTCCTTGTCGTAGAAGATGCGCAGCTTGTGCTGTCCGTCCTTGGTGATCAGCTGAATGTTTTTCTCCGGAATGGAGCTATCGTCGACGTATTGCAGGTCGAAGTTGACGTTCAGCTTGCGCCGGATGTCCTCGATCGTCGCAGTCTCAATTCCCGACTGGGACTGCAGAGACTTCATCGACTTCACGACGCCGAAATATTCCGTATATACAGGTATGAGTTTCATTGCGGCATAGGCGAAGAATCCGCCGACCATCAGCACGATGGCAAAGCCGATCAGCGTGAGTCCCTTCTGCCTCGTTGCTGCACGCATGACTGCACCCCTATTTGATCAACGTTCCAATGCGCTTGAAATCGATACCGCTATCCCAGTTCATCCATATCACGAAGGCCCTGCCGACCAGATTGGCCTCCGGAACGAAACCCCAGTAACGGCTGTCCTCGCTATTATCCCGATTATCCCCCATTGCGAAATAGTGTCCAGCCGGGACCCGGAACGTGCCCTCGGCACCGGCATGCAGCGGCCAGGTCAGGATATCGTGCTCGACGCCGGGCAGCATTTCACGCCGGGCCTCGGCGCCAGCCATCTTGCGGCCTTCATCGCCGCTGCCGACATACGGACCCAGGTAGGTCTGCGGGACCTCCTTGCCGTTGACATAAACGATCTTGTTGCGGTACGTGATCTCGTCTCCCGGCAGGCCGATCACGCGCTTGATGTAGTCGACCTTCGGGTTGCGCGGGTAGCGGAACACGAAGACATCGCCGCGCTGCGGTTCGCCGACTTCGAAAATCTTGGTGTTCAGGACCGGCAGGCGCATGCCGTAGGCGAACTTGTTGACCAGGATGAAGTCGCCGACGAGCAATGTCGGCATCATCGAGCCCGACGGGATCTTGAACGGCTCGGCCAGGAACGAGCGGAACATCAGCACGATCAGGATCACCGGGAAGAACGATCGCGCGTACTCGACGATGATCGGCTCGCGCAACGCCTCGGCCGCGCGCTGCTGCCGTTCGGCTTCCGTGCCGCCGGTGGCCGCCAGCGCATTCGCACGCGCCTGCCGCCCGCCATACAGGAACAGCCGGTCGAGCAGCCAGATGACGCCGGTGACGGCCGTCAGTACGACCAGCAATAACGCGAAATCGAAATCCATTGGTGGGTTCCGGAAAAGGGGCTAGGGACTAGGATGAGGGGCGAGGGGCGAGGGAACAGACAGCTTTCGCTTCGCTTTCCCTCGCCCCTCGTCCCTCACCCCTGCTCTACTATTTATCAACCTGGAGCACAGCCAGAAACGCTTCCTGCGGAATCTCGACTTTCCCTACCATCTTCATGCGCTTCTTGCCTTCTTTCTGTTTTTCGAGAAGCTTGCGCTTGCGCGTAGCGTCGCCACCATAGCATTTGGCCAGCACATTCTTGCGCATCGCCTTGACCGTCGAGCGCGCGATGACCTGCGCTCCGACCGCGGCCTGGATTGCCACGTCGAACATCTGGCGCGGGATCACCTCACGCATGCGCTCGACCAAGTCGCGTCCCCGCCGGTCGGCCTGCGCGCGATGCACTATTGCGCTCAGCGCATCGACGCGCTCGCCGTTGATCAGCACATCCAGGCGCACGAACGTCCCCGGCGCGAACCGCTCGAAATGGTATTCCATCGAGGCATAGCCGCGCGAGACCGACTTGAGCCGGTCGAAGAAGTCCATGACGACTTCGGCCAGCGGCAGTTCGTAGCTGATCTGCACCTGGGTCGCCAGGTAGTGGATCGAGCGCTGTGATCCGCGCTTTTCCTCGCACAGCTTGATGACGTTGCCGACGTAATCCGGCGGAGTCAGCACGTTGGCGACGATGATCGGTTCGCGGATCTCCTCGATGTAGTTCGAGGCC
>Ga0157376_10000867_pt1 | contig 19855 bp, 20 predicted proteins | sample M45metaG_FD_121801 | JGI IMG/M metagenome (GOLD analysis project Ga0157376, IMG submission 121801) | Miscanthus rhizosphere microbial communities from Kellogg Biological Station, Michigan, USA - M4-5 metaG | ecosystem: Host-associated > Plants > Roots > Rhizosphere > Soil | place: USA: Michigan... | reverse complement strand
GGCGCGGCCATGGACGTGTTCGGCAACGGGAAAACCGCGCTGAAGTTCAGCATGGGCAAGTACCTGGAGGGCGCCAGCACCGGTAACCCGGTGGTGTTCTACAACACGAACCCGGTGCTCCGGCTGCCGAACACGAACCCGCCGTACGGGCCGCTCGGGGTGCAGCGCACCTGGACCGATGCCAACAACAACTTCCGTCCCGACTGCAACCTGCAGAACCCGAACCTGCAGGACCTGCGCGGAAGCGGAGGAGACTTGTGCGGGCAGATCACGAACCTCGCGTTCGGCACGGGCACACTGACGAACTCCTTCGATCCCGACCTGACGTCCGGATCCGGCGTGCGGCCCTCGGATTGGGGGCTCAGCGTGTCGGTGCAGCAGCAGCTCATGAAGCGCGCGTCGATCGAGATTGCCTACAATCGCCGCTCGTTCGGCGGTTTCACCGTCGTGGACAACCAGATCACCAAGGCCTCGGACTATACGCCGTACAGCATCACGGCGCCGCTCGATCCACGGCTGCCGGGCGGCGGCGGGTACGCGATCTCGGGCTTGTACGACATCGTCCCGACGCTGTCGGGCCAGATCAACAGCCTGACCGCGCTCGCTGACAAGTACGGCACCGAAACCCAGACCTTCAACGGCTACGACATCACCCTGAGCGTGAGGGCGACCAACGGGCTCACGTTCCAGGGCGGGACGAGCACGGGGCACAACCAGGCCGATGCGTGCGACGTGCGGTCACGGCTGCCCGAGCTGAACGCGGTGATCGGCGCGGGCCTCGTCGGCTCGGCGGTCAGCACGGTCAGCCCGTACTGCAAGGTCGATTACGGCTGGCTGACACAGATGAGAGGCCTTGCCACTTACACGATCCCGCGCGTGGACGTCCAGGTGAGCGGCGTGGTGCAGAGCAAGCCGGGCGCGATCCTGGCCGCCAACTACGCGGTTCCCGCGGCCGTCATCGCGCAGTCCCTCGGCCGTCCGCCCTCCGGCAACGTGACCAACGTGACGATCAATCTGCTGGAACCTGGCGAGCGCTACGGCGACCGCGTCAACCAGCTCGATTTCCGCGTCGCGAAGATCCTGCGCTTCTCAGGGAAGCGCACCATGATCGCGCTCGATCTCTACAACGCGCTCAACAGCAACCCGATCCTGACGTACAACAACAACTTCGTGCCCAACGGCACGTGGCTGCAGCCGCGCTCGATTCTCACGCCGCGGCTGTTCCGGATCAGCGCCGAGTTCAACTTCTGACGCGGACCCAGGCGCCGACCGGCTTCACGGCCAGCCCTGGGTCCTTTCCGAATCGACCGTCAGCTGCTTACGGCTGCCCGAGGCACGCCGCGCCGCGGCACGGACCGGGCGGAACGAATATCGACGAGCGCCAGGTCGCGTTATCGAAAATCTCCACGGTCGCCTTGCAGGGTGGCGCGTAGTCGCCGTCAATCGGCACGACCGCGCCACGAATCTCGGCACGCATCGGGCCCGCCCCGTTCACCGGCGGTGCGAAGCTGGCGGCAAAGTCGATGAACGCCGCCTGTCCGGGCTTCAGGTCCACGGGTTGCGCCGCGAGCAGGTTGCCGTCCCCGTCGAAGAACTTCAGGTGAGCCCGGCAGGGACCGGGCGGGATTCCGGTCGCCGTCGGTATTCCCAGGTTGACCAGGTTCAATCGCGCCGTCTGGCCGTCGGCGAGCCCGACCATCCCGAACCTCGGCGGATCGGGCTGCGGATTGAAGGCGGTCGCCGATCGCGACAGGACGCCGACCCCGAGGAGTACGGCTATCGACGCGGCAGCGACGTATCGGAAGCCAATCGTAGTCACAGACATGGTGTCCTCCAGAGTGGCCGGTCATCCGGCTACATCTGGACAAGCGCGAAACCGGGTGCTTCTCTTTCAGGAGCGGTGACGGGCGTGCGGCGATTTGAGGTCCGCGAGGGCGGCTTCGAGCGTTGCGATCTCCGTCGCGCGGCGCGGTTCCGACTCGCTGGCCAGCTTCGCTGCGCGCCAATGAGCCACGCCGTCTGCGAGGCTCCGCTCGGCCTTGTCGTCCAGGGCCGCGCGATCGGCGGACGGGGCGCGCCTGGCGAGACGGGCGTAGAGAAGGCCGAGATCGCCGCGGGCCAGGGCATCGGTAAAGGGATTCTTCAGAGGTCTCGCCGTGAGCTGACGCGCCGCCTCGTCGGCGAGTGGCAGCGCATCAGGACGTCCAGCCCGCGCGTCCAGCTCGGCCAGGCGGAGCGTGAGGAACAGGAGGCTGTCCTGCTTGAAAGACCCGTCCGTAAGGGCAAGCGCGTGAGTGCGCTCGATCTCCAGGCGATCGATGGCCGCGTTCGTTCGTCCCAGGGTGCCGAGCGCTTCTCCGATCTTCAGTCCGAGCGACACGGCGAGCATCCGGTACCGGTTGCTCGCGGGATCCTCGATCGCGAGCCGGCCGTTGACTCGCTCGGCCTCCTCCAGGTCCCGGAGACCGGCGCCGGCGGTTCGCGGATCGCCGGACTTGACGACGCCGAGTCGCAGCTTGGCGTTCGCCAGGTCGAACGGCGCCCTGCGATCCTTTGGATCTTTCGACCGGGCCCATTCGGCGAGCGCGGCGGCCTTGTCGAACGCAGCTAAGGCGCCCGCCGTGTCGCCGATGTTGCTTCCCGGCTGGTAGGCAAGCACGTCGCCGAGATCGCCGTAGCTGACGAGCAGCTTGCGTCTCCACTCCGAGTTGTCCGGATCCTCCGCGACGAGTTGCTCGCGGATGCGGATACCAGATTGAAAAAGGCCGATCGCTTCAGGGAGACGCCGGCTGAACTGGAGCGTGGCGCCGAGGGCGTTGTACGCGGACGCCGTGTTGTCACGGTATTCGCGGTTGCCGGGCGCCAGCGCCAGCAGGCGCTGGGCGAGCTCGAGAGAGCGCCGCGCCGCCTGCTCAGCGGGCTCGAGCGCGACGGCCCGCAGGGCAGTCCGCGCGATCATGGCGTACACGTCGCTCAACTGAGAGAGCAGCTCGGTGTCGGCGGGGCTCGCGGCGAGCAGGGTCTCGCCGAGCTGGCTGGCGCGCGACAACGCCGCATTCGTCTCGGCGGTCTTGCCCTGCGCGTCCCGGAGGGTCGCGATGTAGTTCAGGACCGACACGAGCGCGCGCCGGGCTTCGAGATCGCCGCGCGCCGCCAGCGGATCGAGCAGTTCCTGCGCGCGCGCGAAGCTGAGCGCCGCGCCCGCCGGATCGCCGAGATTGGGGCGAAGCGGGGCGCCCTGGGCCGTCCCGACCTTCAGATAGGCGGCCGCGAGCTCGCGCGCGAGCGCCGGATCGTTGCCGGCATCCTGCCGCAGGTTCTCGAGGTACACGAGCGCCGTCTGCACGATAGCCTTGCGCGCATCCGTCGCGCCGGGCAGGCTCTCGATGCGATCGTGGACGTCAAAGACGAACGAGTTGGCCAGCGACCGAACCTGCTGGAATCGGCGTTCGGCACGATTCGCCTCGAATAAGGCCGCGCCGAGCCCGGTCACGAGGCTGATGACAACCAGCGCCGCCGCCACCGTTCCCGCCCGATGCCGGCGGAGGAACTTGCCGGCCCGGTACGCCGCCGTGCTTGGACGTGCGAGGACAGGGCGGCCGTCCAGGTATCGTCCGAGATCGTCGCTCAGGGCCGCCGGGGTTCCGTATCGCCGCTCGGGCTCCTTGCGAATCGCGGTGAGGACGATCGTGTCGAGGTCGCCGCGCAGCCTGGACGCCCACGCCCTGCCGGACCCCGCGGCGGCGCGCTCGCTGGGCCGCGGCGGCTCTGTGACGCAGATCGATCGCTCCAGGGCCACCGGCGACGAGGCATCGGCAATCTGCGCGCGTTCGCCGGACAGCATCTCGTACAGAATCAGGCCGAGTGAATAGACATCCGTGCGTGTCGTCACCGGGCGTCCCCGCACCTGCTCGGGGCTCGTGTAGTCCGGCGTCCATCGCGCGTCGATCGTCGCGGTCGAGGTGGCGGCCGCGAGCGGATCGAGCAGCTTCGCGATCCCGAAATCGAGCAGCTTCGGCGTTCCGTCGTCGGTCACGAGAATGTTGGACGGCTTCAGGTCGCGGTGCACGATCAGGCTCTCGTGCGCGAAGTGCACAGCGGCGCAGACCTGCCGGAACAGGACGATGAGCGCGCGCAGATCGAGGGCGTTCCGTTCACAGAACGCCGTGATCGGGAACCCGTCGACGTACTCCATCACGAAGTACGGCACGCCGCTTTCGGTGCCGCCGTCGAGGAATCGCGCGATGTTCGGATGCTCCAGTTCAGCGAGGATCTGACGCTCGAGGCGGAACCGCTCGCGAACCGCCGCCGCGTTGGTCCACGGCGGGGCGATCTTCAGCGCAACCGTCTTCCGGTACTCGTCGTCGTCGCGCACGGCTTCGAAAACCACGCCCATGCCGCCGCGGCCGATTTCGCGAATGACGCGATAGGGCCCGCAACGTCGGTCGGACCCGCCGGGGGTCGCGAGATCGCTCGCGACGGCTTCGATCGCCGCCGCGATGCGAGGGCCGCCGTCGGCATCGTGCCCGAGCATCCCGGCGAGCTCACGGGCGAGGGCCGGATCGCCGGCGGTTTCGCGCGCGGCGAAGTCGTCGCGCTCGCCGGGCGGCAGTTCCATCGCGGCGAGGAACAGGGCCTCGAGGCGTCGCCAGCTCTCGTCGGTCAGTGGAATCACACAACCCCTCGAGACAAGCGCGATCCGGCGTCGAATATTTCAGGCCGGCGGCCCTGACATCGCATGGGCGAGCCATGCCTCTGCCGTCTTCTGGTCGCGGCTGATCGTTGCGGGCGACACGCCGACGAGGTCGCCAATCTCCTCGACAGTCAACCCCCCGAAGTACCGAAGCTCGATGATCTGCCCCTGGCGCGGGCTGACGCGCGTGAGCCGATCGAGTGCTTCGTCCAGGATCAGCAGCTCGACAACCCGATTGGCGCCCGCGCTCATCTCGGCGCTGAGCGTGGTCTTCTGCGTGCCGCCACCGCGCTTGTCCGTCGCCAGCGAACGGGCATGATCGACGAGGATGCGCCGCATCGCCTGCGCGGCCAGCGCGTAGAACTGCTTGCGGTGCTCGAACTGCAGACCGTCCTGGCGCACCAGACGAAGCCAGGCCTCGTTCACGAGAGCTGTCGGCTGCAGTGTGTGACCGCTCCGTTCCCGCCGGAGGTACGCATCCGCAATCTTCCGCAACTCGGCATAGACGACGGGCATCAGGGCGTCGAGCGCGGCGCGGTCGCCACCGGCCCAGCGCGCGAGGAGTTGGGTCACGTCGCCGCGGCTGTCCGGCATGGCGATTCGGCGGCAGTGTAGCAAAGGCGGTCGGCGCGAGGACGAAAGAAACCGTAACGATGCACGCTTGTTCTCACCACGGCAAGCGCGGCGCGAGTGTGCTGCTGAGGTGGGAGGCCCTTGCCGCCTACTTCGGCGCGAGGTGGGCGCGGTCCTTCTCGTTTTCGTGGCAGAAGCTCTCGAAGATGTCCGCGTCGGCCAGCAGATCGAATGGCACCTTGATCGTGAAGGGCTTCGTGTACAGCTTTGGGTCGTCGAAGGTCCACTCGACGTCCATGTGTCCGAAGTCGCGCCGACTGTAGCGCTCGACGATGCGCAGGGCATCGCTGTGCGCATGGCCGATGACGTCGAGCGGCGTCCGGTCGTTGAAGCCCGCCGAGTCCACGACGAGCGTGTCCCCAACCCAGCGTCCCACCGAGTAGCCCATGAACGCGGGAAAGTCGAACGCCTTCGGCAGCACCCGGCCGTCCGTGTAGATCTGCCGAAAGGTGTTGTCGGACTCGTGGACGATCATCGAGAGCCTGGGCGACTGCACGATTTTGATCGGCTCGGACAGCAAGCTCGCCAGAGGAATGCCGGCCGGGGTGCCGCAGACGTCCGAGGGATCCTGCCCGAACGCTTTCTGCAGCTTCTCGACCGCCTCAGGCCGCATCGGCGCCTCGGCGGGCTTGAAATCCATCAGGATGTTGAACGCGTACCGGTGCTGGGTGCCGATCTCCATCCCCGGCACGTCCACCTTAATGGCTTCCTCGATGATGGGGCCGAAGAGCCGTTTCATTTCGGCCGCGGATATCAGCTCGTGCATCCAGACCCCTGACAGGTCCGGCTTGCCGTCGGCTGCCCGCGGCGCCGGCGCGGTCAGATTCGGTTTGCCGTCGCGTGTGCGCGGGACGCCGGGCGTGGGGAAGTTCAGCCACTGCGCGTGCACGCCGGCCATGGAGATGGACAAGAGCAGGCAGACCGAGGCCAGCACGCGGCGCATCGCACTCCTCACAGTTACTGACCGGGTCCGCGGTAGGTGACGCTCTTCTTCGTCGCCTGATCGATCTCCTCCGGAGTGAGGAGCACGGTCGTCTTGCAGCTCACGGAGCCGCTCGCGTTGATCGCCAGCGCCGCGGCAGCCACCGACGCGTGGTCGGGCGCGTCCATGATCACGAGGGCGTCGGTGTCCCCGAACGCGAAGTAGAACGCCTCCATCGAGCCGCCGGCGCTCTTGACGGCCTGTTCGGCCACCTGGCGGCGCTTCGACCCGCCATCCTTCAACAACCCCCTGGCGCCGTCGGCCGTGTACGAAACCTGAAGCAGATACTTCGACATCCAGTCACCTCGCGGAGGAGACTACCACTGATTCCGCATCTGGAATCGACGGTGTATGCTGATTGTGCGGAAGGAGGAACATCGTGAGGAAGCAGGTTGCGTGCGCGCTGACGCCCGAGCAGGCCGGCCGGCGAGGGGTCGCCTGGATTGTCGGGGCGTTCGTGCTGTGCCCCTGTCATCTCCCGATCACGCTGTGGATCGTCGCCGCGCTGCTCTCGGGAACCGCCGTCGGCGCCGCCATCCTCGGGCATCCATACATCTCCGGCGTTGTCCTCCTGATCGCGTGGCTGGCCGGTACGCTGCACGGGTTCAACCTGATGCGGCGCTCGCGCCGCGATGCGTACGCGCAGCGTCCGGGCGGCGGATTCCTCTCGGAGCGCCCGTAACGATCGAGACGACAGGTCAGTGAATGACGGTGTGCCTGCTGGCGCACGCCTGGCAGGTGTCGGCGTCGTGGAGATATTCGGGCGCCGTCCGGCGTCCGCAGTCCTGGCACGTCTGATATGAGGCCAGCCGCGCTTCGCGGGCGCCCTTGATGAGGGCCCCGAGCGCGGCCAGCAGGGCGTTCTCCGGCAGCCGCCGCCAGTTCAAGACGCCGACGCGTCTCGGCCGCATGGCAAACGTGAACGGCGACTCCCAGACGCCCGCGAACTCCGACACGGTCACGCTGGTGTCGGTGAGCCGCGCCACGACTTCCACCGGGTCGCCGCCCAGGAACTGCCGCACCCCGGCTTCACTTTCTGCCTGTTCGACGGGTGCCGGCAGATTCGAGTTCAGGTACGCGATCAGCTGCTCGTATCGTTCCGAGACGTCCATGCCCCGATTCTAAAACGTTCCCTGCCATCCATGCCAGAATGAGGCGCGTGAACGGGGCACAATCCACCGCGCTCGGGCCCGTGGAGTTCGTGGCGCTGATGGCGACGCTGACGGCGCTCGTGGCGCTGTCGATCGACATGATCCTGCCGGCGCTGCCGGCCGTCGGCGCGACGCTCGGCGTCCGCCACGACAACGACGTGCAGTTCGTCGTCTCGCTGCTGTTCCTGGGATTCGGGTTCGGCCAGTTTCTCTACGGCCCGGTGTCGGACAGCGTGGGGCGAAAGCCCGCCGTGTACTTCGGTCTGGCACTTTTCTCGGCCGGCTGCACGCTGGCGCTGACGGCGCAGACCTTTCCCGTCCTGCTCGCCGGCCGCGTCCTGCAGGGCCTCGGCGTCGCCGGCCCCCGGACGATGACCATTGCGCTCGTGCGCGACAGGTTCGAAGGCCACGTGATGGCCCGGGTCATGTCGTTCGTGATGGCGGTCTTCATCCTCGTGCCCGTCATCGCGCCGTCGCTTGGCCAGGCCGTGCTCGGTGTCGCGGGATGGCGAACCATCTTCGGCCTGTACCTGACGCTCGCGCTCGCCGTGACGGTGTGGTTCGGGTGGCGCCAGGAAGAGACGCTGCCGCCCGCGCGCCGCCGGCCGTTCTCGGCCGCTGACATCGTGCGCGCGGCACGCGAAGTCCTGACGCACCGGGTGGCGCTTGGGTACACGGTGGCCGCCGGCCGCGTCTATGGCGCGTTCATCGGCTACCTGAGCTCGGTCCAGCAGATCCTGCAGCAGCAGTACGCACTCGCCTCGCGGTTTCCGCTGTACTTCTCGATGCTGGCGATCTCGCTCGGTGCGGCATCGCTGTGCAACGCCCGTCTCGTCGGCCGCTACGGCATGCGTCCGCTGGCGGCGTCGGCCCTCAGGCTGGTGGCGGCCGTCTCTATCCCGTTCGCGGCCGTGGTCATCAGCCGGTCGGGACAGCCACCGCTCTGGTCGCTGATGCTGTACCTGCTCGCGACGTTCTTTGGAATCGGTCTCCTGTTCGGCAACCTGACGGCGCTGGCGATGCAGCCGCTCGGGCACATCGCCGGCACCGGCGCGGCAGTTGTCGGCGGTCTGTCGACGCTGATTTCGCTCGCGCTCGGCACCGCGATCGGCCAGAGCTACGACGGCACCGTCGTGCCCCTCGTCTCCGGGTTCGCGATCCTGAGCGTGCTGGCCATGGCCGCTATGGCCTGGGCGCAGCCGGCGGGCAGCCCTGCGGCGGCTACGGGCGCACTGCCGTGACGTAGTCGAAGAGGGCCGGCGATCCCCCGCCGCCCACCAGGATGAAGAGCGACGTGAACGTCGTGTGCAGCGGCAGCGTGATGTTCAGCAGCGGCGCGTTCGCGATCGCCACCGGCGAAGCGACGAGCAGCGGCGCGGGCGTGGCGCTGACCCCCGACGCCGTGACCCACGCCAGCTGATTGTTGATGACGAGCCCCCAGTACCACGAGAGCGGCGCCGTGAAGGCCGACGCGCTGATGTCGAGTGTGAGCACCATCGGCCCGTTCGTCGTCACGGCCTGCGGGTTCGGATGCTGGCCGTTGACCTTCAGCGTCACCGTCGGTGGCGTGGGCGTGAGCAGGACGGGGTGGTAGGTGGCAGGGCCGCCCGGCGCTCCCGCGTCGAACCACAAACTCATCAGGATCTGCCCGGTCGTGTTGATGCCGGTGCTCCCTCCGAATCCGAGGCCGAGATCAAGGAAGAGATTAGGGAAGTCAGCCGGAGCGGGAAGCGGGACGTCCGTCGTCGCGCCGTTCTTGTACAGCCGCGGGCTGCCCCCGGTGTAACGAGTGGCGAAGAATACGTGCCCGAGGTCGTTGAGCGTTGGCCCCGACCCGGGGCCGAGATCTATTGCTGCGGCGCCATCCCAGAGCTGAATGTCGGGGGCGTTGTTCGCGCCGGAGAACGCGACGAACTGATCGTGGTTGTTGATGCCGCCGATGCCGATGAGGCCGCTCTGAGGCTGCAGCGCAAGCCGCGGGGTAAAGGTCCCGTTGGCGAGGATGCCGGCATTCAGAGGCCCGGGGCAGAGATTCCAGTCGCGCGGCCCGAACGTGATCGCGATGTGATCGGCGTCGTTCAGGTGCTGTCCGTCGAACCTGATCAGGTACGTGGGCGAACACGACATCGGCCCGTTGTTGACGGGCGTGATCTCCTGGAAATGATTCGAGGCGCCGCCGGCCCCGTCCCAGATCCACAGCATCCACGGGCAGCCGCCCGCTGAGTCGGTCGCCAGAATCAGCACGTGGCCGTTGTTGTTCAGGCCCATGGGATAGAACTGCTCGTACGCCGACGAGCACCCCGCGGGCGACAACTGCGACGGCGGCGTGGCAGGCACGAAATCGGCGACGCCGTTCCTCCACCGGAGGACGCTGTTGAGCACGCCTCCCGGCACGTTGCCGGCAATGCTGATCTTCGTGACCACGGTGCCGCTGTCGTTGAGGAACTGCTGCCCGCCCTCGGCGTTCCAGTAGTAGCCGCCCGCCGGGATCGGAAGGTTCGCCGGCACACCGTCGGTCCACAGCACGGGCCGCCGCTGGGGTCCAGGGGCAAGGGCGCTTCCGAACACCTGTCCCGCGTTGTTGAGCATGTACGGTTCGGTCTTCGAATCCACCGTCAGCCCGTCGCCGACCGGCGCAGTCAGTGCCTGAAACGTGTATTGGGCGGATGCCGCGCGGGGTGTCAGAAGACAGCCGGCGGCCACGAGGAGACCGCCGGCTCTGGAGAGAAGGGATCGACTCTGGACGAAACGCATGCGGCCTCCTGACATTACGGCTGAGGCCGTGATTCTAGTCAGACGAGGCGCTGCGCTTCAACGAAAAACCGTGTAAACGGCCGGCCGCCTGCCTACTGAACGCCAAGCAGACCGATGTCGAAGATCAGCGTCGCGTTCGGCGGAATCTTCGGCGCGCTGCCCGCACTGCCGTATGCGAGCTCCGGCGGGACGATCAGCCGGCGAGTCCCGCCGACCTTCATCCCGGGCACGCCCTGCCGCCACCCGGCGATGACCCCGGAAAGCGGGAAGGTGCTGTTCGCGCTGCTGTCGAACGCCGTACCTTTGCCGTCGGTCTTGCTCGTGTCGTACAGCCAGCCCTCGTACCTGACCGTGACGGTGCTCGTCGCGACGGCCGTGGCGCCTGTGCCGATGACGAGGTCGGTTTGCGAATACGGCGCGCTGGAGGTTGTGATCGCTGGGGCCGCAGGGGTGTCGCTGCTGCAGGCGGCGAGCGGCAGCAGCAGTGTGAATACGAGCAATCGTCCGGACACGGTCATCATGTGATCCTGTATGCAGGCGCGGAATGTGCGCCACTGGCACCTCCAGATTATTACGAAACCGGCCGCAAGCCCACCTGACCCGGAAATCTCCCAATCTGCGCGTATCTGGTCGACATCACGCACTCGTTAGAAACATTTGAGGCAGCGCTGCGGGTTTCCTGTTGAACTCCCGGCCGGGCAGCCGGTCTAACGGTTTTTATGGTGCTTCACGCCAGGCTGATCGCGCCCCTTGTCATCGCGGCACTTGCCGCGCCCGCATCGCTCCGGGCACAGGGGCCCGCCGTTCGCCCGGCGAACCTCGTCACCGCCACGTTCACGCCGGCTCCGGCCCTCGAGTTCCCGAATCCGACCGATTCCAACAGCCCGGCGTTCTGGAACGGCGAGCGTTTTTACATTTTCAATTCGTGGGGAGGACGGCCGCGGCGCGCCCTCGGCCGGAGCATCGACGATGCGGTGGACACGAATCCCGACGGGCCGAGCTCGTCGTACACGAACGACGGCATGGCCGGCCGCTGGCTCGAGGCGGTGATTCGAGACGAGGAATCCGGGCGGCTGTACGGCTGGTACCACCAGGAGATCGAAATCGACTGCCCGCAGGGCCGGCGCACGTGGCCGCAGATCGGCGCCGCGATCTCGCAGGACGATGGCGAGTCGTGGGATGACGTGGGCGTGGTGCTCACGCCCAGGGAGGGATCGGTGACCTGCGACACGGATCATCCGGTGACGAACGGCGGCGTCGGCGATTTTTCGGTGATCCTCGACCGCAATGCCGACCCGGCCAGTCATCACCTGTATTTCATCTTCTCGAGTTACGGCGGCGATCTCGAGGAACAGGGCATTTCGTTCGCCCGCATGCCGTGGACCGAGCGCGATCGTCCATTCGATCGGTTTTCCGGACAGTCACAGGTCAGCAAGTGGGACGGGAGCGGCTGGAACGCCCCGGGTATCGGCGGTCGAAGCGAGGCCATCTTCCACGACAGCCGGCAGGTCTCGTGGACGAGCGCGCAGAACAACGGGTACTGGGGGCCGTCCGTGCACTGGAACAGCGATCTCCAGAAGTTCGTCGTGTTGATGGATCGATCGAAGGGCGGCAACTACGAGACGGAAGGCGTGTACATGACGAACACGGCGAGCCTGGACGATCCACGATCGTGGGCGGAACCCAGGCTGATCATCGCGGACGGCCAGGGCTGGTACCCGCAGATCATCGGCGCCCCGGCCTACGGGGGCACGGACAAGGTGTCCCGGGCGGGCACCGTGCAGCCGACGCGATACTTCAATCAGGGCCGATCGAGTTCCTACATCACGTTCGCCGAGGTGCCGGTGAGCACGCCGCCGGACGCGCCCCGCAAGCAGACCCAGAAAACGACGTCACGTTGAACGCAGAGAACGCGGAGCCCGCAGAGTCGTCGGTGCTATTGTTCTGCCCATGGAACGATCAATTGAGGTTCTGGCGCTCGTGCTGTTCGGCGTCCTCGGGCTCTCGCACATCCTGCAGCCGAAAGCCTGGGTCGAGACCTTCATCCTCATACGCGGTCAGGGCGCACCCGGCTCGTTCCTGGACGGGCTTCCGTATCTGATTCTCGCGGCCATCGTCATCGCGTTCCACAACGTCTGGTCGGGGATACCGGTCGTGCTGACGCTGATCGGGTGGGCCGCCCTGATCAAGAGCCTGCTCCGATTCTGCGTGCCGAAGTGGGGGCTGAAAATGATGTCGCGCGTGTCGATGGATCGGGCGTGGGAGTTTCAGGCGGCCGGCGTCGTCATCGTAGCCCTTGCCGGTGTCCTTGGGTACGGGGTGTACGCGGGCTAGCGCGTTTCCAATCAGGAGTAGTGCAGGCCTTCAGGCCTGCCGGGACGAGGCAGGAGGCCTGCACAACACCCGATACGGAGGGCGGCGGCTAGAGCCGCCCGATGAGGTCCGGAAGTTCTGCGATCGAACGTATGCGTGCGCAGTCAGCCTCGGGATACAGGCCGCCCTGGTCGACCAGCACGGGCGTCAGCCCCGCGGCCCGGGCACCGACGACATCGATAAAGTAGAAGTCGCCAGCGTGCAGTGTCGTCTCCGCCTGTGCACCCGCCCGCTCGAGCGCCACATCAAATAACCGGCGATCGGGCTTCTGGAAACCCTCCTCGGCGGAATCCACGACGAGGTCGACCAGCCCGGCCAGGCCCAGTCGGCGAAACGACTCGCGGACGGTGCCGTTGGAGTTCGAAACGACCACCAGCTTGTGACCGCGGCTCCGGAGCGTTTGAAGGGCAGGCGGGACGAAGTCCGGGACGTGCTCCCAGATGTTGGATGTCCGTTGATAGTCGTGCACGCTCGCGAGCGCAGCCTCCGCGGCCGGGGAAAGTGTCACCCCTGCGTTCGTCAGCACGAGCTCGAAGTAGTTCCAGCTGCGGCGCTGGTCGGCCGCGGCCGCGATCATGCCGGCGTCGTCGAGCGATTTCCGGACGACGGGATCGGCAGCGGCGAGGGCGCCGGGGTCGATTTCAATCGAATGCGCGCGCAGCGCATCGCGGACCCGCGTCCAGTTCGGCCAGACCAGCACTCCACCGGCGTCGAGAAAAATCGTCTCGAACGGCATCAGCGAACAGTCGTGTTCGACGCTTGAATGGATTGGCGGGCGTGACGCTTACATCTTGAACATGAAAACGAGCAGCACGAACCCCACCACGCCGAACGCGACGAACGACGTGTCGCCGATCGGAAAGAACTCGCCGACCTGTCTGGCAATTGTGTGAAATTGGAACGCGACCGGGACCGACGGCAACTCGCCGTGCAATGCGTTGAAGAGATGCATGCGAGCGGTCTCGTCGATGGCCGCCATCCCTGAAGCGACGACGCAGAGGCCGAAAAGGGCGAGGAACCCGTCCCTGAGGCGCCGGCCGGTCGATATAGCCATGGCGGATCGATGTGCAACGGAGGGACCACCCGGCAGCCTCTCAGATTCCCTGTCCTGTCAGCATGTTACGGGGAGCGCCCTCCGCCGGGACTGTCGTATTTGTTCCGTTTCTGACCAAGCTGTGCTGCCTCGAGTCACTCGGGGCGGAACATCATGAGGAACCGCTTGCCGTCGGGCGCCAGGTCGAACTGGCGGCGAAGCGGGCCCTGCACGAACCCGGTAATCGGCAGCGCGACAGCCTCGCCGACCGTGAAGGCCGGCTCCGTCCTGACACCGACGGTAAACAGTTGCCCGCCGTTGTCGAAGAACAGCGCCTTCTGATCGGGCGCCCAGAGTGGGTGCCCGCCGCCGGTCTTCGTCACCTGGATCTTCGCGCCCGGACCGGGAAACGGCTGCACGTAGACCTGAAGTTGTCCGCTCTCAGCCGAGACGTACGCGAGCCAGCGCCCGTCGGGAGAAAAACGGCTGCTGTGCTGCGGCGAGTCGGGAAGAGCGGCGAACGGCGTCGCGCGTTTCTCGGCGAACGAGTACGTCCACACGTCGTAGTCGCCGGGGGCCTTGAACGTGATGAACGAAAACCGCTGCAGCGGTGCCGACCACGATTCGGGCGCGCGCGCCGGCTTGACGAGGAGCTCCGCGTCTCCCGTCCCATCGGCCGCGCGCCAGAACATCGTTTCGGCGCCCTCGTGGTCCGTGATGTAGAGGATCCGCGTCCCATCGCCCGACCAGAGAGGACCGCGGTTCCGGCCCTCTCTCGTGATCTGCCGTCTCGAGTCCACATCGGACAGGTTTGCGACCCAGATCGCGCCGTCCGCTTGCGTGTCGAACGTCACGCGCGTGCCGTCCGGTGAAATCCGCGGCGCGAACGTCGAGCCGGGCACGCGCCCGACGATGGTGCGGCGGCCCTCGAGGCCCACGTAAGCGAGCTGATAGTCAGGGCGCGCCGGGGCCTGTCGTGTCGCCACGACGGCAGTCAGGACGAGGACCGCAGCGCACGCTGCCAGGACGAGGCCTTTGTTCATCGCACCGGCACCTGTTCTAACATGTGCCGGCGAACCTGTGAGAACTATTTCGGTCGAGACGCCAACGCACGGCCGCGCCCTGATCAAGGACGCGGCTCCCTCTGCAGGCCTGCTGGTCGGCTTCCATGGGTACGCGCAGAGCGCCGAGGACATGCTCGCGGAGCTCGAGCTCATTCCCGGCAGCGAGCGCTGGACGCTGGTCTCGGTACAGGGGCTGCACCGTTTCTACGCGCGCGGCCACGGGAAGGTCGTCGCGAGCTGGATGACGCGCGAGGATCGCGAGCAGGCGATCGCGGACAACCTCGGCTACGTCAATCGCGTCGTCCGTGCAGCGCTCCCGGGCGCCGGTGATGAAGCAACCGTTGTCTTCCTCGGGTTCTCGCAGGGCGTGGCGATGGCCTACCGCGCCGCCGTGATGGGCGAGCGTCGTGCCGCTGGCGTTATCGCGATTGGTGGGGATGTGCCTCCCGATGTGAAGGAGGCGCCGTCGGACCGGTTTCCGCCCATCCTGATCGCCGGCGGCGAGAGCGACGAGTGGTACACGGCGGCGAAACTGGAAGCCGACGAGGTGTTCCTGCGTGGTCGTGGTCTACCGCACGAGATCTTTCGTTACGCCGGCGGGCACGTCTGGACGGCAGAACTGCGTGGCCGCATTCATCGGGTGCTCGACAAACTGACCTGATTGGACCTGGCCCCCGGTCTGTCGGACGAACCGAAGACCAGGGACCAGGACCTGAGGCGAAGGACTATTTGCCCATGGCCTTCCAGACATCGGCCTTGGTCTGCGGCATGGGCGTCGTGTGCACGGAGATGTAACGATCGAAGTTCAGGTTGAGCTTCTCGAGAATCGGAAACAGGGCCTTGAGGTGGTCGTTCGGCGGCTGACCCGGCGCCGGCAGCGTGAAGTCTCCCTGGAGGAGCACCTTCTCCTTCGGCAGGAACACGATCAGCATCCCGTTGGTGTGAGGCACCGGCGAGACGTGATACAGCTCGACGATGTGCGTCCCGTCCGAGTAGACCTTCTTCTCCGTCACGGCTTCGATCTTCGCCTTCTTCGGATTCTTGGCGAGCGTGTCGGTCAGCAGCGTCCGCGGCGTGTTGAGCGCCCTGTCGAAGAACACCTCGTTGTTCTTCTGCGTGATGAGGGTGGCACCTTCCGCCACCAGCGCCGGCAGCCCGCCCGTGTGATCGGCATGCGGATGGGTGTTCACGACGTAGCGGATCGGCTTGTTGGGGATCAGCTTCTTCGTTTCGGCGATGTACGCGAGGGCACGCGCTTCGGGCTGGCCGGCCTCGAGCATCATGATGTAGTCCTTGAAATCCACGATGATCGAGTCGTAGCTGCCCGGGCCGGTGGTGAGGCGGTAGACGCCCTCGCCGAGTTTTTCGGACGTGACCGTCATGGCCGGGGGCGCTCCGCCGCCGGGTCCGCCGCCGCCAGGGCCGCCACGACCGGCGGCCGGTGCCGGTGCAGGCACCAGCGTCGCGGCGTTGGGGGGATTAGCCGTCGCGAGCGTGACGTCGACTTCGAAGAACGGCCAGCCGCCGCGGGTCTGCACGATCTTCGAAGGCGCCATGAACCCGGCGTATTCCTTCCAGCCGGTGTACGTGGCGAGGATCTGCATGTCGCCCATGATGTTCTCGCCCAGCCAGGTCTCGACGCGCTCGACGAGGTTCTGGTCGTTCACGTAGCCGTTGATGATGTACGGCTTTCCGGAGGGCGCCGTGACCACCGGACTCCAGCTCAGCACGGTGTAGTTCTTGCCGTCGACCTTGCGGCGGCTGGCCACCGTCTTGTTGGCGGCGGCGCCTTTGAGGAATCCCCAGGGCGTGATGTAGAACTCGAGAGAGCCGGCCCAGGGTTGCGACACATCGGCCTGCTGAGGCGTGACCTGCTGGAAGAATGTTCCCGGGGTCAGCGTCGTCGAGCCGCCGGGTCCGATGTTGTTGGTCGTCCCGCTTGCCCGCGACGCGGGGGCCGCGAGGTCGATCACTCGGACGTAGTTGGTGATCGGCCGCATTGGATCGTGAGTGCCCCGGCAGTTCATGTCGGTCGAGTTGGCGCCGCACTGCTGGAACGCCACGTCCTTGGCGGTTCCCGAATACGTGACAGACGTCACGCCGGCAAGAGCCTTTTGCGCGTTGGCGATCACGGCGCCGGCGTCCTGCGCCATGGCGTTCCCGCCCAGACAGGTCAGGCCGATTGCGAAAACAGATAATGCTTTCAACACAGCTGCTCCTCCTTACCGTGCTTTGGACTCGATTAGTTCGAAGGCGTTCCCGGAGTGCTCTCTCCCTGCGGACCCCTGGGAGAGACGTATGGTAACCCGTCCAGCCGCCGCGATGAAGCCGCCATTAATGGCGGGCGATCGTGTACATGTGCGCGGGCTCGCCGTTCACGGGGTCCACGCAGGCCTCCTCGAAACGTTCGCCGATCTTCGTGGCAACCCTGATGGAGGGCCGGTCGTCGGGGGCGATCAGGCTGATGACCCGGGTGACCGGTGTGTGGGCCCAGGCCCATTCGAGGGCGGCGGTCGCCGCCTCGGTCGCAAACCCGAGGCCCCGCCGGGATCGGTGGATGACCCAGCCGAGATCGACACCCGGCCAGGCTTGCTGCGGATGGTAGAAGCCGACACAGCCAATCACTTGCCCTGTCGCCTTCTCCACAACGGACCACTGCCCGTAACCGCGCAGCTCCCACTGGCGAATCATCTTGTGGCAGTTCTTTGTCGCCAGTTCCAGGCCGCCAGGCGGTTCGAACAGCGTGACCTGCTTCCGCGCGACGACATCCGGATCCCAGATGATGCCCATGAGAGCCTCCGCGTCCGTCAACTCGGGGACGCGGAGCAGGAGGCGCTGGGTTTCGACGTTGTTAGGCACGCTTCAAGACGCGGGTGACCCAGACGAGAATCACGGCCCCGACGAACGCGACGATGATCGAGCCGATGATTCCTCCACCGGGCCAGATCCCGAGCGCACCGAACAGCCAGCCTCCGACGACGCCGCCCAGGATGCCGAGGATGATATCCACGAGAACGCCGTAGCCGCCGCCTTTCATGACTTGTCCTGCCAGCCATCCGGCAATGAGCCCGACGACGATCAAGTAGAGAAGCCCCATCGGTCATCCCTCCGTTTCTTCTGATGACTCTACACCCTCGAGGTATCGACTCTTCACAGGTGTTGTTCTAGAGTACGCGCCATGCCCAACGCTCGCGTCGCGCGCGCCGCGCTGATCGGTATCGTGCTCTTGTCCGGCCAGGCTCGAGCCCAGGACGTCGAGGCGGGGCGCCGTGTGTTTGCCGGCCGCTGCGCCAATTGCCACGGGACAGAGGGCGCCGGCGGGGAGCTGGGCCCTTCGATCGTCGGACGCGTGCCGCTGCGCAACGACCAGGAGCTCGAGGCCGTGATTCGCGAAGGCGTGTCCGGATCGGGGATGCCGGCGTTTCCCACGCTTTCGCGTGCCGAGCTCACGGATCTCGTGCCGTTCCTGCGGACGCTGCGCCCACGCTCGAGTGCCGGACCCCGTCGAGCAAGCGTGACGATCGCAGGCGGCCGAACCCTGGAAGGCATCGTGCTCAACCAGAGCCACGGGGAGTTGCAGATGCTCGGGGACGACCGCGCCGTCCACCTGTTGCGAGAGGCGAGCAAGGGGCAGTACCGCGAGGTGACGTCGCAAAGCGAGTGGCCGGCCTACAACGGCCAGCCCAGCGGAAATCGGTACAGTCCGCTGGCGGGAATCACCACCGCGAACGTGGGACGCCTCGTCCCGCAGTGGGTGTTCACGCTGCCCAACGCCGCCCAGCTGCAGGTGACGCCGGTCGTGGCCGGCGGCGTGATGTACGTCACGGCCGCCAACGACTTCTACGCGCTCGATGCGGGCAGCGGCCGACAGCTGTGGAACTACCGTCGCCCGCGCACGAGAGGGCTCGCGGGCGTCGCGGCACGCGGCGTAAATCGCGGCGTCGCCGTCGGCGGCGACCGTGTGTTCGTCACCACCGACCACGCGCACCTCATCGCCCTCAACCGCGCCACCGGTGCGCTGCTGTGGGAAACGGAGATGGCCGACTGGCACCGCAACTACAACGGCACCGGGGCTCCGCTCGTCGTCGACAACCTGGTGATCTCCGGCGTCGCGGGAGGCGACGAAGGCGTTCGCGGCTTCGTGGCCGCGTTCGATCAGGCGACGGGCAAAGAGGTGTGGCGCTTCTGGGCGGTGCCGGCTCGTGGGGAACCGGGAGCCGAGACGTGGACGGGAACGGCGATCGATCACCCTGGCGCCGCCACCTGGATGACCGGCAGCTACGATCGCGAGCTCGGGACGCTGTACTGGGCCATGGGGAATCCCGGTCCGGACATGATCGGCGACGAGCGGCAGGGCGACAACCTGTATTCGGATTCGGTCGTGGCCCTCGACGTGAAAACCGGCCAGCGCAAGTGGCACTTCCAGTTCACGCCGCACGACGTGCACGACTACGACGCGCAGCAGCCGCTCGTGCTCGTCGACGCCATCTTTCAGGGGAGGCCGCGGAAGCTGCTCGTGCAGGCCAACCGGAACGGCTACTTCTACGTGCTCGACCGCACGACGGGCGAGTATCTGCTCGGCACGCAGTACGTGAAGAACATCACGTGGGCGTCCGGCCTGACGTCCGCCGGCCGCCCCATCGTTGTCCCCAACATGGAGCCGACGCCGGAGGGGCGCCGCGTGTGCCCGTCGCTCGAAGGCGCGTCGAACTGGTACTCCGCGTCGTTCAGCCCGCGGACCGGCTTCTTCTACGCGCAGACCAACGACAAGTGCGGCATCTTCACGCGTGTGGAGCAGCCGTGGGAACCTGGGAAGAGCTTCATGGGCGGCACGTTTGCGGCCGCGCCCGAGCCCGCGCAGCGCGTGCTTCGGGCCATCGACATCCAGACGGGGAAGGTCGCGTGGGAGCTGCCACAGTTCGGCAACGTGGACTCGTGGGGCGGCGTTCTGAGCACCGCGGGCGACGTGGTGTTCTTCTGCGATGACAGCGGCGCATTCGCGGCGGCTGACGCGCGATCCGGCAAACGGCTGTGGAGCTTTCAGACCAGCCAGGCGTGGAAGTCGTCGCCGATGACGTACCAGTTCGACAGCCGTCAGTTCGTGGGCGTGGCGTCAGGCCCGAGCATCCTCGCGTTCGCGCTGCCGGCCGATGCCCGGTGAATGCGGGTCGC
>Ga0157376_10000863_pt1 | contig 19892 bp, 18 predicted proteins | sample M45metaG_FD_121801 | JGI IMG/M metagenome (GOLD analysis project Ga0157376, IMG submission 121801) | Miscanthus rhizosphere microbial communities from Kellogg Biological Station, Michigan, USA - M4-5 metaG | ecosystem: Host-associated > Plants > Roots > Rhizosphere > Soil | place: USA: Michigan... | reverse complement strand
ATCATCGAGTAAAATAAGAGCACTTGCTTCCTTGGCAGTATCTGTTCCGGTAATGCCCATGGCTATGCCAATGTCTGCGTGTTTGAGTGCCGGCGCGTCATTGACCCCGTCGCCCGTCATGGCTACATACTCACCATTTGCCTGCAGGGCCTTGATAATATTCAGTTTCTGTTCCGGTGATATCCTGGCATATACCCTCACCGAAGTTGCCAACATTTTCAGTTCCCCTTCGCTCATGCCTTTCATTTTCGAACCGGTCAATACATGGTCGTCTTCAGTATTTATTAAACTTAACCGTTTTGCAATAATGCTTGCCGTTTTGATATGGTCGCCGGTTATCATTGCCACTTTAATGCCCGCTCCATGACATTCTTCGATGGCATTTTTCACTTCATTCCTGGGCGGGTCGATCAGACCGGCGGCACCGGCCAGCTGCATATTATTTTCGATGGTTTCGGGACTGATCACGGTTGGCATCTGGTCAAATTCCCTGCTGGCAAACGCCAGTATGCGGTAGCCTCCATTCAGCATATCAGCCAGATGTCCGTCTATCGCCCCACCATTTGAAGACTGATCTGACAAACCCAGGATTGTTTCGGGTGCGCCTTTCGTATATGCAATGAATTTATTGCCCCGCCTATGGATGGTGGTCATACATTTTCTATCGGAGTCAAAAGGGATTTCCGCTATTCTGGGGAATTTCTTTTCCAACTCTGTTTTGTCGTACCCTTTTGCATAGGCATACTCGAGGAGGCCGACTTCGGTTGGCTCGCCAATAAATTGCTGATTAGCTTTTCCATAAGCGTCATTGTTTAGTGCCATACATTCCATCAAAAGTCTATACTCCCGGCTTTCTTCTGAAGAAATCATTTTCTCCCCGTCAAAATGATTTACGGCAATTTCTTCCACTGTCATTTTATTCAGTGTAAGGGTTCCGGTCTTATCGGTACAGATATAGGTGACAGAACCGAGAGTTTCCACAGCCGGCAATTTTCTGATCAGTGCATTATTTTTCGACATCTTCTTAGCTCCTACTGATAAGGCGATTGTGATCACAGCAGGAAGTGTTTCAGGAATGGCTGCAACGGCGAGAGATAAAGCCGTGAGAAAAATAATAGTCGGATTTTCACCCCGGAGATACCCGGCCAGGAATACAATGGCGCATATAATAAGTATGAAATAAGAAAGGTTTCTGCTCAGCCCGGCCATCTTTTTCTGGAGGGGTGTTTTAATTCCCGGCTGTTGTATCAGGTGAGCGATCTTACCCAGCTCCGTTCTCATACCCGTTTCTACTACGAATCCCCTGGCTCGTCCCTGCGTAATAAAAGTCCCTTTGAAAACCATATTTGAAAAGTCACCCGTAGTGTCGACCGCCAGATTCAGCGCTTTAGTCTGTTTTTCGACAGATACAGACTCACCCGTAAGCGAAGATTCGTTTATAGTTAATCGATGGGTTTCGGAAAGACGTATATCGGCTGGTATGATATTACCGGCTTCCAGTATTACCAGGTCGCCGGGCACCAGGGACAGGGAAGATACACGGGCTGGCTGCTGATTTCTAATAACCAGTATATCAGGCACGGCCAGTTTTCTTAATGCGCTGATCGCTTTTTCCGCCCGGTATTCCTGGAAGAAACCGATGATGGCATTCAAGACAATAATCGCCAGAATAATGATGGTATCTGAAATATCGCCGACAATTGCAGAGATGAGCGCGGCGCCGAAAAGCACCAGAATCATTAAATCCTTAAACTGAATTAGAAATATAACCCAGGCGGGTTTCTTTTTTCCTTCGATGATTTCATTTGGCCCAAAGGATAAAAGTCTTTTAGCCGCTTCATCGTTTGTTAAGCCCACGGCATTCCCTCCTATCCGCTCCAGCAATTCGGGGATATCCATCCCGTGCCAGTTTTGCTTCTGAGGGTTTGCCTGCATGAATCAGATTTTGCGATGAGTATTTATGATAAGTCAATTGTGGAATTCTGGTGCCGTGATGGGGTTCGGAAATCTTAGTAAATATAATTATCCGATACTTTAAAACAAGTGATTTTATCTTCCCGGGATATGAATAAATGTAATGATCAGTGAACCCGATCGCTTTCTGTAGTGGGTGGTGCAGTGGGACTATTTCGGTTATCAATGGGGAATTGAAACCAAAAAGCAAGAGTGGAGCTATCCCCGGTTTCTGGTTGACGCTGTCTATTGGTGGTTTGCAGTGTGACTAAGTACTACTTTGCCAGTAAGTTCGTCCAATCTTTCAAGCATTTTTTTTAGTTCATGAAAGATTAGTTTGGCTTTGGTAAACTCTTCGTCTTCCCCCATGGACTTGTCAAACAGCTTCTCTTTTTGCTTAATTTGTAATTGCAATAGAGCAATTTCTTCTTTGTTGGATGCGATCATTTACTCAGGATATTGAATTTGTATTGATATTTAAGCCATATTGGAATCCGGCTTATTTAACTTCCTTAGTGTTTTTTAATTTTATTAATCTCTCTGATACTAATTTAATGTCATGCAGTATGATCTTTGTCTTCGCCAATACTTCATTATTCCTGATTGACTGATCAAACAAATACTCATAACGCCTGAGCTGAATTTCCAAAGCAGCAATTTCTGCTCTACGATCCTGGGGTTCCATTGCTGATAAATTGTGAGTGACAGAACACTTATCAGTCATACATGGTGATACGGATATTCTTTGGGAGTGTTTACGGGGCTATGCCTTAACTGGCTCAAAACTAACATAAATAGATATTTTTTACCATATTTATCTGGCCTTTTTTCTTCCCTGTTTCCCATGGGATGCGCGACAGCGGCAATAGTCACAAATAATTCGGCGACGTGAGGATAGAGATAATTTATTGTATTTCAGCAATTTAAGAGGACATGTAGCAGCATCTATCGCGTTTGTCTGGTCAAGGAGTTAACTCCGTGATAACCGGATAGCTGCTTTGGCTTTGTTGCTTTTTCTGAGTGAAGCAAAAAATGGGCGATGGAGTTTAATAAGGCCATGCCTGATTTCCAACCGGCCGTGGGTACCGGCTTTTCCTTTTTTAAAAGCAATAACCGGGAATGAATATCAGCTTCGCGCTGCTCTATAAGTTCCGTTATTCTGACCTTTCCTTTACTGGTAAGTTCATAAACAGATTTATCGTCGACCGGAGCTGTTGCAAATAATCCTTCAGATAATAATTCATCAAATGCAGAAGAGTATAATTTCCATTTGTGTTCAAAATGCTGGTAGAACTGGTGGGTAGGAACTTTCCTGTTCTGACTGATAGCTATCAGTATTTCAAGTTCCATGGTTTTAGTGTTGTCCATGTAGGGGGGCTTATAAGGGTATAATACAATAAATCAGCTCTAGTAAAATACAAACAGTTTACAAGGATCGCAATCGTATTGAGAGCTAGTAAATACACGAAACCGATACCGGAATAGTACCAGCAGTATTGCAAATACCGAAGCAATTTATTAATTTGTTTAAGGCTGAATACCCATTATCTATCATCTTCAACAAGCAAGATCTTATATCTGACAAGCCGTCTCTAAAATCCATATCAAGAAATATAATAGTCCATGAAGTGCCTGCATTTTTTGGATTAAATTCTGGAATATGGAACTCACGAAAGAGATAGAATTACTAATATTAACCAAGATTACTCAGAAAGGGCAGATTACTGATAAAGACTTCGATCAGGTATTTACAGATAATAACTTTGTATACAATCTGGCAGTGAGCAGAATTATTAATGCCAGCCTGGCCCGAATGTCGGAAATTAATCAGTGGGGAAATGCAAAAGACAAATCCCATTACCAGGTTAGTGAATTGGGCGAACTAAGGAGAAGAGCTCTTGAAAAGGAAAAGAATGATGATAAAGCAGCAGTTATAATGAGCGCCCGACTGACAAAACATACGGCTATTGTAAGAGCAGGTACCAAGTTTCTGCTGGTAATAAGTGTGGTTACCCTGCTAGCTGCCTTGTACCTCATCCATAAGGAATCTAATGATCGGCATATCCACAATTCAGTCTTCAGGGTCATGCAAACCAAATAAAACCGAAGTAGTTTCTTCTGAATATTTCAAATCGTTTGTTGTCCACTACCAGGTAAGTTTTCTCCAATCCAATTCTTTGTATATATCGGATTCCAACTATGTTTCCATCTCCGATGACTCCATAACCACATTTCAGGATTCGTGCGTATTGCTTTTTCCATGTAACTGGCATATCGCAGCGTGAGTTCTCCTTCCTTTAGTGAACTGGGATCTTCGCACGCAACTTCTATAACGGCATTATAGTAGCCGCGTTTAGGTTTTACAATAGAGGTAAACAACACAGGTAAATTACCCGCTCTTGCTCCTTTTTCCGGGCCTGAAACAAACCCGGTCGGCCTGCCAAAAAAATACGTCCAGTAAGCATTATTGAGGTTTCCCGGACTCTGGTCGGCAACAAGGCCCAGGAGATATTGGGTGTCTTTAAATGTTTCCATTGACTTGCTCATATTGCTCGCAGCAATAAATTTATTTCCATACCGGACCCGCAAATTATACATCAATTTTTCCAGCGGAGCATTGCTTAGAGGCATATATACTACGAGCACCTGGTATTTTGTATGGTTGCCCACCACGTGATGGCCCCATTCCCAGTTAAACGTATGTCCGAGGTGAAGCTGGCAGCTTTTGCCGGTTTTATATAAATCGTCAAGCAATTCCCAATTAGCGGTTACCCTTTTTTCTAAAAAACGCCTTGAGGCTGTAACTAATTTGATGGTTTCTATAAAGGAATCAAGCAGGTTATGATAAAACGCCTTGGCTATTTTAACCCGCTCTGCATTTGATTTTTCGGGGAAAGCTATTTCGAGGTTTTTCATCACTACTTTTTTCCGGTAGCCAATTAAATAGTAAACAACCCCGTATACACCATCCGAAATGATATACAACAGGCGCATTGGCAGGAGGGAAAGCAGGTAAAAAAGACCGTATACTAAATAATACATAGGATTCGAATATACTAAATCGCTTACCTCCAATCCAAATACTCCTAAGGGGCGGCGGTTTTTGCGAAAGGTAATGGCCGGACTTTAAAGAAATCTGCAGGGATGCTTAATATCTTAAATTTACCATCAACCAATTAAAGCAATTAATATGAAAAGATTCCTGATCCCTGTATGTATTTCATTCTTTACCCTTCATTCTTTTGCTCAGTCCGGTCAGATCACGAAGAAGAAATATTACGGCGGCCAATTCAATCAACAGGATTCAAGCATTGGATATACGGAAGCTGTGTTAGTTGACAATGTATTATATATCTCAGGATGGCTCGATAAAGGAACCATCGCGGAACAGCTTCAGGGAATATATGTCAACCTGGACAAAATCTTAAGCGCATACGGGGCAACCTATCAAAATGTAGTTAAAGAGACATTATTCACAACAGACATGGAAGCCGTGAAATCGAATAATGAAGTGAGAAAGGTCTTTTATCAGGGCGACTACCCGGCTGCAACCTGGGTTCAGATCAGCAGACTCTATGAAGGGCGAAAGGATGCACAAATTGAGGTTGAGCTAATCGCTCATCTTCCGAAGGGGAATAAATAATATTTGAGGGAAGCTCATCAGAACAATAGTTACCTTTCTTTAACATGCAAAAAATACATTTAGTTTCTGTTCTTAGTCTTTCTGTATTGTTTGGCCACTCCCAATCCGGATACAAATCAGGATATGAGCAACTCAAAGCATACGAAGGGATATACGAATATTCAAACCATACCACACTGGCTATTGCCGCATCACCTAAAGACAGTCTGTTATATGCTATTATCAATAAAAGCAACTACCCGCTGTCACCGCTGCAGAAGGACATTTTTCTAAATCTATCAAAAGAAAAGATTCAGTTTCTTAGAAATAAATCGGATCAGGTTAGCGGATTTATCACCGGCAAAGACACATTCAACTTATTGAGCAAAGATGTTTCATTTCCCAAGGCTATGTGGTATCCAAGACTTCCGGATGATAAAAATTCCAACCAGTATTCTGTACCAGAAAATTTAAAGGATGGGCTACGAACCGGCAGTATTGTTAACTCGGGTTTAGATACCGCATTACTGGCAGAAATGATGAAAAAAATTATTCGAGGTGAATATCCGAATGTCCATAGCATTTTGATCATTAAGGATGGAAGGCTCGTGTTTGAAGAGTATTTCTATGATTATAATAAAGACAGTTTACAGGAATTGCGTTCTGCAACCAAAAGTTTTGTTTCTGCACTTACCGGAATTGCCATTGAAAAAAAATTTATCAAAAGCATCCATGAAACCGTGCTTCCTTATTTCCCTGAGTATACTATACAAAACAACACGAGCACCAAAAAACGGATTACGATTGCAAATATGCTTTCCAATCAAAGCGGGCTTGATTGTGACATAAGCAATCCCAAATCGGAAGGCAATGAAACAACGATGGATCATTCAGACGACTGGGTCCAATTCACTCTGGATCTTCCCATGATTGACAGTCCCGGCGGAAAAGGAATGTATTGTTCCGGCAATCCCGTCACGCTGGGGCGTATCATCGAAAAGGCTACCAATAAGCCTCTACCGGTATTTGCCAGGGAAAATTTATTCAACCCCTTGGGTATCGAACCTTTCAAATGGAATTTTAAGCCCGATAAGTCCAATGCTGAAGACTTTTGTCAGCTCTACCTGCGACCAAGAGATATGGCCAAATTCGGATTGTTGTATTTACAAAACGGTAGTTGGAATGGACAGCAGATAATAGATCCGGCATGGGTGAAATTATCTTTGGAAAAACATTCAGTTGTGCAGGGAGTTGACTATGGCTACCTATGGTGGCTTAAATATCTTGATGTCAACGGAGTCAAATATTATGGTAAGGCTGCCCAGGGTAATGGCGGGCAAAAAATTTATATCTGGCATGAACAAAATATGGTGACGGTAATAACAGGTGGAAACTATAACACTCAATCCCCTTCCGACGAACTGATCAGAAAATATATATTGCCTGCCTTCAATAAAAAATAAGGAATGCAGGACGAGTCATTCCAATGAATATTGCGAACTTCCCTTAAATAATCGTTATGGGTTATGCTATTTTTAAATTAATCCACCTACTCGCAGTAGTGATTTTTCTAGGAAATATTATTACCGGGCTTTTCTGGATGTGGTTTGCTGTAAAAACAAAAGATTTAAAAATCATCCATTTTACCATGAAAGGTATCCTGCTCGCTGACAGATACTTTACTCTTCCCGGCGTTATTTTTATTGTAGCTGGCGGAATTTTTGCCGCTGTTCTGGGACATTATCCCCTCCTGCACACCAAATGGATATTCTGGTCTATCGTCATGATCTCCATTTCGGGACTTGCCTTTGCGTTCAAAGTCGCGCCTCTGCAAAGGAAAATCTACCAGGTCACATCAAACAAGGAAACATCGGCTGATTTTGACTGGAAGAATTTTGACAAACTATATTTAGCCTGGGATTTCTGGGGGCTTATTGCCATACTAACTCCATTGGCGGCTTTAGCCATGATGACATTTAAATTTCCGAAATAGAATGTCAGTAAATTAATTTACTTCAAATTACTTTTTATAAAAAACATAAATATTCGCGGCCGGATTTGCTTCCAGTCTCACTGGTTTTGTTTCACCATTAAATTGTTGAGTGCGAAATTCCAATTGTGCAGCCCTTGCAACGCCGATCTGTGCCCGGTCGAAGGGTCTTACCGTATATTTTTTCATCAGCGCACTGTCTGGCGTCATTAAGTGAGCCTTGAAATCGGGCGCCGGATGATTGGTATTATCATAAACAAAAAAAATGAGGTAACTGGTATTGGGCTTGACGCTAATCGCTCCCTGGTTCGTATTTGCAAATTTTATCAGGTAACTGTATCCGTTTTTGAAAGCGCCATTTTTTATGCTGCCGAATGCTTTTTCTGCATCTGCGGAAAAACTGCCTGCTGACTGACAAATGGCGAAAGTGGAGCTGGCTATTAAAAAGGAAAGAAGTAGTAACCTTTTCATACGATAAGTTTTTGAGATGTTTGACAGAATAAAATTAACATCATTCGGTGACAAGCAGAAAGCAAATGTTACTATTTTTAAGTATTCATAAGCAATACAGCCAACAGGTCAGTCCTGAATGTCATACTTATTTTTCAGAAACTCAAGTAAGCGTTTTGAATTTTCCAATTGCGGTTTCAGTTTATTCTCGACATAATCTTTCGTAATAACCTTAAAGACAAATATTTTATTGAAAAAAGTTGTCAATTTCCCATTCTCTACTCGTAATTGGGGAAATGGTTTATTCATTATTCTTCCTTTTTGTATAAAAGAAGTATCGCCAAGAACAGTTATATCAGTCAACTCATCCAGGTTGGATATTATTTCTCTAAAATAAACTTCGTAATAGTCACCCTGTCCATAGATGTTATGTATATCACCATCATACTTTGAAAGGCTGTCCACTACATGATCTTTTTTAATCAGCCTGTAATCACCGGTGCTTTTTAACTGCTGCAGGGTGGCGTCATTACTTTTAAAAGAAGATGAGGTGTAACAATATTTAGTGGCATAATAATAAAATGATTTGCGATTAGAATCAACAGCCATATTTACGTGGGAAAGCTTTAACATACTGTCCAGTCCTTTTACCTGCCGCGTGCCGGACTCAATCACATGGTGCAAATTGGCCGTATCATCTTTCAGATTGCGGACAAAACCTTCAATATATTGTTTTTCTTTTGCCATGACTGTAAGATGCTCGCGAAAGTTCTCTGCAAGAAATCCCAACGTAACGGCAAGAAAAATCATCAGGAACTCCAGGAAATATTCTTTCCACTTTTTGGGGTTATGATGCAGCTTAGCGTGATGATGTACTTCCATATTTTCTGTTTCTTGATCAGGTTTAACAGTATCTGTACTTGACGTAGGAATAATTCCGTCTGAATGATTTGCCGATTGAGTGTTAGGCTGATCCTTTAACGACTCGTCGCCTGTATTGCCTGTCATTTCTCCAGGTTTTGTTGGTTAGCTAAATTATCAGATTGCCCGATTGCATTACGCACAACGTTAAAGCATTTATGCCTGAGCAGCATTGGAATGAATCTGCCGGGTTCAAATACTGACTGAAGGTACAAATGTCCATTGTTATTTACCACCACCAGGCTGAGACAGCATTATTTGTCCGCCGGCATGACCCAACTTTAATGTTGTGTGTAGTCTTTCATGTCCTTAAAAATGTCAAAATTCCCCTGGCAAATTCGGCAGGCGACTCCTGGGGCAGATTATGTCCTATTCCTTTAGCAACTCTTCTTTCATATCCGCCTTCGAAATACCCGGCATCCTTACCCGTTCCTGCAAACGGTTCTACACCGTCGTCTTCTGCATCCAATATTACAGCAGGTACTTTTATTGTTGGCTGCCTTTGCAGCGACCCTTCTATAGTTTCAAATTTAGGGTCGCCGCTTGCTAATTGATATCGATGTTTGTATGAATGCACAACTACTTCAACAAAATCGGGATTGTCGAATGAAACTGCCGTTGCTTCAAAAGTGTCATCATCAAACTTCCAGGTTGGAGACCAGTTGCGCCATAATAGTCTACACAACTCTTTTCGGTATTTTGTCAATCCCAGGCGACCACGTTCGCCATGAAAGTAGAATTGATACCAATTCAGCATTTCAATTTCCGGGGCCTCAGGTTCTGAATATTTTGCTATGTTTTGGATGTTATATCCCGCCATAGATACAAGTCCTATAATACGATCTGGAAAAAGGGCAGAAACAATGCAACAAGCCCGTCCGCCCCAATCGTACCCACCCACAATTGCTTTTTGTATTGACAGGGCATCCATTAACGCCATCAAGTCATAGGCTAATGCTGCCTGCTGGCCAGAACGGATCGTATGGGGAGAAAGAAATTTTGTCGGTCCGAACCCGCGCAGGTATGGAACGATAATCCGACAGTTTTCAGTCAACAGATGTTTTGTTACTTCATCGTAAGCCCTTACGTCATATGGAAATCCGTGCATAAGTATGATGGCCGTTCCATCAACATTTCCACTTTCTTCATAAGCAATGCACAGGTCTCCGGCATTAATAGTTTTTAATATCCCCATAACGCGGCCTTTTGTGTCTAATACTGTAAGCAATGCAACACGTAAAAGTACAACTGCCAAGGGAATTCACTCAGACCGAAGGGATAGCTTCGTCAGCCGAAGCTCTGCTAATGCCATCCCGGACTATCCGGGATAGCGGACAAGTCATTCTGAGCGAAGGCTGGTTACCGGATTAGCTATCGCCGCTTTAATGGACTGGAAACTAATGGTAATCATGGTTATCACAATTCCCGAAATACCCGCCACAATAAACACGAATGGGCTTATGGAAATCCTGTAATCATATTTCTGCAGCCAGCCGGTCAAAAAATACAAGGCCACCGGCGATGCAATAAAACAACTTATTATTACCAGCAGAATAAAATCTTTTGAAAGCAACAGCCATAACTGCGGTATCGAAGCACCCAACACTTTTCGTATACCGATCTCTTTGGTTCTTTGTTCTGCGATATACGCTGCGAGGCCAAAAAGGCCCAGGCATGAAATAAATATGGCAAAGGCCGCAAACAGGCCGGCGAGCTTTCCGATCAGCGTTTCCAGTTTAAATTTGGCCGCATAGCCATCATCAGCAAAGGCGTAAGTAAAAGGATAGGCCGAATTGTATTTATTAAAAACAGTTGTAAGCGCTGCAATAGCATCCTGCGTCTTTATACCCGCAGACAATCTATACATCATTACCTGCTGTGGATTTGGTTCATACATAAAAATTGTCGGGTCTGCAGGAGCAAAGGGAGACGCCATTAATGCATCTTTGACAACGCCGATTATTCTAAAGCGGGTATCCATATTCGTTATGACCTGGTTCATCGGATTGTTTAACCTTAACAGCTTTACTGCTGCTTCATTGAAAATCACATGCAATGTATCTGAACTGCCGGAGAAATTCCTTCCTTCTTTCATCGCCATACCAAGCGTATTAAAATAATCCTCCGTTATGTGTATATAGCCCATGTTTACAGACTCGCCCGGCTTTTTACCAGGCCATTCATCCACGTCCCGGTGATTGCCGCCTGTAGTAACATTACTTGATGCAGTTGTTGTCTGGCCGGCAATTCCCTTCAGCTGCATCTCATTTTTGATGGCATTATAGTTTCGGATCAGGTCCTCATTCATATCCGTCATCATCAGCCTGTTTTTATCGTACCCGGAGGGTCTGTCCTTCGCATATTGAATCTGCTGGTAGATAATGAATGTACTAATGATAAGCGCTATCGAACAACTGAACTGGAGCACCACTAATATTTTCCGGGGCAGCGTGGCCGCTTTGCCCATATGCATTTCGCTTTTCAAAACTTTAACGGGATTGAAGGAAGAAAGATAGAAAGCCGGCCTGCTTCCCGCGGCCATCGCAGTTACCAGTACACAGCACAATGTAGCTATCCAAAATACCGGATTGGCAAAAGGGATGCTTATTGAGCCCTCGGTAAGTGTATTGAATGCGGGTAAACTCAGTTGAACGAAAAGAATGGAAAAAATAAATGCGATCAGGGTAATCAGGACGGACTCAGTAAGAAACTGGTATATGAGTTCTGTCCTGCCAGAACCTATTGCTTTTCTTACGCCAACTTCTTTTGCCCTTTTCTCTGATCTGGCCGTGGTCAGATTGATAAAATTAATGCAGGCGATAAGCAGCACTAAGATTCCTATGATACTGAATATCCGTACATATTCAATGAAACCACCGACGGGCTTGCCTTTCTCAAATTTATCAAACAAGTGCCAGTTTTCTATTGGGTTAAGAATAATATTCGTTGACTCCGCCAGACTGTTATTATTCTTCGTCTTCTGAATATCTCTTATTTTAGGCGCGACCTGTGTATTGGAAATCCCCGGCTTTAATTTGACATAGGTTGCAAAATTCGTCCAGCCGAATCCTTCTGAACGCGCCTGTTTAACCCAGCTGTCCGTTGATTCCAGATAGCTGAATGGCACTAAGAAATTAAATTGTAAAGTTGAATTAGCGGGAAGGTCTTTTAAAATACCGGTGACTTTCAGGTCATTTTTATTGTCGTACCGAACTGTTTTGTTTAGCGCATCTTCATTACCGAATAAAGCTTTTGCCGTACTCTCGGTAAGCACAATGCTATAAGGGTTCTTCAAAACATTTTTTGCTTCACCCTCCAGTAAAGTAAATTGGAATATGGAAAGAAAATCAGCAGCTACCTGATTTCCCTGAATATAAAGTTTCCTGTCGGCGACCATCAATCCGTGCATACTGCCGCCATCTGTTTCAGCAACAGATTCTATTTCGGGGATTTGATTACGTAAGGCATCGGCCAGCTTCAGTGAAGTGCCGCCATAGGTGACGGTGTCGCCATTGCCATAAAAATTACGACTTACCTGATATAGCTGCTTGTAATCGGGAAGAAATTTATCGTACGCGTATTGATTATATACCCAAAGTCCGATGATCAATGCGACCGCCATACCCGTTGCGAGACCAAAAATATTAAGCGCGCTATAACCCCGGCCCCGTATTATATTCCGCCAGGCGGTCTTTAAATTGTTTTTGACCATGTTTTCAAAAGCTAACAAACATGCCAGAAAATATTTCATTGAAAGGCAAATACTTAGAGAAGGTGTTTCGAGGCGGGATCGTTCATTTAAGGACAATACTGTCCGGTTTTGCCAATTTAATATATTGAAAAAAAAATATATAACAATAAAAAAAATTTATCCTTTACTGGCGGGGTTTTCCGGCTAAAAAGCTGGCCATTAACGTGCTATAAGGAGTTTTTTTATTGACAGTAATAAGAAAATGCGTTATTTTAATGGTTTCATAGGATAAGGTTTAATCGTTAATGGTATTTGATTAGTGCTGCCTCCCTTAATCGGGAGGCTTTTTTGTGGGAAGTAGTTTGAGGATACAACCTCATGAGTGAAGACCTACCAGGCGGTGCGACCCACCACCGTAAATGTTAGTTTCCGGCGGCAGGGTCACCGATACCTTTTCAGGATAAGGTTTAATGTTTATGGTATTCAAGTGCAACCCGTTCCAGTTCCGCATTATAAGATCACTGAACCCTATATTTTTTTAGAAAAGGCGCCTTCGCCTGGCCCATGCTAAACGACTGGCATAAACATCACTAAAATTCCGCTGCTATGTCAGCATTTTTGTATGGTTTTATAGCACGATTGTACTAAATTATTGTCTGAAGCCTGACCAATAACTATTTTTAATCCTCAAACTAAACTGCTTGGGAAGAAGGAATCTGATTCATAAAATAGACCTGACACCGCCAAAACAACTGCAGACTTTGATTGAAAACCGACGCGTTTTCAATCTTAACAACTGCGAGCTCAATATCTACGAGAGCTACCAGAAAGCATTCGGGATTCCGTTAGCGTTTAAGGACCTCGTGATCACCAGCATGGTCACCGGCAAAAAAGTAATGCACCTTGCCGGTGTGCCGGATTTTGAATACCTACCCGGAGAGACGGTTATACTGCCTGCCAACAAATCTATGGTTATCGACTTTCCCGAGTCTACCCATGTTAAACCTACCCAGTGCATTGCTCTCATGGTGAATTCGGAATATGTCCGGAATACAATGGAGTATCTCAATACCTCTTATAATAGTGGCAGAGACGACGACCATAAATGGGATATTGATTTCAGTCAGTACCACTTCTCAAACGATGCGGAAATCGCCGCGACAATTAACAAGATCATTCGTAACTGCAGTAGCGCGGACAAAGCAAAGGATATCTATGCCGATCTGAGCCTGAAGGAACTACTCGTGCGTCTTGTACAGAGTCAATATCTGAAGCGCGTGGAACTGGATAAAGCTGACAAGAAAAATTCCACCCGTCAGCATTTCCTGCTCGATTATATTCAATTGCACCTGACGGAGAAACTGGGTGTAGATTCGCTTTCACGCAAAGCCTATATGAGCCGCAATGAATTTTTCAAATGGTTCAGGCATCAGTTCGGGATCTCACCGTTGGAATATATCAATCGCGAACGCATCAAACTCGCCAAAAAGCTTCTTGGCAATCAGAATACAACGGTCACGGAAACGGCCTATCAATGTGGATTCACCGACGTGAATTACTTTGTACGTCTCTTCAAAAAATCGGAGGGAATTACGCCGGGAACATTTAAAGAATTTGTGCTGAGGGAATCCCTGGCTTTAAGTCCGGTGGTGCCTGCGGGGATATAAAATGAAAAGTAATTATTGATTTTCCATTTGGCAGCGGGTTTTCTTCTTTACCCATTAGTCTGAATCCAGCATCGACTGCTTTACCCAGCAATTCCTCCGGGTTGATAATGGAAAATATCTCCCCCGCTTTTTTTACAGTTTCTACTCCTGTAGGACTTATAGACTGTATGTTATTATTTGACTGAATCGAAATAACCAGGTGTCCGTCCTTGCGAATATTGTTTACAGAAAATGTAAGGGCATTATCAATACCCGTGTATTCCAATACCAATGCCGCCCAAACAAAATCCGTCCGGCAAATGGTTTCTGAATTTTTAACTATGTCAAGATTGATTAACTGCAGGGTTGGGATGGTCTCTTTATATCTTACAGAAGCGGTATCAAGATAAGCGGGATTGATATCAACTCCGTAGACGGTCCTGGTAATATTATTATCGATATGTTCCAAACCGTTTCCACCGGCGATCCCTAGAAAAACTGCCGTTTCAGGTTTAATCTTATCCAGATATTTTTTCGTCAGTGAATTTAAAAGCGTTGCCTGGCCGACCAGATCATGCGACATATGGCGTTCATAATCATCGAGCGGAATATCAAGCCAGGGGTTTGTGGTAATTGTCAAAATAATTCCTGTTTCCTATGATAATAAAATTAGGCCAAAAATGCCTAAATTATTGACCGAGCACTGTGAACTAATTTGAGGAGTATGACAATAATAGATAAACTAGCCACTTCATTAAATCGCAGAGATGAAATCCCCAATCAGGAACTGGCGAAACAAATTGCAAAGAGAAACGACAAAAATTCGATAAAAGAATTATTTGACCATCTCAGCAATAAAAACAAAAACATACAAAGCGATTGTATAAAAGTGATTGATGAAATCGGAACGCTTAAACCAAAACTTCTGGCTGACTTTAGCAAAGAACTGATCGCGCTACTGGACAGCAAAAATAATCGCCTGCAATGGGGAACGATGACGGCTTTGGATAATATTACAAATGAAATTCCAAAACAAATTCACAAAGTGCTGGGTAAAATTATTGCTGTTGCTGATAAGGGTTCTGTGATTACCAACGATCATTGCGTAGGAATTCTGATCAAACTCTGTGCAATAAAAGAATATGCAGAAGATGCTTTCGCGTTACTGAATGAACGTTTGAAAATCAGTCCGACGAATCAACTGCCGATGTACGCAGAAAATGCATTGTTCATTATTAATGATAAAAATAAAGCGGCCTTTATAAAAACACTGAATTCACGTCTGCCCGACATTGAAAAAGATACCAAACGGATAAGAGTTGAGAAGGTGCCTAAGAAATTGACGAAGTAAAACGGCTGGCCAACCTCTGCCCGTTAACGGACAATCTCCGTACGTTTACGAACATCCCTACCACGCATCGGTGATTTACACCCGCTGAAAAGCTGCCATATGCTTACGGCATGGAACTTGAATTCGCACCAACAAAGCTCTTCACATGAAATCACTGACAACTACCGCTTTTCTTATCCTGGCTTTGATCTGCCAATGGACCGGGCTCTCCGCACAGAAGAAGATAATTCTGGTCGACGTGGCTCACGGTCAGAAATTCTACAGCGATCCTGCCGACTCGATCTCCAGCGAACTTGTCCCTACTGAGCGGCTGAAATACATGACCGGTGAACTCACAAAAAACGCAGCAACCCACAATGCCGTCATTAGCTACCTGAAAACACCGATTACCACAGATGCGCTGTCGCATTGCAATCTGCTATTTATTCAGGTTCCTTCGAAGAAGTATTCCGCCGATGAATGCACTGCGATCCGGCAATATGTAGAGAAAGGCGGCGCTTTGTTTATTGTGATCGAAGAGGATTACTGGGCTACGCTTGCACAGGTCAATGCAAACGACATCGTTGGGCCTTTCGGTATTAGTTTCAAATCTAACAACCCCGACGCGTCATCCGGCGGACATTCTGTTCCCGGCAAGGTCACAAAGAAGAAATACTCCATACCGTCCCATGGTGCGCGCATAGTAGAAGGTGGCGTACCCTTCGCGTACATCGATGTGTCCGACGTGAATCCCATTGGTGTTTATGCTGTAACAAAGGGAGGAGGTAAGGTAATTGCCATGGGCGAGGGAATGGTATCGTTATACATGACGAGCTGGCAAGGTGTTACCGGCTACCAATGTGCCGGTTTTATGGACGAAGTAGTGGGATGGTTGCTGGATTAAATTGACCTACGGAAGCGCGAAGGAAATATACCCACCTTTGAAATTATTTTTCTGTTCGCCATTCACAGACACCACTATGTACTGCTTGTTGCCAACGGCGTATGTAGAAGGTATCGAACTCGCCATGCCGGGCAACTGGTATTCCCATACCACTTTCCCCGTATTCTGATCAAAGGCGCGGAACATATTGTCGCCGGTGGCGCCAATGAATATCAAACCTCCTGCGGTAGCGATTCCTCCGCCGCGATTGAACATGCCGGAATTCGCAATACCCATCTTTTTGAATTTCGGGTCTTCACCGAGAGGAACCTGCCATACGATGTCGCCCGTGTTGAGGTCGATGGAAGTCATTGTTCCGAAAGGCGGGGCGATGGCTGGATCACCTTCGGGATCAAGATAAAAACTGTATCCATTGAAGCCATAAGGTTCATTGTTCTGCGGAATGTCTGCTGTCTCAAATGATTGTTGTACGACGGTGTCTTTGATATAGGCGGCAATCAATTCTATCTGTTGCTGAGACAAAAAACTAAACGATGGCATTGGTGGAGCGCCTTTCCGAATGGCACTCACGATCTTCTCGCTATTGTAATTTTTTACACGCGTTGTGAGATTAGGACCAATAGCCCCTCCTTTTTTGTCAGCGCCATGGCAGTTGCTGCAGTAAGTTCTGAACAATATTTCAGGGTTGAGCTGGTTGACAGCACGGATTTGCTTCAGGTCGGTAAGTTTAAAGATCAAGGGCATGTCGGTGGAGTTCACGAATAGTCTGTTGGTTTGCGGATTGACCGAAGCGCCACCCCAGTTAGCGCCGCCATGCATTGTCGGAAGAATAATCGATCCCTCCATGGACGGTGGTTGATAGATACCTGTCTTGTATTTGTTTTTGGTAATCTCCTCTTTGATCCACGCGGAATCTCGGCCAAAAAACTTTTCCTGGTATCCCTGGCGCGCAAATGGCGGATTCACGGGTATCGGTTGTGTGGGCCAGGGTTTTTCTCCCGGCATGGTGCTAACCGTATCGACAGGCACTTCATTTATGCCATATAAGGATTCGCCGGTTTCGCGATTAAACAGAAACAGGAAACCCATCTTCGTGACGAGTGCAACAGCATCGATCTCTTTTCCGTCGCGATGTATGGTAACAAGATTGGGCGGAGAACCATTGTCGCGATCCCAAAGATCATGGTGCGTGGTTTGAAAATGCCAGATGCGTTTACCTGTATTTGCATCGAGTGCCAGCAGGCAGTTAGCGAAAAGATTTTGACCGGGACGATCCGCTCCGTAAAAATCAAAAGATGGCGAGGCAGTCGGGATGAATACTATGCCTCGTTTTTCGTCCAGTGCCATACCTGCCCAACAATTTGCGCCACCGTTGCGCTGGCGGGCGTTAGGGTTCCAGGTTTCAGCGCCAAACTCACCTGGTTTCGGGATAACGTGGAACACCCATTCCAGTTTGCCGGTATTGATATTGAAGGCGCGGATATCGCCTGATGTCGATGGAAGTTCATCCGGTACCTTACTTCCTACAATAAAGAGATCGTTATATACGACTCCCGGCGCGTTGCTGGAAACGGGCACACGAGCACGCATGGAGTCTGGCACATCAAGACCTTCGTAGAAATCGACACGACCGTTTTTTCCAAAGTCTTTGATAACTGTACCGTTCTCGGCATTGATGGCATACAGCGTGCCACCTGAAATCAGAAAGATGCGGTCAGGACTACCGGGATAGCAGGTCATTCCTTTCGACCAGTTAGAAATGGCTGATGAATCGGGAGTAAACTCCCACAAACGTTTTCCGGTAGCAGCATCCATGGCCACCAGTTTGTTGGAAGGCATCAGCCCAATGACGCGGTTGTCCAGCATCACAGGATTGAAATAGACACCCCCACCTTCTGTGGTATCTTCAAATCGCCAGACTTCCCGCAGCTGTGCTACATTAGTCGTGTCTATTTCCGTGAGTTCGGAGAATTTATTATTAGAGGCATCATGCCCGAACGTCGGCCATGTAGATATTTCGTTTTGTTTGTCGGGCGAGCAGGCGATGAGGAATGCCAGCGAGAAGAAGAAGAGCAGTCGTTTCATGTGCGGTAGGGTCATGCGAAGAGTTATGGTTGGATTTTAATTTCAATGTCTTTAAATGATACAAGCATATCCTGTCCGCCATGTAACTGAAGTGCTATATGGCCTTCAGTTTTTCCGGGATCGTTGTGAATCTCTGCCGATTTATAACCGTTCAGATGCACTATAACGGATTGCCCCTTTGCAGAAACCGTCATGGTATTCCACTTGTTTGGTTTATACCATTTCTTTACATCAGCGGAATCAGGTTCCACTACCCACCCTCTTCCACCAGTTTCATACAGTCCTCCGTCACCCTGAAACGGTTCTATTTCCGCCTGTAAACCTTCAACTCCATACTTTCCTCCGACTTCTTTTACCCTGAAATACAAACCGCTATTGCCTTTTACCGCGAGGTATTTTATTCTTAATTCGAAATTCTTATATATATTATCTGTAACCAGTAATCCATGGCGCTGATCCGATTTATCGCTTGTACCCACGATCATGCCTTTTTCCACTTTCCAGTGCCCCCCGGGCAGCGTGTGCCAGCCCTTAAGCGTTTTGCCATCAAACAAAGGTTGCCATTCCTGCCTGGGAGTAAGTGTTTTAAAAGACAGGACGGTTGCAACAACAAGAATCATAAAAGGGAACGAATTGCGTAAATGAAAATTCATATTAGTTTGTATTGGCAATCGTTGATAATACAATAAGAACAACGGTTCTTGTCGTTGTCAAATGGCAAACATCAAAGTTAGAGTTTTAAGTTATTCAGCAGACTTTGTCAGGATACGCTGAAAGACAGGAATATTATTCAATCAGGCGGTTGCGAATTTTTTACTCCTGATACGGTAGATTATTGACTCGTGAAGCGGAAACTTTGTCTGAAAGAGGTTTTGTATAAATGGCACGTCTCCACCATTATGCATGTTCCAGTATAAAAGCAGGATCTATATTTAATTTTTTATACGCCAATTTTAAAAATTCCACATCAGGCTTTTTCTTTCCATTCAGGATCCGTGACAATTTTGGCTTGCGCACTTCCAGCATTTTAGCCAGCTTTCCCTGCGAGATCTTCGCTTCCAGCATAATTGATTTTACCATATCCGGAAGATTGTCTGGTTGATAATCAGGCTGTAACTCCAGCGTTTCCTCTTCGTATTTTTCAGCTACTTTAACCATTGCACTAAGCCTTTTCAACACAACCTTCGTCAATTTCTTTTCACCCCCGTTTATTAGCTCATAAATGGCTAACAAGATTTCATGGTATTGTTTTTTAGAGGTGATCACGTAGTCCTTTTTCATAGTTTTATTTTTGAACATT